>Ga0209390_10003045_pt1 | contig 27989 bp, 16 predicted proteins | sample BON01_FD_187212 | JGI IMG/M metagenome (GOLD analysis project Ga0209390, IMG submission 187212) | Freshwater microbial communities from Lake Bonney liftoff mats and glacier meltwater in Antarctica - BON-01 (SPAdes) (version 2) | ecosystem: Environmental > Aquatic > Freshwater > Ice > Glacier...
GAGGGAGGGAGGGAGGGAGGAAGGGAGGGAGAGTGAGTGTGTGTTTGGATTGGGCAGGAAGGGAGGGAGGGAGGGAGGGAGGAGACGGTGTCACACAGTCACACTTACGGATGCCAACCGAAGATGTACTGCTTCTCCGAGCTCAGCTCCACCTCTCGTTCCACTTGAAAAGCGAGGGTGCGTTGGACACACCGCCAAAAAGGCCGACGCATAAGCCCTTTGAAAGGCCAGCCACCCAGACGCTGGAAAGGAATGAAGTAGGAAGGGACGTAAATGGTAGCGAGGAGGTAGGGCCAGCGGTGGCCGTGCTTGACCAGGTAGATGAAGAGGAAGACGAGGGAGTAGAAAACTTGGATGTAGTGCACCTGTAAAGGAAGGAGGGAGGGAGGGAGGAAGGGAGGGTGAGTGATGAGCGGTGGTCGTGCTTGACCAGGTTGGTGAAAAATAAGATGAGGGAGTAGAAGACTTGGATGCTGTGCACCTGTAAAGGAAGGAGGAAGGGAGGGAGAGAGGGAGGGAGGGAGGGAGGAAGGGTGAGTGGCTACGAGCACAGAGACATACGTCCTCAAAGTACGTACCAAAAGGAAAGTGATGATAAAATCCACGACTTGCATCGCTGGGTGAACAGGCGTCGAAAAATCAAGCTTGGCAGGCCCTGTCTCAGGAGGAGCAATCGCATCGTCCTCCCCCGTCAAAAAGGAGAGAGACGTGCTGCTGGAAAACGAATTCAAGGACGACAGCAAAAAATTGCCAACGCTCCCGCTCCGTTCTCGTCTACCTATTACTGCCTCATTCCATTGTTGCTCCCCATCACCATTCTGCTCGTCCTGCTTCACAGCCCCGTCGGCCGCTGGTGCTGCCACGACCGCTGCTGCTGCTGCTGCTGCTCCCTCCACTGCTCCTGCTGCTGCGGCGGCGACGGCGGAATTTGCGTCGGCCTTGCTTGTGCTCGGTGGTGGCAGGGCTGTGATGGTGGGCGATAAGGACTCCAGAATCTCCTTCATGCTGCTGCTGCTGCTGCTTGTCGTTGCGCCTACTGCTCGGGGCGAGGAGGAGGACGGGGCGGACGGAGCGGGCGGCTCGATCTCGGAGGAGTGGATGTTGGACAAGCCCTTATTATTATCTTCCGACAGAGACGAGCTGCTGGTGCTGGTGCTGTTGCCCCCGCCTTTGCTCCGGCGACGGAAGAGGGACGCCATGGTGTTGGGGCCGCTGGCGTCACCCAGGGCTGGCCTGTGGGGTATGTTGGGAGGAATGAAGGATGGTGAGTGCAGCTGCTCGCTCCGGCCGGCTGATGAGTGTGCTGCGCGAATCGATGGTTGCGGGCGGCTCCTCCCTGCACTTTCTTGGCAGCCAAATGCCGCTTCTTGGCGCCCTTGTCGTGGTGTCTGTGTGTGGATGCGGTGCTGGTGGGAGAGGTGGAACAGACAGAAGATCAGAAGCAGAGGCAGCGTTGATACGCCATCGACATTCCTCGCACATTTAGGGGAAAATGAGAGGCACAGGACCAAAAAGGAGCCACAGCCGCCTGTGCCACGACGACAAGGACATATCGAAGAAGCGAGACTGCATAGCTTGGCTCAAGGGTTGGTTGTTCTTTCGTGTGGAGTGGAGAGGGCGTTGTTGCGACTGCTGGCTTCCCAACGGACGAAGAACAACGCACTTCTTCCTCAGGGCAGGCCTTACTTTGGAAAATATTGCCACACAGACACAAGGAAAAAAGTGCGGGTTCTGGCCCTAGCTTCTTGATCGTTCGGACCACGTGTGCTGTGTGTTTTTAGTGTCTTGTCGCACATTTCTTTGTAAAATAGCGCATTCAAAGCTTGTTTAACCTCCCCTCCCCCAACCCAAGCAAACATACGTTGTCGATCGATTCTTCTTTCTCTCTTTCGCTCTTTCTTTCTTTTTTCGTTTGGCCGACTGCCGTATGATGGATTCGCTTCTCTATAAGCCTTTCTCCGAGCTTTTATATGTGCTCGCCTGCCTTCCCTCCCACCCTCCTCCGTACAATCACACACCAACCAAAACCGAGTCTCTGTCTCCCTCCCTCCCTCTCTCCCTCCTTCCTTCCTCTTCGTCTTCCTCTCTACCGCTTCTTCGCCCCCTTCTCCTCATCGCCGGTATACATGTTCAACAACAACGAGTCCGCCGACAAGTACACCTTCTGCCCCGACGCCGACACCACATTCGCAATGTCCCTAGCAGCATCAATCTTACGCAGCTTTATAAACGCAGGGTTCTCACGGATGGCCTTTCCGACCAGGGCGGCGGATTGTGCCTCACCTTCGGCCTTGATGATGATGGCTTCCTTCTCTTGGTTCGCCTTCATCACCACGTACTTGGCGCGTTCGGCCTCCTGTTGCGCTGTAGAGGGAGGGAAAGAGGGGAGAGAGGGAGGGAATGTGATAAGTAATCAAAAACCTGTCGAGGTGGAGATGAAAACAAGATATCGGAGGGAAAACGGCCTTGATCACCCTACAGCTTGTCACTTCTCCCTCCCATCCCTCCCCTCCCTCCCTCCCTCCCTCCCTCCCTCCTTCCAGACGTACCGACTTGCTTGGCCTCCACGGCATTGGTATACTCCCTCGAAAACGTCAAATGCGTGATAGACACATCATCCAGCACGATCCGGAACTCGCTCGCTCGCTTCTCTAACTGCAACCGAATTTGGGAGGAGACAAGCTCTCGCTTCGTCAGCAGCTCGGCAGCATTGTACTTAGCCACCACTGCCTTCGAGACCTCATTGACAATCGAGGGGAGGACACGCTCGTCGTAGTCCTTGCCGAGGGTCCGGAAGATCCATCGGAGCTGGATGGAGTCGGGCTTGGAGAGGACACGGATGGTGATGTTCACCATTTGCATGTCTGGGGGAGGGAGGGAGGGAGGGTTTAGGTATGGGACGATGGAAGATTAGAGACGAACGCGTGTAGCAGGCATTTCATCAGCACGCCACACATCAACCCATATCTCTCTCTCCACGCTCACCCTTCTCCTTCTCCCTCCCCTCGATGTCCACACGTACCTTTGCTGCCCGTCAACGACTGAATCATCCGCGGCTTAGGCCGAATGTCATAAATCACCGGCATCTCAAACCAAGGAATCATAAAATGCATCCCCTCCATGTGCACCTCCTCCTTCACACCCAGTAGTCTGTTGAACAACAACGCACGGTGCCCACCCTCCACGGTGTAAAAACTGTTGTAGCCCGCATACCCCAACGCTCCCAACCCCAGCAACGCCACAATTGGCCCCGCCGGACTGACCCCTGCCGGTCCTCCGCTTCCACCACCACCCCCACCACCACCACCCATGCCTGCCCCTGTTGTGTGTGTGTGTGAGTTGTTGATGGGTGAGTAATGGTGGAATGCTTGCTGGCAAGGCAAGGCGTGCGGGTATGTGATGCAGCAGCGGCATCTCCCCCCTGTCCAGTCCTCAACAACCCTGCCTCCCTCCCTCCCATCCATAAGACAACGTACCCTTGGGGATCTTGCTGCCCAGGTTCTCGGCGAATTTCTTGGCCGCGTTCATCGTCCCTGTCTAATGGGGGGGGGGCATACGTGAGGTGGTGGATGATGAAATCGAAGGATACTATGCCTTGGTTAGTTTGCCTTGGCCAGTCACGTGCCCTTGCCAGCCCTAGCCACCACCCCACACGACTTGGGTAGGAAATTCACGTGACGCGCCTTGTCGTGCAGGGCGTGGGCATGGTCCAGGCTTGGGTGTGGCGTAAAGGGAGGGCTTTAGAATGGAAGAAGGGTACTGACTCCTCGCATCATCGCTCATCATCACCGCCCCGTTCTTCGAGCCGCCGGAAGCCTTGACTCTTGTCGATCAAACTCAGCCACACCACACACACTGCACGATAGGGTCTCTGCCCGCCGCCGGCCGTGGCTTGCCTGGGGTCTGCGCTTCTCCGTCCCTTCAGCCGGGGCGGCTAGGCTAGCTGGGGCGCTCCAGGGAGCGACACAAGCCCGTCTCCCCATCACCGCCCCGTTCTTCGAGCCGCCGGAAGCCTTGACTCTTGTCGATCAAACTCAGCCACACCACACACACTGCACGATAGGGTCTCTGCCCGCCGCCGGCCGTGGCTTGCCTGGGATCTGCGCTTCTCCGTCCCTCCAGCCGGGGCGGCTAGGCTAGCTGGGGCGCTCCAGGGAGCGACACAAGCCCGTCTCCCCATAACCGCCCCGTTCTTCGAGCCGCCGGAAGCCTTGACTATTGTCGATCAAACTCAGCCACACCACACACACTGCACGATAGGGTCTCTGCCCGCCGCCGGCCGTGGCTTGCCTGGGGTCTGCGCTTCTCCGTCCCTCCAGCCGGGGCGGCTAGGCTAGCTGGGGCGCTCCAGGGAGCGACACAAGCCCGTCTCCCCTTCAAGCACGATGCCTACGGCCGCCGCCACAGACAGCCGGGAGCTATTGCTAGGCTTGCGGTACTACTCCGCCGAGACCAGCCACTTCCGCCCCGAACAGCTGCTGCCACTGCGCGCTTTGGAAGTGGGATTGACCACCGTACCTTCTGGGGAAGTCTGGGACGACGTGCCCTCGCTTTCCCGCGCGGGGAGCACGCTGCCTGCCTCGATCCCCTTTGCATTGGGTATTCCTTGAACTGCTTTGCTGCTGGCCCTGGCATTTTGGTTGGTCTACGCCACGCATGCCAAGAAGCTGGCGTGGAGCTCCGCGAGACGCGTGCCAGAAGAACACATCCAAGCCACCTGCTGGTCACGACGCTGCCTACACGTCGGGTGGTGCTTTTGTGTCTTTCTAGCTGCGGCGGCTGCTGTGCCGGTCACGTACAGCCCAGCGGTGCATGCTAGCCTGGTGGGGGCCATGTTTGGAAGGTGCCTGGTACAAGCGAGTCTCCTCCTCGGTTGCGTCTTACGCCCTGCCCACAAGCTCTTTCCGGCGACGGCGGAGGATGAAAGGGAATACGGGCGGAAGTGGTGGTGTGCTGTGGGGGTAGGTGTTGCTCTAGTGCTTGATGCGTGTGTTGGTGGTAACTGCCTGGGTGCCAGAAATAGATTGTCCTTGGCCGCGCCCTTGTTGGGTGCGGGCGGCGCAAGGAGGGCTAGAGGCCTTGGCGGCGGTTGGATTGATGGGGTTTGTGCATTCGTTGGGGTATGGCTTGAGGGATGTACAGCTGGAATTATCAAATTAGTGTTGGTTAGTCAGGAGGGAGAGGGAGGGAGGGAGGTGAGGAGGGAGGATGGTGAGAGCAACACGGCAGTGTGTGTTTTGCCTGTAAGCATGTCGCTTACGACTTGAGAGATGTGCAGTTGGACTCGCCGATTTAGTTTTAGGTAGAGATAATTGGATGGAGAGGAGGATTGGAGGGAGGGATGGGGGGAGAAAAGAGTGTAATTATATGTATTTAATAACCAATTTCGACACACAAAGCACATAATTGGAAAAACAGTAGAAGTACCAGGCACAAACGCAATAAGCATGACAAAAGAAGTGATTAAAAAACAAGCTAAACGTTTCAATAAGATGATTTGAATAATCCCGCACCGCGCGTGCTTCTTTTTTGCTGGGTCTCGATAGGCAGAACAGGGCCCTTCCCCTCCCTCGCTCCCTCCCTCCGCACCTCACAACCTCAACCCCCCACGTGTGACCAAGGACCGAAAAGGTCGCCTTTTCTCAAACCCCACCCCCCCTCCCTTCCCTCTTCCTTTCTCTCGCTTTCTTTTTCAGTTAAAAAATAAAGGTCGTTTTTGTTTTTTTGTTTTTGCGACTAGTACCTAGGCTTTTTCTCATTTTTTAGGGCCTGCGGGAGGAGAGACACACACATAGACGAACTCACACACAGACAGACACAAACACAACGCTTAACCAAGCCCTCCCCCTCTCTCGTTATTGGTCTCTTTTCATTTAATACATCAAGATGGAACAAGGACATGTGTGTTGGGTGTGCTGTGAGTGAGTGCGCGCATGCATGCCTGTGCCTCCCCTCCTCTCTTCTGATTCATGACAAAAAGTAAGCATTTAGACGCCGTCCGGGAAGTAGTTTCCAGCCTTGGAGACAGCCTCGGGCACATCGAACGAGCCACCCAGCTGCTGCACGATCCCCTTGCCCGTCACCGACGCCTGGAGGAGGAGACCAATGATGGCCACCATCGCGAGCCGGCCGTTCTTCACCTCCTGCAATTGCTTCTCGGCGTACTCCTCCTCCGAGTAGTTGAACCCAAACGGGTTCCAACGTCCCTCACCCTGGCCGAGGCCGAGGTCCCCCGCCTCCTTGTCTCCACGCACGACACGGTTGATGCGGTAAAGCTCGATAAAAGTGACGGTGGCCGCAATCTGCCACAGGCCCTCAGACGGGACGGTGGACAAGGCGCCGAGGGGGTTCAGGTTCGCAAAGGCATCCACGCCCACATTTTCGTTACCGGGGAGGTGGTAGATGTTGGGGAAGATCCACCCGAGTACAGCAAGCATGGCGACGCGGCCGTGGACGAGCTCTGCCTCTCGGTACCACTTGAGGGAACGGCCAGAGCCGCCGATCAACCAGGGGCGGGGGGGTTTGTTGGAGAAACCGACCGGGTCAAAGCCAACATCGCCGGCGAGGCTGCCATCCAGGTTAGGGGGGCGCTTGTCGAAGGGCAGGGCGATGGAGAGGTCGTCGTCCGCGGCCATGCGCACCGTGCGGGAGGCACGGGCGGCCAGGGGCGCGGGGGCAATGAAGGCGCTCGCGACCGAGGCCAGGGACAAGAGGGCAATCACCTTCATCCTTGTGCGTTAAAGAGAAACTGTAGTGTTGTGCGTAGATGGGGTGGGGGTGGGGTGTGTGGAGAGAGAGGTGAGACAAGGTCCAAAATGGAAGAAAGCAGCTCTTCTTCTTGTTGGTTTTGCTGCAGGATCAAGACTTCACGGGCGGCCGCCAAGTTGCAGGGCAAAGAACCACGGCCTTCGGGAGACGAGGTGGCTACACCAAGGACATGCACGCCTGTGTTAGTGTGTGGGGTGGGTGGGTGCGAGTGGTCAAAGGCACAGGGTGAAGAGATCAAGGCAAGTTGAATGCCTTGGATTTGTGTCTGTCTGTTAGCTCGCCTCCCCAAGCCCACTTGTGGACAGGCGTGCGCCTCTCCCCCTGCACGCAAGCGAGCGCAAACCCCACCGCATCCTAGTGCAAAGCCACCAGAACCTAAATCGAGAGGTGGGGGCCGTGCAAGACACAGGGGAGACACAACACATTAGGGATGCTCAAGGAATAGATTTTCGACTGCTCGAGCTCAACTGCTTCTTCTCGCCAGTCTCCGTCGAAGCCCGTTTTGCGTAATTTTTGGGGCTTTCCACGCCAAATTACAGCAGCCCGTTCCGTCCGCGTGCACGTTTGGCCCATGTCCCTTTTGTTCCACGCCCTTTTGGCCTTGTGCGTTTTTGATAGACGGCCTGCTGAATGTGCCCCAGCTTCCCTTTTCTCATAGTCACCACCACACCACCTTATAGGCCATGTCCTTAGCTGGGGATGGCGTGTCGGACGAGCTCTTTTTCCTCCTTTGGGCCAAGAACGAGTTGCCCTCCTCCCGGCCGCAGCAAGAACGGCACGACCCGCACCACCACGCGCAGCATGCACCAGCGTGGCACCTGCCCCAAACTGTCGTGTACAAGGCTTCGAGTCCGTGTGCCTGGTATTTCACTTCGGCCAAGACGGGCAAAATCTTGAAAAAGAGCAAGCACAACTTGCTCAGCCGGCGCATCGAGGAGGAGTTTACCAAGCAAACGCTCGCGGGAGACATTGTCGCCTACTACTTGACTTTGCCCAATGCTTTCCAAGAGGAGGACGACCAACCATTCCCAGCACCAGCACCAGCCTCCTCCTCCTCCTCTTCCTCCTCTTCCTCCTCTTCCCCTCCGGCCGCCGGTGACATCCGGAGGACGGGTGCTTCTGGTGCTGGTTCGCCTCCTTTCGGTACCGGCACGGGCAGCGCTGCGGGCAATGACGACGATGCCCGCATCGAGTATTTCGACCGCGCTGGTCTCCATCGTTTTCTCTTCAATCGCAGCAAGGACTGTGGCCTTCTGCAACAATTCATTGAGCCGCAAGGCCCGCGCAACTCCGTCATCCGCGCGATCTGGTCTCCGAAGCTTTGCATTGCCGAGCGTCGTGTTAATCTGCGGAATATTTGGGATAGACGCTACGGGTTGTATGAGCGCGCAGTAACTTATGAAGGGCCCGACCACCATTCCCAAGCAACGCCCTTGAAAGGTCGCGACTTGTCCACGCTCATCCAACATGTGTGCGAGGAATTGGTGGAGCACATCGCGGAGATTACCTTTCGGAAGCAACGCATTACCCGGTGTGTGCTCAATTTCAAGATGGATTCTCGCGGGCGCCTCTTTTTTTTGTGGTCTTCCTCTATTCGCCTTGAGGACTCCTCCTTCCCTATCACCACCCCTCCTCCGCCCCTGCCCTCCTCCATGCCACAACCCTTGAAGAAGCACCAGCGACAACAACACAAGCAGCAGCAGCAACACCAACAATTTGCCTCGCTCGGTCCTCCTCATAGCACCCCTCCCCGTTCCACTCCAAAAGGTGACGAAGCCCTCTTAAGTCTCAACTCCCAACTCTGCCTCCCCCCCGACATGCGCCTCGCGACCGTCGCCAGCCACCAGCATCGCTCCCACCCTCCCTTCTCCTTCCCCCCACCCCTCTTTTCCCAAGAATGCCCTTCCTGCCACGCGAAAACGGCACCTGAACGATTATACGTCGTGACGTACAAGATGATTGGGAGACTACACGAAAAAAAGCTTGCGCTCGCCCGGGTGGCCCGGCGGACACGGCGTCAGCTACTAGAGGAGGGGAAGGAGGACTTGAAGAAGGAGGAAGAGAACGAGGAGGGGGAGAAGGAGGTCCCGCCATTGCTTCAGGCGCTCTTTCCCGAGCTGAAGAATGGGGCGGCGGGGGAGATTTATCGACGGTGCAAGGACGAGCCGGCTTTTATGCAAAAGCGGGTGAAGGTCTGCGAGGATTGCTTTTTGAAGCACGCCGAGGTGGCTTGTGAGCATATTGTGCGGCAGGCGAGTAGTCAGCATCAGTCTCAGCGGTCATCGCAGCAATCGAGGAGGGGGGGTGGAAGTGGGAGCAAGGGCTCGGCGGTGGCTCGGCGGTGGTAGTGCCGCCAGCAGCAGGAGCAGAAGGACGGCGGTCTTAAAGAGGAAGGAAACAAACAGAGGCGAAAGAACATGATCAGCGTCGTTCGGACCAGCGTCGTTCGGACAGTTGACAGAAACAAACTTCATTTTTTGTTTCTTTACAATTTTTGGTTTTGTGATAGAAGCATTTCTACAACCTTCCTTCTCCTCCCCTTTCTCCTTCTGTACCACTCTCCATCTGTCCCTTCTCTTCCTCCCGCATCGTCCTCAAGTTATTCTCTTCCGCCAAGCTACCACTGCTGCGTCCTCTGTTTCTCCTGTAGCATTGCCACCACCATTCCCACCACCAGCATCACCACCATTGTGCTTGGTTTCCTCCTCTTTGTTGCCCTCCCCCTCTTCCTTACTCCCCCCACCATCAATCGTCATCCCACCCATCCCCAAATCCAACTCCACCCCTTCCTCCTCATCCTCCTCCTCTTCCTCTTCCTCCTCCTCATCCACCCACAACATATCCATCGCATCCGCCTCCCGTCTCATCTGAGCCAAGCCCGTCATCTCCTCCAAAACCCCCTGGCCATTACAAACCCTCACCACCAACCCAGCCCCCTCCTTCCTATACGCCTCCACCACCGCAGCCGCACACCCCGTACAATGTTCAAACGCCCTCGTCACCGGCAGAATAGTCGTAAAATGAGCCAAAAACCCACGAATCTGCTGCGGTAAGATCCCCAAGGGCCGATCCGGATCGTCTTCAAACCTCCTACCCAACCCTCCCTCCGCCCCTCCTTCGCCTTGCCCACCATCCGCAGGAGCACGGTGTCTCAGAGGGTGGTGTAGTAGGGCTACCATCAGCTCGACGGCAAGAGCGGAAGCGAGAGGAGCGAGGCCTGGACGGGTGACGGTGCATTGCTGGTCGAGGGTGCGGTCCTTTGTGGAATCTTCGGGCGCAACGACGTCATTGCAAAAATAACAGCCGATACGATTCAAATCCATCTTGCTGCTGCTGCTGCTGCTGCTGCTGCTGCTGCTGCTGCTGCTGCTGCTGCTGCTGTTGTTGCTGCTAGTACCATCGGAGGAGGGGGAAGGGGGGGAGGGCACAGGCGAGGGCTGAGCACCATGCCTCATAACCATGAAGGCATCAAAGCCCAAGGCAACATTTAATAGCACTTTATCATGCACTGCTGCTAGCACAGTAGGCAACCACCGACTCTCCCTCGTGTCCGTCAACAGGAAAACAACATCACACTCTCGTACCAACCCATCCAACTTCTCAATGTCCTTCCTTGCACTTTTCTGCTCCGCCACACTTGCCAACGGGTGCCCCGGCATCGGTATAGTCATCACATGCCCCTCCGCCACCACCCCAGGAAAGATCCTCTTCAGAGCAGCAGCAGCAGCAGCCGCCTTCGGCTTCCCCCCATCTAGGCAATCCGCGTACTCAAACAACGATTGCCTCACAGGATTCGAAAGCGCCACTTTTCCATTATCGATCAAGGTGATGTTTCTCACCCCCCACCCAAGTAGACCTCTCGCTACACTACACCCCAATGTCCCCGCGCCTATCAACAGACACTTCGTCTGAGCAAGCAAAGGGATATTAAGGGCAGGCAAGAGCCGCCAGCGCATTAATTTCAGATTCAAATCAACCGACTGCTCAGCTAAGCGAATCGGGTCCATCATTGAAGAGAGGTCGATTCGACGGGGCATATATTTCCCTTTATGCAATTCCCAGCCTTTCGTGGTCAGGGAGGGGGAGGGCGAGGGAGGGAGGGAGGAACTGGAGGAGAAGGAGGACAAGGGTTGGAGGGCAGTGTGCAGCACAAAGCTCCCGCCCATGGCCCGGGCGGCTTCAGCGGGGGAGAGGCGACTGCTGCTGCTGCTGCTGCTGCTGCTGCTGCTGCTGCTGCTGCTGCCGGGGGCTGTAGTAGAATCAGTGGGGGCCAGGCTCGTCACTCGTCCACGATAGCACAACACAGTCGCTTCTTTCAATTTCCATCGATTGGCTAGCAGCAGCAGGAAATTCCTCAATGGCCAGCCAGGTGCCAAGGGGACGGTGCCTGGGTCAATAAATCCAAACATGACATTTTGCTGCGTGCGTTGGTCCTCGTCAAGTGTTTCAAAAGCGTCCAAAGGACAGGTTTCCAAGGAGAGGGACAATGATCCCCCACCCCGGTTTTGATCCGGACTGGTCGAGGTGGTGAGGGAGCGGAGGACGAGGAAGAAGGGAGGGCAGGAAGCATCGCCCGTCTCAAGCAGGCGGCGCTGGCGGAAGGCCTGCAGCCCACTATGAAGGAGCAAGCACTCCGCGTCCGAAAAGAAAGCGGTTCCTCCCCCTCTTTCTCCTTGTCCTCCACCACTCCCAGCACCGGCCAACAATGTAGGTGGCCTTAGCTGCCTAAAAGGCGGGTCACTCACCACCGCAGGGAAAGCAAACCAATAAATGAAAGCATTCCGCTTAATATCAGCAAAGCACAAAATCGCAAACCGCGCCAACCGTCCCGGGTCCTGGAGCACCACCGCTTCCACCCCTTCCTCCATGATATCCGCCCAGATTTCTTGTCCCAACCCATCAAGCCACGCCTTTTTATTGAATGCTCGAAAGGCCTCGTCCGTGTTGAAATTTTGCACGATGCCAGGGACGCGGCATTCCTTCGCCAGACTCAACCCCGGCTGCTGTGCTATTGGTGCAGATCCTGCTGCAGCTCCTCCCGCAGCTGCTGCTGCTGACGACGAGGACGATGACAAGGACTCGATGCCTACCGTGAGCCGGGCAGGGAGGGTGGTGGTGGGGGTGGGGGTGCGCGCCGGCGGGGAGGTGACAACTGCGGCATATGTGCCTGTGATAGGCAAGGGCTTTTGATCGAGGCCCAACACGTCCACCTTCAGCTTGGCCAGCTCTTGCCAGAACGAGGCTTGGGCAGAGCTGGAGAGGGGCTGGAACATGACGACGGTCTCTGGGGGTGGTGGCTGCTGTAGCTGGGACATGGCTGGAGGAGGAGGAGAAGATGATCAAGGGCGCTTTGGTGTTGCGGTGGCTTCGGGCGTTGGTCGTTGCGCTTGTATGGTGTGAGAGGAGGTGCACGAGTATAGGTGAGTATGAGTGGGGTCAAATGCTTGACAAAAAGGGCAAATGCAAAGCAAGGAAGAAGGGCACGACGACGACGACGCTGCAGAACACGGGATTTCGACCTCCCACCCCATGCCTTTGAGTGCCACCGCCACCACGACCACAACACATTTCCAAGCCGCAACCCCACTGTTACAACGTTTGACTAGTCATCTTCGCAATGCTGTGGTTGCTGTGTCTATTGAGCGTGTGAGAGATGAGAAATGAACCAAACTGAAAAGAGACAAGGGGGGTGGGGAGGTCCAGATCGACTTGAGACAGAGCCTCTCCCACCATTTTTACTACTATTTTTTATTTGTCTCTTTGTCGTTTGCTTTCCTTCTTTTCTTTTTAGCTTCTCTCTTTTCTTTGCTTGCTTGTCTACCTTTTCTTCCTCAAAATCTTCAGACGTCTCCTCTCCACTTCTCCACTACCCTACCCTACCCTGCCACCGGCTCCTTCTCGGCGGGATGCTTGCTTAACACCTCCTTCAACTCGGCAATCCGCGCCGGTAACCCCACGACGCTCACCGCCCCCTTCTCCGCCAGATGCAACAACTTCACCTGCTCTCCCACATCCGGGCCACTCATCCGCCCCGTCAAAGCCAGGCGAATCGGGTGAAACAACTGCTTCCCCTTCTTTCCCATCTTCTTCCCCACCGCCTTAATCCACGCCTTCCACAACGCCTGATGGTCCTCCTCCCCTCCCTTGGGCATCTCATTTGCCTCATACGCACTCACCACCTCCCGTGCCATATCCCACAACCCCTCCGCCACCAGGGTCTCGGCCTCCCCCGCCTCCAATGTAGCCGCCAATGGGTAAACCAAAGCATCTCCCACAATGGTCGTGGCATCATTCACCAACTCCATCGACCCCTTCGCCACCTGCGTCGCATACAACACAAACGCCTTCCCCTCCTCCCCCGCGCTTTCCTTTGCAATCCCCGCCTTCTGCAACTGGGCCTCCACCAGCGGCACGAGCTCCTCATCCGACAAGGCCCTCAAATGCTGTCCATTAACCCACCTCAATTTCGCCATGTCAAAAACCGACGGACTCTTCACCACGCGATTCAACGAAAATTTCTTAATCAACTCTGCCCTGCTAAAGACCTCCTGCACCGTCCCATCATTCCAACCCAACAACGCAAGATAATTCAACATGGCATCCGGCAGAAACCCCTCGGTCTTGAACTGATCCACACTCGTCGCCCCATGCCTCTTACTCAACTTACTCCTATCCTCCCCCAAAATCAAACTACAATGCGCATACTTCGGCGGTGGGTATTTCAGAGCCTCCAGAATCAAGCACTGCCTCAACGTATTTGTCAAATGCTCCTCTGCCCGGATCACAGTCGTAATCCCCATCAAAGCATCATCGACCGCCACACAAAAATTATACACCGGCATGCCACTACTCCTCAACAGAATAAAATCCCCCACCGTCGCATCCGCGTCCCACCCCACCGTCCCCCTAACAGCATCATCAATCTCCACCCTCCTCCCCGAGGCAACCTTAAATCGAACCGTGTAAGGCTCGCCTGCATCCATCCTCTTCTTCACTTCCACAGGGTCCGCATCCCTCCACGTCCGATCATACTGCGGTGGCCTCCCCGCCGCCTCAGCCGCCTTCCGCTTCTCGTCCAGCTCTTCCTCCGTGCAAAAACACGGGTACGCATCCCCAGAATCCAACAATTGCTGCGCTACTTTCTTGTAAATATCAATGCGTTCCGACTGCCTGTACGGCCCCACCGCCCCTGGCTTATCAGGCCCTTCATCCCAATCCAACCCCAAAAACCTCAAGTCCGCCAACATGCTCTCCTCCGACTCACGCGTCGAACGGGCCGTGTCCGTGTCCTCAATCCGCAAGACAAAGGCCCCGTCTTTGCTCTGCCGGGCCACCAAATAATTGTACAACGCCGTGCGCGCCCCACCCACATGCAAAGTCCCCGTGGGCGACGGCGCGAAGCGCACACGCACCACCGCCATCAAGGTTGTCATGCGCCGGGCAAAGGAAGCAGACGTTTGCTGCTGCTCCAGCTGCTGCTGCAGAGGACGGGTAAAGGCACTCCCGGCCCCGGCCAGGAAGGCCGCGCCGCCCCTCCTGATGCTGGCGACGGCACCACTAGCCGTCGCACGGGAAGACGCACAGAAAAACATGAGGGCCACCCAAGTATTCACGGACGCGGCAGCCTTCATCCCTGCTCTAGCGTAGCGCGTGGTGTGGTGTGTCGTGCGGGAGAGGGGGTGCGTGGTGTGGTGGGTATCCTAGCTTTAGCTACTGCTTCCACCTGTGATGCGGAGTGTGTGGGAAAGGGGACAAAGCGGGGGTGGGGATGAGCTTCGAGCTAATGACAAACAACGAGACAAAGGAGTAAGGGTACGTGTGGGGCGCAGGCGTGGGCTTAAATGGAAAGCCCTGGACGGCAAGTTGCAGTGCATCAATCGCTTGCGCAGAGCAGCAGTTGCTGCAGTGGTGGAAGAAGGAAATGGGGCACGGCGAGACATAACGCATAGACAACCCTCTGCCTGCTGCAGCGCCATCTCCTCCTCCTCCTCCTCGTCCTTTTCCTCTAACCCCATTCTTCCCCCACATAACGCAGACAGGTCAATGCGGCATTCACTCTCTTCCTCCTGCCCCAGCCAATAGCTTAGCCTCCCCACCCCCCACTACGGCACCTCGCCCTCTACCTCTACCACGTCTACCTCTACGACCATGACCTGGGCCCGCCTTTTGCTACGCCCACGTCGATGGTATCAGCATAATCTGCTGCAGCATCCCAGTCCCCTCCTCTTTTCTTCAGCTGGCGCACACCTACACACATCCCGCCATGCCCTTGCCCCAGCCGCTGCTGCTGCTGCAGGCCCTACTCCTGCTGCCGCTGCCTCCCAATACCCCTTGGAAAAGCTGCGGAACGTCGGCATCATTGCCCACATCGACGCCGGCAAGACAACAACAACAGAACGCATCCTCTTCCTAGCTGGGGAGACAGGGCATGTAGGGGACGTGGACACAGGCGACACTGTCATGGACTTTCTACCACAGGAACGCGAGCGGGGGATCACCATTCAATCCGCCGCCATCTCCCTCGATTGGCACGATACCCGCATCAATCTAATCGATACCCCTGGCCATGTTGATTTCAGTATGGAGGTGGAGCGAGCCGTGCGGGTGCTAGACGGAGCGGTGGTCGTCCTGGATGCCGTCGCTGGGGTGCAAGCCCAAACCGAGACTGTGTGGCGACAAGCGAGCAAATACAAGGTCCCCGCCTTGGCGTTCATTAACAAAATGGACAGGGAAGGCGCAGATTTCAAGCGTGCCGTTGCTACATTACGCCAGAGGCTGGGCGCTCCAGCAGTGGCTATTCAGATGCCGCTTGGCGCAGGGAAGGAGTTTGTAGGTGTAGTCGATCTACTGACAATGGAGCAAGCCCTATGGGAGCCCTTGAATAATAATTCCTCTTCTTCGTCCAATTCGAAAGGGAAACGCCCCTCAGTGACCTTGGTACGACGATCCCTAGCTGACGGTAACAACAACGACGAGGTAAAAACAGCAGCAGCAACAGCACGCGCCGCCCTCCTAGAAGCAGTCGCTGAGGTCGACGAGGCCTTCATGGAAACCTACCTCCAAGCCCTCGAAGACGACAAAGAAGGGCTAGACTCCATCCCCCTCCCCACCCTCCTCTCTGCCCTCCGCCGGGCCTGCGTCGCCGGGCAACTCATGCCCACCCTATGTGGTGCTTCCCTCAAAGGCCGAGGCGTCGAACCCCTCCTTGACTCTCTAGTCGCCGTCCTCCCCTCCCCCCTTGATCGTCCCTCCCCCCTCGCCCACCCCAGCAAGGCACACACCGGCGGCACGCACAACACACACAAAGGCAAGAATTTGGAGATCGACCCAAGAGATGACAATCTATGTGCATATGCCTTCAAGGTCACTCATGACCGACAACGAGGCTTGATAGTCTTCCTCCGTCTTTACTCCGGCACTTTACACGCGAAAGAAAACCTGCAAAACTCCACTCGTGACATCCGGGAACGCCCCTTGCAACTCCTCGAAGTCCGAGCGGATGATCTATCACCTATTGATAAAGTAGGGTCAGGACATATAGTAGCGGTAGTTGGTCTCAAGAACACTTACACTGGCGACACCCTCGTTGCGTACAAAGGCCCCTTGCATGGAGCAACTTTAGATGGAATCGCTATTCCTGCACCTGTTTTTGCCTTGGCCGTCGAGCCTGTGAGTAGTGCGAAGCAGGGGGCATTGGAAGAGGCGCTGTTGGTGCTGCAGAGGGAGGATCCGAGCTTGAGGGTTGATCAGGATGAGGAGAGTGGACAGTTGATGCTCAGAGGGGTAGGGGAATTACACCTAGAAATTGTGTGTGATAAGTTAAGAAGGCAGTATGGCGTGGAGGTGGAGACGGGGCAGGCTTATGTGGCTTATAGGGAGGGGATTATGGGGGAGGAAGGGGGGAAGGGAGGGGGGGAGGAAGGGGAGGGAGGGTTAGAGATGGTGACCACAGTGTATGATAGGCAGGTGGGGGGACGGAGGTTGTTTGCAGCGTTACAACTGCGGTTGGAACCCTTGTCATCATCCTCATCTGCTATCACCACCACCCACTCAGAGGCGCCTGAAGATGCTGCAGTAGCAGCAGCAGTGGCAGCAGCAGCGGCAGCAGGGGGGAGTGCCTCTCCCCTCGTCTTGTTTTCGGCTGAGGCCGTTGGCGCGCTCAATGCGGAGGAGAAAGCATCGCTCATTGGTGGGTTGGAAGATGCTTGTCAACGTGGTCCTTTGGCGGGCTATCCAGTGGCAGGGTTTAATGTCAGGGTGATGGGTGTGGCGAAGGATGGAGATACGACGCCGGGGGCCTTGCGTGCTTGTTCGGTAGCGGCCTTGGCAGCGAGTATGAAATCGGCGAGGGCAGTGGTGTTGGAGCCGGTGATGAAAGTGGAAGTTTACGCACCTGAGGCCTCGTTTGGGAGTGTCTTGTCGGATTTGACGGTCGCGAGGCGGGGGACGGTGAGGGATGTGGATGGACGGGGGGGAGGGGAGGAGGGAGGGGGGGAGGAGAAGGACACGACGGCCACGGCGGGGAAGCATGTGATTCATGCGGATGTGCCCTTGGTGGCGTTGTTGGGGTATGCGACGGCCCTGAGGTCGATTACACAGGGAGAAGGGGGTTTCAGTATGGAGTTCTCGCATTACGCGCCGTCAACGACATGTCACGGTGGCCCGGGTGTGGGTGGAGGGGGGGGAGGGGGGAGATAGGAGAGGGGGGTGATAGCATAGATAGAATGCCGTAGAGTTTAGATTTGAAGCGTTACGCGCTGAAAGTACATTAAGCAGAAAATAAACAACTCAAACAATGTATTGACTAAAACACGCGCTAATTGTATTGTTGGAAAGGTGGGGAGGTAAAGAAAGAAGAAGACGGTTGGATTGGGTTGGATTGGAAACATCACGTGTTGGCTTGCCGCATATTGTCTTAACCACACTCCCACACACAAACCACACCCACAATCCCTTCATCACAGCGCCACGATCATGACGGACCCGCAGGACAAGCCAAAAGGAAGCAGCTTGGACGACATATTTGGTGAAATCGACGAGACGCTTGCTGGAGAGGACAATGGCAAGAGCACAATGTCCTCCTCCCTCCTCGCCCCCACCACCTCCATGGGCGACGCCAGCTTGACGGACATGCTCCAGCACGTGTTGGAGGAAGAGGAAAAGGCAGGAGGGAGGGCGGTTGTCCCACCCCCCCCCGTCACAGCTGCGCCTACCACGAGTGATGCCTCTGTTTCCGCCAGCACGACGGACAGCAGTAGCCTGGACGAGCTCCTGAAAGCGACGGGACTGGGTGGGGAGGGCGGGGATGACGACGACTTTGATGAGATTTTTGGTGGTGGGGGAGAGAGCATTGTTGGTACAACAACGACGACGACGAATGGCGACGCCGTGACGGCTCCAGTAGCAGCAACAGCAGGAGCAGTAGCGGGGGGGAGTGGTGGAGCAGGAGCATGGAAAGAGCTGGACGCCAGCGAGCGACAAGACTTCCTCAAGTGGCTCGAAGAGGATGACGTGACGCAAGGTCTCGACACACTTAAATTCAGCGCTGCGGCTCCATCACCTACCAGAAGCACCACCAAGACCACCACCACAAAGCCTGCTTCTGCTTCGTCGTCGTCAATGCCACCCCCCTTACCACCCACCCCGCCTTCCTCGTTGCCTACTCAAAAAAAAACGACAACCACAACGAAGGCTGTTACCACCTCCTCCTCCTCCTCTCCTTCTTCAATGACCGTCTCCCCGCGTCGCCCCTCCTCCCCTCCTTTTGTCGTTCCTTCCACCCCCGAAGAAATTTTCGCACGCATCCGAAGCATGCTCGGAGACAGCAAAGAAGCAGCACCAACAGCAGCAGCAGCAGCAGCAGCAGCAGATAACAAGAGCAGCCGCACCTCTCAGCAACAAGCAATCAACCCCCTTCATCTCAAGCTCCTGTGTGCAGAGTACCCAGGAGGCACCCCCCCCTCCCTCCGTCCCTCCCTCTGGTTCCACCTCCTACCCCCCCACCAACTACTCTCCCGCGAATTCCAGCAGCAGCAGGAGGGAGGGAGGGAGGGAGGGGAGGATGGTCGATTGCATCATCGACACCAGGTGCCTAACTCGGTGTTGATCCGACGAGATGCTGCGGCGGTGGCTCGGGCTCTGCTGCGCGAGGAGGATGAGGAAGGGAAGGAGGACGAGGGAGGGAGGAAGGGAAGGAGGAGTGTCTTGGCAGCAGGAGTTGGAAAGGGATTGGTGTTTTACTGCAGACAATTAAGGGTGGACTATGAGCCAGAAATGGGCGCGGCCTATGGAGCATTGGCCTTCTTAAGCTTAGGAGGGGGGAGGGAGGGAGGGAAGGAGGAAGCGGCGGAGGAGGTTCTAGGGCGTTTCCACACGTTGTGTGCGTGGTTGGTACCGTACTTGTTGCTCACGCCTCGGGCACGGGATGGGTATATAAGAGAGGTACACACCGAATTTCGTTTACTCTTGACCTATCACGCTCCTCTGCTGGTGCAGCACCTCGATCGAGGACGCCCTGGGTGGGAGCTCCCTCCTTCCCTTGCCGTGGAAGCGTCTTCCTCCTCCTCTTCCTGGGGGAAGCAGGAGCAGGCAAGACAGGAGGCAGAGGCGGAGGATATCGTGGGGGCGTTGGAGGGACGGTGGAGCAGTAGTAGTAGTAACAGCAGCAGCAGTAATAGTAAACAGCAGCAGCAGCAGCAGGAGGGAGGGAGCGAGGGGAGTCTTGAGGTGGAAAGGCTGAAGGTGATGGCGAGGAACAGCAGCATCAACACCAGCGCCAGCAGCAGCAGCAGCAGTAGTAGTGGTGCGGCCAATATCTCATCTGCTGCTGCTGCTGCTGCTGCTGCTGCTTCTCGTCCAGTCAGCAGCAACAGCAGCAGCAATAGTGGTGAAGGAGGAATCATTCCCACCTCCTGGCTACTAGGTCATTTCCTAGGCACCACCTTGCTCTCCCCCCCTTCCTCCCTCCCTTTCTCCTCTACAAACCAAGAAACCCATCACCTCCTCTCCCTCCTCGACGGCTGCCTTCTGCGTGGTGATCGTTTCATCGGCCTCTTCCTCACCGCCGCCCTCCTCCTCCGGCACAAAACCGACCTTCTCTCCCTCCAAGGCCCCGCCCTCCGCTTCCGTTTGGACCAGCTTGTCTCAGGGGAGGGAGGGGTAGCACAACTGTTTATTTCTTCCTCCTTGTCCTCCCTCCCGTCCTCGTCCTCGGCTATGACCAGATGGTTGGAGGAAGCAGAGAGACTTGATCGAATCACCCCTCTCTCCTTCCGTGTCCACCTCACAGCCCTCGAAGCCCTCGCCCGTCAAAGCACCGACAATTCAACCCCTCCAGTCCCTCCCTCCCTCCCTCCGTCCTCTCCTTCCGAACCCTCCTCCTCCTCTACTACTCAGAAACAACAGCAGCAGCAGCAGCAGCAGCAGCAGCAGCAGCAGCAGCAGCAGCAGCAGCAGCAGCAGCAGCAGAGCTACGCCTCTCAGCTCGTCGCTCTCACCCTCCCCAAACAACGGGCCATCGACGCCCTCCAGCAAGACACTCCCCTCCTTCCCTCCCTCCCTCGCTTCTCCTCCACCACCGATACCAGCACCAGCATGAGCACCAGCAACACCACCAGCAATAGCGGCAGCAACAGCAACAGCAGTAGTAGTATCGCAGGGACCTTCAAATGGGCTCTAGGCAGCCCTGAACGTCGTCGGCGCCAACTACAACAAGCACAAGGAGACCCAGACACCCTCTCCCTCCTCACCACCAAACTCTGCCTCACCGTCACCCCGGAAGAAGTCGTCCCTGCCCTCTGCAGTAGCAGCAGCAGCAGCAGCAGCAGCAGCAGCAGCAGTAGTAGTTTGAGGTTTTTGGCATTGGATTGCCGGTCGAAAGAGCAAGTGAGTATGGGAGGGCGGTTTCCGACGGCGTATCATCTTGATCCTGCTCGATTAGACGACCCGGAGGAGATAACGAGGTTGTTGATTGATTTGGAGGGATTCAAAGGCTCGATGCATTTATTGTTGATGGGGACGGGGATGCTGATGAGTAGTAGTAGTATAGGAGGAGGAGGAGGAGGGAGGGAGGGAGGAGGGGTTGGTGGGGGTGGGAAGGAGGGAGGAATGACGGCTGCGCAGCGATTGAGGGAGCAGGTGGCGAGGGCGGGGAGGGAGGACTTGTCGCATTTGCACAATGCGGCCTTGTTTTTGTTGAAGAGAGGTTTCCCCTATGTGAGTATTCTGGAGGGTGGTTTTGTGGCTACCCATTCGTTGTTATCATACGAGGGGACTGAAGCGGCTGCTGCTGCTTCTGCTGCTGCTGCTTCTGCTGCTGGTAGTGGTGCCTCCGGTCCTTCCTCCCTCCCTTCCTCGTCCTCGGGCTTGGGGTTGTCGTCGCTCATTGACCACGTACCGAGCCAATGTCGGATGTGTAAGCATGAAGCCCTCCTTCGCTTCCAACAGGCGTCGACCTCCTCCCCTTCCTCCCTCCCGCCCTCCTCTTCCCCTGCCCACACCAAAAGCCATGGCCCTCGCTTTGGTCGTCCTGCTTCTTTTGGAGGAGGAGGGGGAGGGGGAGGAGAACCCCCCTCCCTCGCTGCCTTGTCTCAACTAGGACAGAATTCATTAGATGTCTTGCGTTCACGTGCTACGGGTTTGTTTGGCAAATTACAGGCACACGCCCACGCGGCCCAGGCTCAAGCGCAGGCTCACGCGCAGGCGCAGGCGCAGGGAGGGAGGGAGGGAGGGAGGGAGGGAGGGGGGCTGCCGCAGCAGTTGGAGAGTGTGCAGGAGATGGCAGGTAGTTTTTTGAAGGGGACGGTGAGTAATTTGACGAAGAGAGCAGAGCAGGCAATGCAGGAGGCAAGGGTGAAGGCACAAGCCACACAAGCAGCAGCAGCAGCAGCGGCAGCAGCAAGCGCAGCGGGGAATGCTGGAGGAGGAGGGGGAGGAGGAGGAGGGGTGGAAGGGGTGGGTGGAGGGTTGTCTGCATCTTTGTCCTCGGGTGGGACTTCTGCTGCCGCTATTGCTGCTGCTGCTGTTGCGACGAATGGTGGTGGTGGTGGTGGGAGTCGCCCCGTGAGTGCTAATGCACGTATACCCTCACCATTACCATCAACATCAGCAGCAGCAACAGCAGCAGCAACATCAGCACCAGCACCACCACAGCGTGATAGCCCCTCCGTTTTCGTCATTGAAGACGATGAGGACGACGAGGACGAGGACGAGGACGCCATCCGCACCCGACAACAGCAACAACTCCATCTCCCTTCCTCTTCCTCCACCACCCCCACACACACCACCACCCACCCCAAAAGCGACCTCGATCGTGAACTCGCCCTCAAGCAACACGCTCTCAACGGGCTGCAAAAAGGCCAACCAATCGACATCTCTCCCGAATCCCTCCCCAACGCTCAACTCTTCCCCGTCTACAAACTCAAAAAAACACCCTCCCTCCCTTCCTCCCCCTCTCTCCCTTCCTCGCCCTCCTCCGCTTCCTCCCCTGCGGTGGTCGCGGAGCTCCCGAGATATATTGTATTGACGCCTGAGAGGATTATTGTTTTGGAGGAGGAGGGAGGGCGGGCGGGAGGGAGAGCGGGGCAAGGAAGGGTGAAGAGCAATCATCATTTGACCGAGTTGGCACGCATGACCTTCCTAAAGAAGACACCGGATGTGGTTACGTTGTACTTTCGTAAGGGAGGGATGGAGGAGGAGGGAGGGAGGGAGGAAGGGTTGTCGCCGAAGAAGGAGGATTTGAAGGGGAGGGCTTATAGGATTGCGAGGAAGGAGGAGTTTATTGGGGCGTTGCAAGGGAGGCTGCAGCGGTTTAAATAAAGCAAGGGGTGGAAGGAGGGAGGGAGGGAGGGAAGGGGAAATGGAGTGAAATGTTGATGAAAGGAGAGAGGAAGGAAAATAGAAACAAATATATATACATCTTGTCGTGTTTAGTCCTTTGTTCGTGTTGTTGTCCTTGTTCTTCTTCTTGTTCTTCTTCATGTTCTTGTTCTTCTTCTTGTTCTTCTTCTTCTTCTTCCGTTTTTCTGTTTGGAGACAGAAATATTGAAATGTGTCCGTTCTCGTCTCCTTCATTTGTTTATTTGCTTTCGTATTGAAACGTGCTTCTCGTGATTGTTTTTGGGGCTGAATATGAAGAAAAAGCGCCCCATTATCCTCACGCCCTGCTTGTCTTTTCTAAGTAGTAGTATCAGCAGCAGGACGGGTCTTCAGTATCCAGTCTTGTCTTTTTGTCATCGTGTCGTCTTTATCGTACTTATATGCATGCCTTCTCCTCCTCCATCTCTTCACGAGAAACTCCCCCTCTCTCCCTCCCTCCCTCCTTCCCCTCAAACCCGCACCCTCCCCCTATTCTTCCCATGCCGATCCAAAAACCGCACCAACCTCCCAAATGTCCTGGCAATACGCCCAAAGAAAATCTTAAACAACGGAATACCATCACAAGGACAAGCACTCGGATGCAAGACCACTGCCTTACTCCTTTCCACACTCTTCTTACTGCTGCTACTGCTGCTGCTGCTGCTGCTGCTGCTGCTGCTGCTGCTGCTGCTCTTGCCGCCACGACCAAATCCACGCAGGTCCGCCACCTCCTCTTCGTCCATTTCTGCCCCTTCCTTCGCTCGGGCCTCTCGCTCCTGCTTTTCCCGCTGCTGTTGTTGCTGATGTTCCTTTTGCTCCTGCTGCCGTTGCCATTTCTGCTGCTCCTTCTGCAGGAAGGCCTCCATCTGCTGCTGCGTCAACGGCGGTGCCCCTCCTCCTCCTCCCCCTCCTTCTCCAACACTCACAACCTGCGAAGAACTCAGAGTAGAACGAGCCACCGAAAACCCTCCCAACCCACCCAGGAAGAGGAGGGTGGCTAACACACACACCACCATCCACGGGCGTCGCTTAAACATCTCCTCAGCCAAAGCAGTGGCATTCCCAAAAGGGCTAACAGCACGAGCAAGACCAGCAGTAGCAGCGGTACCAGCAGCAGTCGCACCCGCAGAAGAGCCATCCTGCTGCTGCCGCTCTTTCTTCTTACCACTTCCTCCTCCCCGCCCTTTGACGCCAGCAGCAGCCGCAGCCACAACTCCACCCGCCGCTGCCGCCGCAGGCACCTGTTGCTGCTGCTGTTGCTTCCCACTTTTCCCACCGCCCTTCCCTTTGCCTGTGCTCACAGCACCAGCAGCAGCACCAGCCGGTGGGTGATAATCGTCGTAGAAGACGTCGGACGAGTCGGTGGTGGTGGCGGCGGAGGAGGAGAGGTGGGGAGGGAAGGCAGCCGGGTTCTGTAACATAGGGTGAAGCATCAGATTCGACCCATCCTTGTTACTGCTGCTGTTGGTAGGTGTAGGAATTTTCGTCGGAGAACTGTTCCCGCTCCAAGGCAAGGTAGGCACGCCTCGACTGAGCTGTCGCTTCAAGGTGCTGACCTGATCACCCAACCGCCTCTCCTCCTTCTCCATCCCATCGTCCGAATCAGATAAATGACTACTATTATTCATATTCCCACTCCCCTTACCCACACCACCACTGTTGCTGCTGCTGCTACTGATAGTACTCACGCCACTAAAGCCAAAACTCCCTGCGCTCTTGACTGCCCCTCCAGTCGTGCTGCTGCTGCTCTTGCCAGCCGCTCGCCCTACCCCACCAGCATGGGGACGAGGCAACCCCGGACGGCCCAAGATACCACCACGCGACGGCAAGAGAAAAGAGGAAGCAGAAGAAGGGGGTAAACCAGAAGAGGAGGAGGAGGAGGAGGAAGTGGGAGGAGGGGGGAGGTCGTTGTCGGAGTCGCTCCCGGCGTTGTTGTGGTGGTGGTAGTGGTAGGGAGGGAGCGGGCCAGTCTTGCTGCGACTTCGGCTTGGAGAACTAGAGGAAGTGTCAGACGCAGCGGGTTGTTCGTGGTCCGACAATTCGTATGCTTTCAAGGAATGCAAGACGGAGGTCAACAAATGGTTGCGGCTGGGTGTGTCAAACGTGTTGGGAGAGGCTGCTAGGGAGCGCGGGGACGCTGCTGCGGAGGACGCGGCCGAGTACCCGCCGGCGTGCTTCGTGGCAAGGAGATTGGCCAGATCGTCCTCCAATTCTTCTTCGTCGTCTTCCTGGAGGTGATGGGGTTGGCGGTCGTGGTGCTGCTCTTGTGCAGGGGGGTGCTGCATGCTGACTTCGGAGGCGGGAATCGATGCGGGAGGAGGGGGGATCTTGCTGCTGCTGCTGCTGGCGCTGGCACTTGTGCGCTTCACGAAGAAGGAGTGGCGCCCCGGGAATGTTTTCGCTGGTTGGGACATGGTTGGCTTGCTTGCTTGTGGTCAAGGCCCTGTGTGTTTTGTGTTGGGTAGGCGTAGGCGTCAAATCACTTGCTGAGCGATGATGCTGCTGCTGAGAAGGGCGCGAGCTTGTCTGGAAAGAGGAGAATGCAGCCGCCGACACCAAAAACACCTAGGTTGCAGAGCCCATTACAGACCGCTTGTGCCTGTGGACGTGTGCAGCTTCTCTGTGTGTACTGTGTTGGCTTTGAGTGAGTGCAAGCCGGGGCCATATTTTTGAAATGCCAGACCCGCCAACACGGCGAGTTCAGACTGCTGCTCTGCTCTGCTCCTGAGATTTTGTGATGATACAGGCCTCAAAAACGGGGCTAGCACCAGGCCCTCCCCTTAAATCTTGATAGAATCCTTCCATGGCGTGTCCCTCCTGCGTTAAAATGCAGCAAGAGAGCGCAAGTCGCGGTCTTGTCCTTGGGGACGTTTTTGCCGGGACGTTTCTTTCTTGCTGCCTTTGTTGTTGGTGTGTGTGAGAAGGGCTTGGCTTGGCACCCTTCAGTCCATGCCAAGACTTGATGACGGAGCTTTCTGCGCCAGCCACCCTCGGCTCGCCTCCTCCCTCCTCCCTAAACCCCACAAGCGCGACCTCTTGCTTGCTTTCCTCGCTTGCGCGCTTGCGGGCTCTTAAGTGCTTTCCCGTTTGTGCTTTTCCTTTTTCAAGACATCGTTTTCCTAGGGAGCCTTATGAGGGTCTGCCCTGGCGTGGGTTTGGCTTGGGTTGCTTCCACTCATTAAGATATCTCCACCTTGGCCCTTGCACTCACACCCTTCTTCACTCACAACACTCCCCACCCCTTCTCCCCTTCTCCTCCTCCTCCTCCTCCTCCTCCCCGTCTACCCACTTTCCTTCCACAGGCGGCCTGGGAACCAAAACAGAGGACAGGAGAGCGAGTCGACGCCCGATGAAAGGGGAGCACACCTGCTGCTAGTGGTCGGTCCCTTGGCAATTTCGTCTTTCTTCCATCGACCCCCAGTCGAGGTAAGTGATCGTTGCTGCACCCTTGCCTCTAGCCTGTGTGCCCTCCTTCCCCCCCTCTTGCTGTTGTGCTTCATACAAGGCGACGACGCGCATGGAGCCGTCTGGTCGCCGGCCGCTCCACCGCAGACGCAGCAGCAGAAGCAGCACGAGGCTTCCCAAGGATGGTCCTACCCCGTCGCCTTCCTCCCCTTCTTCCTACACACTCCTTCCTCCCCCCCTCCCGAGGGCCAAGTTATGATTAGCAGCAGCACCAGCAGCATCAACAGTAATTGTGCCAGCAGCATCACGAGCAGGCTGGCCTCTTCTCTTAGGCGTATTCTCTAACTCATCTTCTCTCCCCCTCCCTCCCTCCCTCTCTCGTGTCGCGGCATACGTAGCAAATACTCCTCCACTCAAGCAAAACCCTCACTCCAATTCCTCCCTCCCTCCCTCCCTTCCTCCCCCCTCTCAAAACAGAATGGACATCGAACAAACAATCAGCAAGCGCCTCCATGTGGTAGGCCGGCAAGAGCTGGCCCTGCTTCTGGGGGGCAGCGATCGACTTCCCGCCGACTTACCAGCAGCAGTGCAGGAGTGCCCGGAGGCGAACATCCCCGAGAATAACGGGACCTTTGCTGATGGCACGTTAATGCGAACGTTGCAGGACTTCTGTTTTTATACGGAGGATGGCGTGCCTGCTCCCATTGAGGCCTTGGATGATAAGTTCAGGTATGTGGTGCCCTTCCCTCCCTCCCTCGCTCCCTCGCTCCCTTCCTCTCTCCTTTCCTTTGATGCTGATGGCACGTTGATGCGGACGCTGCAAGACATTTGTTTCTATATGGAGGATGGCGTGCCTGCCCCCATTGAGGCCTTGGACGATAAGTTCAGGTACGTGTGTGTGTGTGTGTGTGCTCCCCCCCTCCCTCCCTCCTTCCCTCCCAACAGTCCAAAGAAGCTCGTTGGCTTCCCTCCCTCCCTCCCTTTCTTTTCTTTTTGTAGCGTCGTCAATCGACTCACCCTTTCTCTTTCCCTCCCCTCCCTCCCCCCCCTCCCTCCCTCCCTCCCTCCCTCCAGGAAACATAAGCTCGTCGGTTTCGGCACCGTCCTCCCTGCAGACTACCTCGCCCTGCCCAAGAAAGACAAGAAGAGGGAGGGAGGAAGGGAGGGGGGGGGGGAGGAAGGGCTGACCCCTTCGGCATCGGGTATGTCCTTGTCGGTCGCGAGTGAGGGAGGGTATCAGCAACCACCACCGCAAGCAGCAGCAGCAGCAGGTGGAGGAGGAGGAGGAGGAGGGGGATGGGGAGGGATCAAGCTCAAGATTCGCTTGCGGCCTGAGCACATGGGAGGAGGAGGAGGAGGAGGAGGGGGGGAGGGAGGAGGGGCCTTGAAACGCCTGCGTGTCCTGGGGGAGGAAGAGGCAGTCGCGAGAGCGGGTGGGGAGGAAGGGAGGGAGGAAGAGGATTGGGATCGGGTGGGCTTGAGGGTGTTTTTGCCTGAGATTACGGAGTGGTGCATTGATTATATGCTTGATGGAGAGGCTGTTTTGTGGGTTGTGAGTGCTTCGGGGGTGTGGTATAAGCTTGCTGGGACTACCATGTCCTTTCTGCATCCTCACCCTTTATACGCACGGATGTATCAGAGCGCAGGCAGGAAGTTCAAATTGTGTGCGTTGACGGCTAAGGAGCTAGTGCAGGCTTACAGGCAGGTTCCCACGGGGAGGTACGAGGAGATATTGGAGTGGATCGTGAGGGAGACCCACGGGAAGGTGAAAGAGAAGACTCTGCTTGAAAACGCGGAGTTTGTGGCGGGGCAGATGGCTGATTTGCAGGACCCGGTCACGGTGGCGGCGGTGGCCAGGGGGGAGGGAGGGGGGGAGGGAAGGAGGTATGGGACTTGTTCTTTCGTGGAGGGGTTGAAGAGTAAGGCGCGGGGGGAGGGGATTAGGCCGATGACGAAGAGGG
>Ga0209390_10003046_pt1 | contig 27953 bp, 22 predicted proteins | sample BON01_FD_187212 | JGI IMG/M metagenome (GOLD analysis project Ga0209390, IMG submission 187212) | Freshwater microbial communities from Lake Bonney liftoff mats and glacier meltwater in Antarctica - BON-01 (SPAdes) (version 2) | ecosystem: Environmental > Aquatic > Freshwater > Ice > Glacier...
ATGGGTGGCTAAGTAGCGAATTTTCAACTTCAGGGGCGGCAATGTTGTAACCGCTGGAGACGATCATGTCATCTGCACGAGCGAGGTAGCGAAAATATCCGTCCTCGGTCATTTCATAAATGTCACCCGTGAGATTCCAGCCGTTCTGAACATAAACATTCTGTCGTTTATCTTTGAAATAGCGGCAACCCGTAGGTCCACGAACGGCTAGTCTGCCTTGCACGCCTGGGGGAAGTACCTCGAGATTTTCATCGAGTACCACAGCTTCGTACCCGGGAACCGCTTTACCGGTAAAACCTGGCCTGATTTCTGAGTCGGAGGCGGAAATAAAGATATGCAGCATTTCGGTAGCCCCAATGCCGTCAATTAACTTCACACCCGTTGCGTCAAACCATTTATGCCAGACGGATTCAGGTAATGTTTCCCCAGCAGAAATGCACCTGCGAAGTGAACTGAGATCAACTGTGCCAATCAGATTGAGCATTGCACGATAAGCCGTCGGTGCGGTGAAAATGCAGGTAATTCGGTGTTTTTGGATAGCTTCCAATAAATTGGGCGGAGATCCTGCTTCCAGCAAGACTGTGGTGGCGCCGACTCGCAGCGGAAAGATAACCAGGCCACCGAGCCCAAAAGTAAAGGCAGCCGGTGGGCTGCCTGCAAAGATATCGGCTGAGGTTGGCTTGACAATTTCAGCACTGAAGGTGTCTGCGATTGCTAAGACATCACTGTGTGAGTGCATCGTAGCTTTTGGTTTCCCTGTTGTCCCCGACGTAAATGCCAACATGCACGTATCACTGGCCAACGAGTCATAAGGCTCAAATTGCGCCGGCTTAGTTGCAGCCAAGTTTTCAAGTGTTAGCGAACTGTTTCCCCCAACAATAATTGTGGGGATGGACTTTGTACCCGCCGCTTGCCAGTCCTCGAGGTACCGGTGATCAACAATCGCGAGGTTCGGCTCACACACCTGCACGAGTTGTTCGATCTCCCCCGAGCGAATCATGGGGATAGTCGTGACTACAACTCCACCAGCTCGAAGAACCGCCAACCAAGCAACGACTAGCCAGCCGTTATTCGGAGCGCGAAGCAATACTCGATTCCCCGATTGCAGTCCCGCATCTTTCAACACATGTGCCGTTCGCGCAACATCGTCACGTAGTTCCCCGTAGGTCCAGGTTCCGTCATCGGCAATAACGGCAGTTTTGTCCCGGCCGACCAGCTCGATGCTTTTCTCAACCAGGTCGACACTTGCATTGAGCCGAACTGGGTATTGAACAGCGGGGATATCCCGCAGAATTACTGGCCACTGATCACGCGGGGGAAGTCCCTCAGAGGTAAACGAGTCGATGTAATTACTCGTCTCAGTCATATAAGCGAGCCTTGCCGATTCGGTCGAGAGCAACTTCGGCACTCCAAGGCAGCATGGTCGAGCCAAGTCGCGAATCTCGGTACATTCGCTCAAGTGGCAAGTGCTTCAACATGGACTGTCCACCGCAAACGCGGACGGCGGTTCGCGCAACTTCACTGGCATGTTCCATCACGGTATATACGGCGGCCCAAGCGCTCACCATGGTGTCTTCATTGGGATCGATGTGCGCGTCGTCTATCACTGAATGCAGCATTGCCCTGCTTTGTTCGTACTGGATCTGCATTTCAGCCCAGCCGTACTGCTTGATCGGATTATCACGGCGGGCGGTTCCACTTGCCGCTCCGGGAAGCTCTCCGCGGAGGTAATCCTTGGTGAAGTCAAGGATTCCTTTAGTCAACCCAAGGTAGGCGGGGGCAAGTGACATAAACAGATACGGATACCTATTCGCTGCTTGGTCGTACATGCCACCGGGCATGATTTCGTCATTGTCGGGAACAAAAACGTTTTTAATCAACAAGGTGCGAGAAACCGTTCCACGCATACCCAGCGGATCCCAGTCGTCGGTGATCTCCACACCCTCTGCATCTGCCCTCAGCGAGAGTAAGCGCAGGAAGTCTTCACCGGGAACTTGGCAGGTAACGTTGTAGCGATTTGCTGCTCCCGATAAGGATGCGAAGATTTTGCGTCCCGTTACCCGGTATCCGCCCGGCACTCGCTCGGCCTTGGTTCCAACCCCAGCCAGGGCACCCGGGTTCAGCCCTTCGCTAAATGGTTGTGAATGAATCTCTCCGTCTTTGACAACCCCGCGGAACATTTCAGCCCGACGTCGCTCATGGGTTTCGCGCTCTTCCAGAGTCATCTCCAACAGGTCGGCAACTTGACCCGCCCACAACATAGTTGCGTTGTGCATATTAAATGTCAATGCCGTTGAACCGCAGTAACGACCAATTTCCTGGGATACGCGGATGTAGTCAGCGTAGGACGCACCCAAACCGCCATAACGGGTTGGGACGCACAGGCCAAGGAAGCCTGCGTCACGCAAGTCAGCGAAATTTTCAAAAGGGAAAACCGCATTGCGGTCAATATCCACCGCTCGAGCCTTGAAAGTTGGCCCGAGATCGCGAATAACGCGAACAAGTTGCTCACGATTGAGAGAGCCGGCTTGGCTGTTGGTTGCCGATTCTCCCCGTTGTTCCCTCACGCCTTCATGGGCGGTCACAGTTGTCATGTGCGACATCGTGGGCCAGTGAATCTATTTTGTCAACAGCGTTGACAAAATTGGGACATAACTTTAACGTTCACTCATGCAGCCCGAAAACCGGCAATCCGCAACATTTTCCTGGCGAGAGCTAGGGAGCGGACCAATCGCGGTCTTTTTCCACGGCTTAGGTGGGTCACGCCTTGCTTGGGAGCCACAGCTTCGAGATCTGTCCGCTGATCGGCAGGTTATCGCGTGGGATGCACCCGGATACGGAGAATCGGTACCTATTTCGGAGTTCACCTTCGCCGCTTATGCAAATGCAGCCAGAGACTTTATTGACAGTGTCTCGTTCGATGAACCTATTGACCTCGTCGGTATGAGCTTCGGTGGCATGATCGCGCAATACGCCGCCGCCGCATTCCCGGATCGGATCCGCAGTCTGACGCTCATGTGTACCAGCCCGAAATTTGGACTCGACGGTACCGATCCTGATGAATGGCGGGCAGCGAGATTATCCGGGTTAGAAAGTATTGACAGACCAATTGACATGGCCGACTCACTGCTTACCGCATTGATCGCACCTGAGAATCTCGCCGTGCTAGCAGAAGCAAAAAGGGCAATGGAACGCGTCAACAAACAGGGACTCCTGGACTCGCTGGCCACGATCGTGCATCATGATTCGCGCGCATTATTGCCAAATATCTCAATTTCCACTTTGGTTTTGGTCGGCAGATTGGACGACGAAACACCACCCGCGTATTCACAAGCGATCGTAGACTTAATGCCAAATGCTCGACTTGAAGTAATTCCACACGCTGGACATGTGCTTAACCTTGAGGCAGGCGCCGCAGTAAACACTGCGATCCGAAATCACTGGAAGGCGAATTCACGCGTTCTGACTAAGGAGGAATCATGAGTTCCACCATGGCGCCGACCGAATGGCGTTGGATCAATCGCTTTATGCAGCAAATGCAACTCTGCGGGCTCAAAGCAGGTGACGAGTGTGTTGTTCTCTCCGAAAGTGACAGTCGACCCGAGCTGGTATCAACCGCGATTTTGGCAGCCGAAGCAATTGGTGCGAGGCCATTTCAAGTAGTCATGCGCTCGCCAGCAAATGACCAACCTGTTGCACTACGCTCAACGGGAACCAGTTTGGCACTCAAGGACAATTCATCAGCCGTAGCAGCGATTTCCAGCGTGCCATTTGTTATCGATGTCACTGCGGAGGGCCTCTTACACTCACGCGAATTGCGCGCAATTCTTGCTGCTGGCTGCGAAGTCCTCATGATCAGTAACGAGCACCCATCCAATTATGAACGTCTCCCCCATGATGACGACATGGCACAGCGAGTTGCCCAGTCACATGAGTTCATGAAAAAGTGCAAGACCATGCGTGCAGTGAGCGAGTGGGGAACGGATCTTCATATTGAATTGGCTGACGCATTCACTGCCGGCTCCACCGGCGTGACCGACGGACCGGGCAGTATTGCGCACTGGCCCGGTGGCTTGGTCCTCGCATTCCCTGCGCGTCACCGAGTCAATGGAACGGTTGTCTTAGCGCCGGGTGATATCAACTTAACCTTTAAGCACTACGTTCAAACTCCAATCACACTCACGATCGAAGATGACTACGTAGTTGACATTAGGGGCGATGGGTATCAAGTGGATTTGCTTAAGTCTTACATGTCAGCTTTTGATACCGACGCCTACGCTACAAGCCATGTGGGTTGGGGTATGAATCCGGCCGCGCGCTGGGATTACCTAGAACTCTACGACCGTTCACAACACAATGGCGTGGAAGCAAGGGCTTTTGAAGGAAACTTTATGTACAGTACCGGGTCAAATGAGAACGCCGATCGATTCTCGGTCTGTCACTTCGACATTCCAATGAGAAATTGCGATGTTTTTATTGATGATCATCAGGTCGTTAAACGAGGAATACTTACCGGCATTGCCGCCGAAAGCGAGAATCATGTCTGATCAAATTGATATCGTCTTTCCGGATCTATTGGGATTGCTCCACGGAAAGACGGTGCCAACTCACCGGCAGCACCACCCCACCCACTACGCAATTACCGTCATGGTGCAAGGCCTCGACCTTCAATTCTTAGAGCTGAATCCCTACTCCACGGGTGCAGGATTTCCCGACATGGAAGCGGTCATTGAGCCTGAAACCGTCAGACCTTGGGTCGGGTCTCGCACTATCGCGCTGTCTTCACTGCATTTCGCCGACGGGCGGCCACTCCCATTGGATTCACGCCGGGCACTCTCGAAAATTGTTGACCAGTGGAAAGAACGTGAGTTAACTCCCATGGCCGGCTACGAACTCGAGTTCTTTTTGCTCGCCTCCCGCAACCCACTGACGCGGCTTGATGTCCCCGAGCACCGCGTTTACGGGGTCGGGGTCGGCGCGGATCCCACCGGAACTCTGGAAGCGATCGGTGTGGCCGGTGAAGCCTGCAACCTTGATATTGAGGGACTCAACAGCGAATTCACACCAAGTCAACTCGAAGTTGCGTTGCATTACACGGATGTTATGACCGCGGCAGATAACGCCCTTCTTTTTCGTGAACTCGCACGCACCGTGGCGCGAGAACGAGGCACCGACGTCACCTTCATGGCTCGTCCATTCGCCAACAGCGTTGGCAACGGCTTGCATGTAAATATGAGCATGGTTGATCATGCGGGTCGAAATGCATTTATTGATGAACAGGGTGAGCATGGCATCTCCGACCTCACTCGCCACTTCATCGCTGGACTACTTCACCACCACGAAGCATTAGCCGCATTCGCTGCGCCAACCGTCAATTCATACAAACGCCTAACCCCGGGAATGCTCAGCGGCTACTGGGCCAACTGGGGACTTGACAATCGAATCTCCACCGTTCGTGTTCCCGGGCAACGTGGTGCTTGCACCCGCGTTGAACACCGCATGGCCGACGGCTCCGCCTCACCTCATTTACTGACAGCGGCCCTCTTGGCGGCGGGGCTGCACGGTGTTCGCGAAAGCATGGAGTTAGCGCAACCGCAAATTGGTGATGCTGATGCGGCTCCGAATACTGAGCGGCACTCACCAGAAAATTTGTTCGAGGCACTTAATGCTTTGGAGGCAGATACTGAGCTATGCAGCTTTTTTGAACCGGATTTAATTAATGTATATCTGGGAATTAAACGCTTGGAATGGCAGCGTTGGAATAGCGTGGTCACTGACTGGGAACAGCAAGAGTACTCCCGCGTCTATTGATAGATGCGATTTCAGTTTGGCACTAACCCACGTATAAGTGCATCCAAACCCGACTCAAAGACCAACTCACTTGCAGGGTAAAGCTCACCCGCTGCGGCTCGGGTGGCCGGATAAAGCTCCGGGTCTAGTTCGAAGTAGTCATTGCGCCAGGAAGTATAAGTCTCTGAGCGGTTATCCCCTGCCTGAGCGAGCGGCGCATCCAACCAAGCAGACCCCAATGTGTGCTCAATTATTGTGTGATAGGCGATAACAGCTTTTGGTATCGGCAATCCTGAGCGTTTGAGAGAACTAAGAATTATTTCGGTGATCAGTAATTCATTGTGACGGCGAGTGGGGCCCTGTGCCGTAATTTGCAAGCCAATTGGGTTGGCAATCAGTGTTGATCGCAAGCGAATACACAATGCCGCAATGTCTCTGCTGGGATCACTTGTTGGCTCGAATCCATCCACGACCGGGCTGAGCGCTCGGTCACCGACTTCACGCAGAAGGTCATCACGATCGGCAAAATGTCGATATACGGCAGTGGGATCAACACCAAGTTTGTCTCCGAGTGCTCGCATCGAGAAAGTTGCAGCTCCGCTCTCGGTCACGAGTTGTAATGTTGCTTCACAAATTGCGTCACGCGAGAGCTTTGCCGGTCGACCAACTCGCCTCGTATTGCTCACGTAACTAGGTTACCGCTTCGATCTTGCACCAGCATTTTTAGAAAATGCCACCTGGCCCAGGAACGCTCCGACCAGCGCATCTGCTCGCAGCGCTGCTTGGACACTCTCCCGACGAGTTTGTTCAACCATGACGCGTGGATCCTGATCATCTTCGATGATGAGCCGGCCGGCATCATCAGCTATCCATGCGTCAAGGGCCGTCGCGTTGAGCTCTGGGTGAAATTGCAATGCTAAATTTTTGCGAAGGACAAATGCTTGTGAGGATTTGGCCGTCCGTGCAACCTCGCGCGCCAGCGGGGGCAGGACCCACCGGTCATAATGGAATTGAAACCAGGGACCCTCACTCACTAACTCAGGTTCATCCGTTTCTACGAATGTCCAACCAATCTCGGACTCGGGTGCATGTTCGACGCTGCCCCCGTGCGCTCGCGCCAGCAGTTGCCCGCCAAAGCAGATTCCCAATACGGGAGTTCCCACTCGATCGGCTTCTCGCAACCATTCCAACTCCGGCTGCAGCCACTTGCCGATCTTCTCGTCATCCCATGCACCCCAAGGAGCACCCATGGGAATCAACACATCAAATTCACGTGGGTCAGGGAAGGTGAAGTCAACATTTGGGCTATCGCGCCTCTCCTCTGGAACCACCAGCACGTACTCGACTTCAAAGCCCCTGGTTTCAAAAGCTTGGGCAATCGGGCCGGCGGGACTCACGTGGTTGTGCGCAACGATCAACGCTTTCATGCAGCTCCCTCACAACAATTCAGCGACTCGTTTGTGAGTTGCGAAATGAATTTCACCTAACCTTAAGGAACGTCATCGGTGAACCTATTAACAGGGTTGTCACGGTGACGTAGCGTGTGGTGGTGGGTTTTCGGGCTTGGCTGGGGCGTCGTTGACCTTGTAGTGGGCAATCGTGCAAAAAAACTCGAGGAAAGCCTCATGACCCACCGCCACCCGGCACGTCACCTTGCGTTTTAGACACCTAGGGCAATCAAGGCCCGAGCTACGTCTCCTTATTTACTCTATGGGTTCAAGTTGCACAAAACCAATGCGAGCTCGCGTTAAAATTGCATCTATTCCCAATCGCAAGCATGAGGAAGACACCGGTGGTCCATCAAGGCGTTGAGCACTCGGCGACAGTTAGGTGGTGACCTCATAAACATTGAGCGGCAGCGTTGTTGTCAGCCCTCAACTTTCAATCGAGTAGGAACATCGACTTCCCGTATGGCAGTCGCAGCGGAAACCGCGATAACTTCCTCCGCCGGCAGACGTCCCCGCCAGAAGGTATGTGTCAGTCGATGGGGCCGACTCGCCCTGGCTGTGCGCCATCGGCTATGACATCCAAACACGACGATGCTTCTCAATCAGCGCAGCACCGTTGCGCCTCTCCCACTCTCGTTTGGTAAATGGCCCCACATTCGCCGTAGTGCCCAGCGGTCGTAGTGTTTTGGTGGGTCCGTTCACCGAACCATGGATCTTGCACTGATGTGTTCGTCTTCCTAAGATATGCGCACAGCGGAATGGGCAGTTATCCATCCTGAGAGGAACCTTCGGCATGCGCGACACACGATTTCTGCCCCTAGACGCCGACGAGATCACCGCGGCGGCTTCGATTGTGCGCAGTGCGGTGACGAATCCGGAGGCAATCCGGTTCGCCGCGCTCTACACGCATGAGGCGGATAAGCGAGAGATCCGAGAAGGCAGGAACCCCAGCCGTGAGGCCCGCGCGCTTCTCGTCGACCGCACCGATGGCTCCAGCTGGGACATGGTCGTTAATCTAGACGCGAAGTCGGTCGTGCGCTCAGAGAAGGTACTCGCGGGGGCCTCTCCTGTTCTGACCGAGGAATTCATGACCATCGGGGCGAAGATCAAGGAGGACCCTCGGTATCGGGCCGCGCTGGCCAAGCGCGGGATCACCGACCTCAGCCTTGTGCAGGTGGACCCCTGGGCGGTCTCCAATGTTCCGGAAGTCGACGCGTCGTCTGGTCGCCTGTGCAGTTCGGTCTCCTATGTGCGTCACTTTGAGGACGACAACGGCTACGCGCACCCCATCGAGGGCGTCGTTGCGATTGCCGACCTCACAACGGGCGAGGTGCTTGACGTGTTCGACTACGGCGTCAAGCCGATGAATGAAGAATGCTCGAACTACCTGCCCGAATTCAACGAGCCAATGCGTGATGACATCGCACCACTGATGATCACGCAACCGAATGGCCCTGGGTTCACCGTTAACGGCCACGAGATCACCTGGCAGCGCTGGCGGATGAATGCCTTCCTGCTTCCGATCGAGGGCCTTGTCCTGCAGGGGGTTGAGTTCCGCGACGGGGATGAATGGCGCTCAGTCATGCACCGCGGCGGTCTCAGCGAAATGGTCGTGCCGTACGGCGAGACCGCACCGAACCACTTGTGGCGCTGCGCCTTCGACGCTGGCGAGTTCGGTCTCGGCAAGCTCACGAACCCACTTACCCTCGGCTGTGACTGCCTCGGCGAAATCGTCTACATGGACGCCATCCTTGCTTCGGAGACCGGTGAGCCTGAGGTGATTCACAACGCGATCTGCATTCACGAGGAGGATGACGGGATTCTGTGGAAGCACACTGACTGGGTGACGGACAAGGTCCAAGTGCGCCGCTCCCGTCGACTCGTAGTGAGTTCAATCTCCACAGTAGGGAATTACGAGTATGGCTTCTTTTGGTACTTCTATCTTGATGGAACGATTCAGTTCGAGGCCAAACTCACAGGCATCATGCAGACGAAGGCGATCGAAGCTGGAGCTGAGGGCGAGCCCGGAACTCGAGTTGGCCCCAACATCGTTGCAACGATCCACCAGCACCTTTTCTCCTTCAGGCTCGATATGGAGATTGATGGGTGGCGTAATCGGGTTTATCAAAATGATGTCTACGCTCCGCCCGTCGGCCCAGGCAACGAGCAAGGCAATGCAATTCGCGTCCGCAAGACGCTTGCCGAGACTGAGAACACCATCGATGGAATGGTCAATCCGCTCTCCGCACGAAACTGGACGGTTGTGAGTTCCGATCGCATGAATGCGTGGGGAACCCCGACCGGCTACAAATTGCTGCCTGGATGGGCGAACTCGACACTCTTCGCGCAGCCACCATCACATGTTGCCGCTCGTGCGGGTTTCGCCAAGCGAAACGTTTGGGTGACTCCATACGACCCGAGCGAGATGCGGGCCGCTGGCGACTTCCCCAACCAGAACCGCAACGAGATCGGCTTGCCGGTCTGGGTGCAACAGGACCGTGTCGTGGCAGACACCGATGTTGTGATTTGGTACAACCTCGGTGTCACGCATATCCCTCGCGTTGAGGACTGGCCGGTAATGCCGGTCGAGCGTGCCGGATTCATGCTGGTTCCAGTGAACTTTTTCGATCGCAACCCAACGATGGACGTGCCACCAAGCGAGCCAGTCGGTTGTCACGCTCCCGGCGAGAGTTGCTGTCACTGACGTTTCTCGTTCATCACCGCAGGAAACAGCCCACACTGATCTGTGGACCGGATCGCAATTGGAGGACGTATGTCGCACATCAGTCAACCATATCGCCCAGATGAGCCATTGGCGATGCTAATTGGCGGCGATTGGGTGTCGTCCGAGCGGGAGTTCGAAGCGATCGACCCCAGCACAGGATTGAAGTGGACCACCGTTCCCGAGGCGCACTCCAGCCAGGTTGATGCCGCTGTAGAGGCAGCCCGAAAGGCGCTTCCTGGTTGGCGCGCGACATCACCGGAGCGGCGCCAGGAAGTGCTCTGGCACATCGCAGATCGCATTGAGTCGGCATCGATCGACATCCCGCTGCTCCTTGCAACTGAGAACGGCCGTCCCATCCGAGAGGCAACGATTGCCGACATCCCAGCATCGGCGGCGATTTACCGTTTCTTTTCGGGTGCTATCCGATCCCATCGAGGCGCCACTGTTCCAGTCTCGGATTCAAAATCGCTCGTCTACACGACGCGTGGGCCGATCGGCGTCGTCGCGGCGGTGCTCTCCTGGAACTCTCCGCTTATCACCCTGGCGAACAAGATCGCGCCTGCCCTCGCCGTCGGATGCACGGTTGTGGTGAAGCCCTCGGAGTACGCCTCCGTCAGCGTGCTCACGTTCCTGCGACTGATTGAGGATCTCTTCCCGCCGGGCGTTGTAAACGTCGTGACCGGCGTCGATGCCGGTAAGAGGCTCGTCGCTCACGCCGGCGTCGACATGATCACCTTCACCGGTGGGTCGAGCACTGCGCGCGCGATTCTGGCAAGTGCGGCTACGACGATCACCCCTGCGCTCATGGAGCTCGGAGGAAAGAGCGGACTCATCGTTGCCGAGGACGCGGACATCGATCGAGCCGTGCAGGACGCACTACTCGGGATATTTCTCGCAAACGGCGAAGCGTGCATCGCCGCATCGCGAATACTTGTTCATGCCGACGTATGCGACGAGTTCCGAAGCAAGTTCGCAGAAATCGCCGGAAAGATCCGCATCGGGGATGCGAAAGACCCAGCAACCGAACTTGGGCCGATGGTGTCGGCGCGACAACTCGCTGTCGTGCAATCCCACCTCGCGGGGGCAAGGGAAGATGCCGTGAGGTGTGTGACGGGCGAAGCCCCGCTTGATCTTCCCGAGCATTTGGCCGGGGGCTTCTTTCAGCGTCCAACCCTTCTTGAGGACACGTCCGGATCCTCAAGGATTGCAAGGCAGGAAGTGTTCGGGCCTGTCACTGTCATGGAGTCCTTCACGTCATACGACGATGCAATTCAGCGAGTGAATTCCACGGACTACGGGCTCGCAGCAGGGGTTTGGACGCGCGACTTGGAGCGCGCGCATGGGATTGCAAGCCAACTTTTGGCAGGCATCGTCTGGGTGAACAAGTGGTTCGACCTGCCAGCGGGCATGCCTATGGGTGGCATCGGCAACAGTGGTTTCGGCCGCGAGCTTTCAGTTGAGACCCTTGATCAATACAGCACGGTGAAGGCAATTGATATGGACCTTGGGGCCCCACGGCCATCGCTCTGGGGTCTGTGATGACAGCAAGACGCCAATCGAGCAATCGACGAATCAAAGGAATGAGGGTGCCAACATGCTCCTGACCTCACTCATCGGCAACGACACCGGAATGTCGGACGGGCGGGTGCACGAGATCTCGTATAGCCCGTCGGATGGCTCGGAACTGTTCAGTTTCGCAGCAGCCTCCGCAGCGGATGTTGACGACGCAGTTGCCAGCGCTCGACGCGGCTTGGAATCCCCAGACTGGCGCGACATCACTCCCGACCGACGTGGCGAACTCCTCTGGCGTGTTGCGACGCTCATTGAAGAGCATGCCGCCGAACTAGCGGACATGGACGCACTTGACGCCGGTATGCCGCTTGCTATGTCACGTGGCGTCAATGTCCCCCTTGCGGCGCAGGTGTTCCGTTACTACGCCGGGTTCGCTACGAAGATCGAAGGGCGCCTTTCACAGGTCTCGATCCCCAACACGCTGCACTACACGACGCGCGAACCGATAGGCGTCTGCGCACTCATCACTCCATGGAATGTTCCACTCGCCATTGCTGCTTGGAAACTTGCGCCAGCGCTCGCAACCGGCAACTCGGCTATCTTGAAACCGGCGGAGCAGGCCTCTTGGTCCACGTGGCGGCTTGTCCAGATCTGCCGCGAGGCCGGCATTCCCTCAGATGTCGTGCAGGTGCTGCTCGGTGGTCCTGAAGTGGGGAGAGCGCTGGTTCGTCACCGGGGCGTCGACAAGGTCTCGTTTACAGGGTCGACGGAGGTTGGGTGCCAGATCGTCAGCGACATTGCCCCGACGTTGAAGCGAGTGAGCCTTGAACTCGGTGGCAAGGCCCCGAGTATCGTCACGGCCTCGGCGGATATGGAACAGGCGATTGAAGGAAACTTGCGTGGTGCGCTATTCAACAGTGGCCAGGCCTGTGGGGCCTACACGCGCACGTTCGTGCACCGGAGCCGTGCCGACGAATTCGCGGCGCGCATTGCAGAGGCAGCAAAAGGCATGCGTGTCGGGCACGCGATGAACGACGAGACGGAACTCGGCCCGTTGATTTCTCGAGGCCAGGTTGATCGCGTCATGACGTACATCAAGGGCGCCACCAACGAGGGTGCCCAGCTGGTACATGGTGGCCGAATTCTCGTGGAGGACGGACTGAATCTGGGGAACTTCCTTGAGCCGACGGTCTTGACGAACGTCCAAGACCACATGCGCATCGCCCAGGAGGAGGTCTTCGGCCCCATCATCTCAATTTTGCCCTTCGACGACGAAGAGGAAGTCGTTGTACGAGCGAACTCAAGTGACTATGGGCTCGCCGCAGTGGTCTGGACGCAGGACCTCGTCGTTGCGCACACCATGGCAAAGCGACTTCGAGCCGGCACTGTCTTCGTGAACCTGTTGCCGCTGATCGACCCGGGCGCACCTTGGGGCGGATTCGGGATGAGTGGGTGGGGCCGTGAGATGGGGGCCTACGCAATCGACGCATTCACCGAGCCCAAGGGTGTCTTCATTGGCCTTGGGCCCTGAGTCAGCAGCCCTCAATGACCATTTCTACTGAAGACTTGACTCCGTTGGTGGATACTGATGACGTGAACCTGCCCGCATCGATCAGACTGCACGCAGTGGATGATCCTGCGCACGATGCGCGCAATAGCGTCCTGGGCAAAGTTGCCCTCATTTTGAAGGCCTTCACGATTGAGGATGACGAACTTACACTCTCGCAGCTTTCCCGCCGCTCCGATGTATCGAAGGCATCAGTGCACCGGTTGGCACAGGAACTGCTGGAACTCGGATTCCTCGAGCGTTCGGGAGCCTCGTATCGCCTTGGAATGCGGCTCTTCGAAATTGGTGCACGTGTACCGCGTCCGCGCGCACTGCGTGAATCACTCCTGCCCTTCATGCGCGCGCTACACGCTGCGACAAAGCAAACGATTCATCTCACTGTTCTGCAAGGCACGGAGATCGTTTTTGTTGAACGCGTGAACTCCTTCGGACAGGCACCGTCGCGTTCAAAGCTGGGAGGGCACTTGCCGTTGCACTGCTCAGCAACGGGGAAGGTGTTCATGGCCTTTGGTCCTGCGGAGCTACTTGAGCAAGCCATTCAGGGCGGTCTCAACAGACTCACTCCAAATTCCGCCGCGTCGCCCGCTCGGTTACGTACGCAGATAGATCGTGTAAGAGCTGATGGTTACGCGGTTGAGTACGAGGAAGTCATGCAGGGCTTCTCCAGCATCGCCGTGCCTCTGCACCAACCGGACGGCGCACTTATCGCGGGACTATCAGTTACGGGAACGCTCCAGCGCGCAGATGTTCCACGCTTCACGCGATCTCTGCTCATGACAAAAGAACTCATCGAGACGGCACGCGCAATCACCTGACTGTCATGAAGCCCGGCGGAAAGGGCCTCACCAAGAAGGTGTGGCGACAATCGAGTTGCCACGGCGCGCGAGTGTCACAAGATCGCCGATGACAACATCATCATCCGCGGCCGCAATGAGCCAGCCCTCGGATAGCCCTACCAGGACGATCGGACGAGGATCCATCACTGGTGTCATTGAGCGGCGGATCCTGGTGATAGCCGCCACGGTGCCCCTCGCCTGCGTCACGGGCATCCAATCGTCACCGCCACAATTAGGGCACCAGAGACGCTTTGGAAGACCGAGCCAGCCACACTTTCTGCAAGCCTGCGTCAGTGGCGACACGGTCATGCGACATGCTCCAGTGCGGCGGCGTTTGCACACGCGCCATAGCGAGAGACGACCATTCCGTAACCGGTGACGAGCGCTTTTGTGCCCGGGCTGCGGTTTCGAAGTGCCTGCACGGCATCCACAACGAAGTGCAGTCCAGCCCCCGCACCGCATTGCCCAGCCGAGAGCATGCCGCCCGAGTTATTCAGTGTGCGGTCGGACTCGATCAAACAGGATAGATCGGCACTTGCGTGATCAGCACGGATGAATCCGGCATCCACAAGTTGAGCAACAACGACCGCGGGATAGTCGTCGTAGAGGGCAAGGACTGACACATCATCTGGCACCCACCCAGTGGATTGCCAAATCTTCTGTCCTGCTGACACCAGGCCAGTCTTGAGGCCATCAGTGCCATGCAAGTCCATATTGTGCCCGGCGGCAATCGCGCGGACGAGAACGTTCGGGGAATGACCGTTGCCCTTGGACCCAGTTCCAGCGTGTGCGGCTTCCACGATGACGGCGCAGGCACCGGAGACAACCGGCACGCAATCGAAGAGGGTGAGCGGATCTGCAACCAGCGGTGCGTTCAGATAATCTTCAAGGGAGAGAGGGTCGCGATATATCGCTCCAGGGTTCGTTACGGCGTGAGTTCGTTGACGGCAAACGAGGCGCCCGTAGTCCTCTCGTGTCAACCCCAAAGTTGCCATCTGGCGCTGAGTCAACAGCGCAAACATGGCGTTCGGCCCAAAGCCTGCGATGTCGCCATAGTCTTCGCTCATTGCGACGTTGTATTCGCGGACCAGCCGCGTGAAGGATGATGGCGTGAAGACGTCGCCACCCACGAGCAGGATGCGGCGAGCATCGCCATTGCGGATAGCCGCGGCGGCATGCTGAAGGAGGTCCACTCCTGAAGCACCTCCGAGCCCGCTGTCCATGAGCCAGGTCGAACGCAGACCTAACTTCACGGAGAGATCGATGGCGCGATCGGGAGCGAGCGTAAAACTCGCAACACCAAGACCATCAACATCGGAAGGAAGGATGCCCGACTCGGCCAAAGCCAAGTGCGCTGTCTTTGCAAGTACGCCGACAGTGGTCGCTGCGGATGAAGGACGGCGTTCGTAGGCAATCTGAATGGCAGCACTGATGAGGAGGGCATCCGACATCGTCATCTCCCTGCTGGTGTGCGATCCCAGGTATCGGGTCCAATACCCCGATCCCGCAGCTCCTGCTTCCTAACCTTACCGGTATCGGTGAGCGGGAGATCATCCACGAAGGCAACATAGCGGGGGACTGCATAGCGGGGGAGTCGCTCGGCAACAGCTGCTGCGACGTCTTCCTCAGTTGTCAAAGCGCCGGGGGCCAATACCACGAACGCCATTACCTCGTCCTCACCCAGCTCGGCCGGCACCGGAATGACCGCTGAACGCGAAACAGCAGGCACTGACTCGATCGCCTGCTCAACCTCGAACGCAGAGATGTTTTCGCCCCGCCGGCGTATGACGTCCTTCGACCTGTCGATGAAGCGATACCAGCCATCCTCTTCGACCACGCGATCGCCAGTTCGAAACCAACCCTCGCGATATGCATCACGACTGTGATCGGGAAGGCGCCAGTAGCCGTTCGCAAATGCGCACGCAATGTCGGTACGCATTTCGAGCTCGCCAATGATCCCCGCCTTCATTGGAGCGCCTTCCTCGTCGACAACTCGGACCTCGAAGCCCGGCACGGGCGTTCCCATAAAGCCGAGGCGACGCTCGCCTGGAGGGGGCGCGATGACCAGGTTCGTCTCTGTCATGCCGTGGCCCTCGACGAGTAAAGCGCCGAACCGCTGCTCGAATGCATGAAGACTCGGTATTGGTGTTCCCGGAGCAAGGATTCTGGTCACCCGGTGCTCGCGGTCGATGGCGGCCTCAGGTCTTGTGAGCAGCATTCCAACCATCGCCCCAAGCAAGTACGTTACCGTCGCCTCAGCCTCAACTAGGTGCTCGAAGAAGCGGGAGACGGAGAAGCGTTGGCCAATATGGAACCGAGCTCCAGCGATCAAGGTCTGCATGAAGGCGTTCAACGCATTTGTATGGAAGAGGGGAAGGCAGGTGTAGACAACATCATCACTGCCTATCCACAACAGCTCGCCGACCGACTCACCCCATTGAATGAACTGCCCACTTGGGCACTCTACTCCTTTGGACCGACCGGTTGTACCTGACGTCATGAGAATCGTAACGGTGGTCGATGGTTGGTGTTTGGGCCAAACAACGCACTCCGGTGCGTCGTCCCACGCCGCTACACCGGAATCGTCCATCCTCTGTGTGCCGGGAAATGCGCGGCTCCAGGCCGGTAGGCAGGCGGCGTCTGTGAAGACGGCCGCCGGCTCAAGATAGGTGATCAGGTCGCCAATTTGCGCCTCGGGCGTCTCGGGATTGAGTGGAACGAACACCGCACCCATCCAAGCACACCCCAGGAAGAGCTCAAGCAATTCCGAGCGGTTAGCGGCCGCTGCAATCACGCGGTCGCCATGACCCAGGCCCAGGCCGGTGAGATGTCCGGCGACTCGAGCTGAGAGAGATGGAAGGTCATCAAATAACCAAGATCGACGCCCATCCGTCAGCGCAACCGAACTAGGAAACGCTGTGGCCGCGTGGGCCACCACGGTTGGTACAGTGCGACCCACTGTTACCAGTCGAGATGGTGCCAGAGGGCGGCCTTCGATGTGGGTTTCAAGCATAAACTCTCCTCAAGGTAAGAGCCTATTCCACAGTCTGATCGTCAATTAATCCAGAAAAGTGTTTCGCTCAGCAAAACTTTGTCCAGCAATCCCGCTGAATCTCTCATCCTTCCTATTCTGCGGTGCTTCAATAGCAACGCTGTCGACGCTGGCCGACCGAAAACTGGGAAAGGGTGACGCACATGGCTCTTGAAGATGTAGCAACGAAGGCGGATGGGTCGAGCAGTCTGAAAGGACGTCTCGGGGTTTTCGGCATTATCGTCATGGTGGTGGCTGCGGCAGCACCGCTCAGCACCATCGGGGGCGTAGCTCCCGTCGCCATAGTGGTGGGCAATGGAGCGGCATTTCCTGCCATGTATGTGGCTGCCGCAATCATTCTGGCTCTCTTTGTGGTGGGCTTCAATGCCATGACGCCCTTCGTCAAGGATGCGGGCGCCTTTTACTCGTACATCACCCTTGGCCTCAGCCGCGGATTGGGGCTGTCTGCGGCATACATCGCGATGCTGACCTATGTGTGCGTTGAGATCGCTGTTATCGCAGTGCTTGGTGCCATCTTCCAGGGGCAGATCGTCTCAGTTGGAGGTCCGGATGTGCCGTGGTACATCTGGACCTTGATCTTCTTGGCCATCGTTCTCGTGCTTGGCTACCGTAATATCGAATTCTCAGGCAAACTTCTTGCTCTGATCGTCATTCTGGAGATCGGCATCTGCGTTGTACTAGTCGTTGCCGTGGTTGCACAAGGTGGATCGTCGGAGGGGCTATCCACTGCCGCATTCACACCGTCGGCCTGGTTCCAGGGTGCGCCTGCTCTGGGCCTGATGTTTGGTATTTCCGGATTCCTCGGCTTCGAGGCGACTGCCATCTACCGTCGTGAGGCAAAGGATCCCGACCGCACCATAGGCCGTGCCACCTACGGTGCCCTCGCCGTCGTCGGTATCTTCTACGCAATTGTTAGCTGGGCGCTGGTGAGCGCTTGGGGTGACAGCAACATCGTCGCGAAAGCACAGGAGGACCCGGGTGCGTTGCTCGGCGCGAGCTTTGGCGCCTACGTCGGCCCGTTCAGCGAGCAGATTGTGCAGTGGCTGCTGATCTCGAGCTTCTTCGCATGTGTCGTTGCCTTCCACAACGTCATCAATAGATACCTCTATACGCTGTCACACAAGGGGCTCATGCCCAAGGCAGTTGGACGCGCACACCCGACACAGAAGTCGCCGTATGTGGCCGCTATTGCACAAACCGTCGTCATAGCGATCATTCTCGTGATTTTCGCAGGGCTGGGCTACACTCCATTCGATGAGATTCTCACCGTTACGGTGGGTGTATCGACACTCGGCTTCCTGCTCCTAATGTTCATGACGTGTATTGGAGTCATTCGGTTTTTCCACAGTGACTCTCGCGGCGTAAGTCGAATGCGTTCGACCGTGGTTCCCAGCATTGGCGCGCTTGCCCTTGGCATTGCCGTCGTTACAACACTCGTGAATATGACTGCGTTGGTGGCGAGCCAGGGTCTGGCCTACACCGCAATTATTGCGATCATCATCTGTGTGGTGATCGGGCCGATTCTCGTCGCAATCAAACCCACGCTCAACGCCGATTCCCCGGCTATTTGATCGCGGCTCCATTCGATCAGTTGACAATCCGCACTATGAACGTGGCGAGAACTGGTGCGGGTATGCCCGCGCCGGTTCGTCATGTTCAGGTGCTCATCGTCGGCTCCGGTGGCAATGGCATTGCTCTTGCATGTCTCATGATGAGAGTTGGTTACGAAGGCATCGTCATCATGACGAAGCACTCGGACTTTGGCGGCGCCTGGCTGCAGAACACATACCCAGGCTGCGAGGTCGACAGCCCCTCTTCGGTTTACCAGTTTGAATTCGAACCGAACCCGCAGTGGTCGTCACTATTTGTCGGTCAGGCTGAACTTCTGGACTACCTGCGCGATGTTGCTGGTCGCCATGGCCTGTATGAGCAGACGATGTTCTCCACGGAGTTCTTGCAGGCGCACTGGTCAGATGTCAAACAGCACTGGTCGGTTCAGTCGTCGCAGGGAAGGTCGACCGCGTCAATCGTCATCGTTGCGACGGGCTTTCTTGAGGAACCCGCGATCCCGTCGATCCTAGGGATGGACGAATTCTTCGGCCCGTTGTTCCACTCATCCATGTGGCCAATGGGGTATACGGGAGGCGGTGATCGAGTCGCTGTAGTGGGGTCTGGCTCATCGGCAATCCAGATTGTGCCAGGTTTGCAATCCTTCGCCACCGAGGTCATTCAATTTCAACGCACGCCGACTTGGGTCTTTCCTAAAATGAACCGCCGCTTGTCCGTAGACGAGATCGCAATGCTTAACCATTCTCCTAGTGAACGAGAACGCCGCCGCGTCAAGGCGCAACAGAAAGAGGAGCGCAACTGGTCTCCGATCTTCCTTAACATGGATAAGGCTGCAACTGAAGAATACGAGAAGATCTCGCGCGATTTTCTTCTGCAGGAGATCACGGATCCAAGACTGCGCGCACTGTTGACGCCTGATCATTCGATCGGATGCAGGCGGCCGCTCGTGAGCAACGACTACTACGCATCGCTGAAAGCTTCCAACGTCCGACTTATCGCTAGCCCTGTTGCAGGTCTTGGAGCGCACAGCGTCATCACGGTAAGCGGCGAGAGCATTGAGGTAGATGCGGTCGTCCTCGCCACCGGTTTCCACTTGAGTGGCCACATTCTCGACAAGGTCAATCGCCGAGACTGCTCCTCTGTGGCCGGGCATCAGCGGGGTAGGCCGCGCGCATACAAGGCCATATCGGCGGCAGAATGTCCGAACCTCTTCCTCGTGGGCGGCGCAGCTCCCAACGGTCAAATATGGAATGGCTTGTACCCGGGCCAAGCTGCCGTGTCATACATCTTTGGTGCGCTCGATTACATGCGTGATGAGGGAGTGACGATGCTCGAGGTAACCGAGGATGCGGAGATGCGTTGGAAGTTCGATGCTGACTCCCTGTTGGATCATGGTCCCACCGTGATCGGCGGTTGTATGAACTACTCGCAGGATGAAGAAGGCCACAACAAGGCTGCATGGCCGGGATCGCTTGAGTCGATGCGTAAGGCCTATGCATCCTTCGACCCCACGGATTACCGTGCCATCGCTGAAATGCACTCCACTTAGTCGCTCAGTAAAGCCGCAATCCAAACATATGGAGGAAGTAATGTCCGAAGAGAGCATGACGCTGTTCAACCTTCGCGTGAGTGTTGATCGGATCAACGGTCGCTCTGTGTGCGGCATGTCAGTGGGTGACTTTTTCGAAGTGCACAACAGTGATCAACTGAGCTTGCCCGAAGGAAAGCACTTCTGCTTCTGGGCAATGCAGGCGGTTTTCCCGCTTCTTGCAGGCAAGATGCGAAAGCTTCCAGACGGTGACTGGCTGGAAAAGGACACTCTCGTGTGCTGCCCAGACCCTGAGGAGGGACTTGTCATGCGGATCGATCGCATTGGCGAGGTGCAACTCCGAACCGTCGATCTCACGTGAGCACTATGAGCAAGATGACCACGCGTGATGCCACAGCAACGGGCCAGGTCGGTATCGGACTTGCCGGCCGGTACACCGCTGCCGAATACACCGAGATCGCATCAGTGGCGGAGTCGGCAGGCTTCGATTCCATCACCGTATTTGGCGACCTCATGTACCAGCCTCCTGCGCTCGTGCTGAGCACCATGGCGGGGGCCACCAGTGCCATTCGACTCGGCGTTGCGGCTTACTCTCCGTGGACACACCACCCGGTCGAAATTGCTGGGCAAGTGGCCTACCTGGATTTGGCCTCAAAGGGACGAGCTTTTTACGGCCTGGTGCGTGGCGCATGGCTGGATCAACTCGGTATCAATCAGAGAAACTCCCTTTCTGCCATCCGTGACACTGCCGAAATCGTTACCCGCCTACTCTCAGGTGATACCTCCGGTTACACGGGGAACGTCTACGAAATTGGCGCGGGCCTGCGCCTCGAGTACGAGCCTTTCCGATCCAAGGTTCCGCTCCTGATTGGGACGTGGAGCGCGAAGCTTGCCGCCTACGCTGCCACCGTGGCCGACGAGGTGCAGGCCGGTGGTTCTGCCAACCCGGCGATGGTTGGTTATCTAGACAGTTTGGTCGGCTCAGCCGGCACGGACCGCAAGGTAGGTGTCTGCCTGAACGCCGTTGCTGTAGTGGATGACGATCCGAAGGCGGCGGCCCGTGCCGTCCGCGTCGCCGCTGCTCCGTACTTCGACGTCGTCGCTTCGCTGGATGCCACGCTCGAGGTTGATCCTGCGTTGTTGAAGGAAGTGAAGGAGCGGCTTGCCTCTGGTGATCACGAGGGTGCCGGCCAACTCATACCCGATGACATTCTTCGTCGCTTTGCGTTCTGGGGAACGGCCGACGATGTCGCGAACCATGCGATGGAAATCATCGAAGCCGGCGCTCTTCGAGTTGAGTTCGACACTCCCTTCGGCCTGAGCACAATTGACGGTCTACGAAGACTTGCGGATGACGTGCTGCCCAGGATCCGCGCAATGCAGGGGGAGTAGCCTACAGGATGCGCATCCTCAAATGACCATCCCGAAACTCGTGCCCGATGCAGAGCGACTGCTCGCGCGGTTACCTGAACGGCCGCCAAGGCGCGAGCAGACGTTGGACGCGAATCGCCGCGGGCTTCGCCAAGCAGCAGAACACTTTTTTGGCACCAAAAAAGATGTGTATTCTGTTGAGGACCTGCAGGTCCACGGACGCGTAACCATTCCCATCCGTGTCTACCGCCCCATTGAGTCGCCAAATCTTCCTGCGGTTGTGTACGCGCATGGCGGAGGCTGGGCCCTCGGAGATATCGAAACCCACGACCGGCTGTGTCGGGCACTCACCAACGCATCGAACTGTGTGTTCATTTCGGTCGGGTACCGCCGGCCCCCGGAGCACCCGTTCCCGGCGGCGTGGTACGACGTGCAGGACGTGCTCCGACACGTGCACGAGCAAGCTGGGGCGTTGGGTGTTGACCCGGCACGCATCGCCCTCGCTGGTGACAGTGCTGGCGGCCAACTCGCTGCTGCCACGGCGCTCTGGGCGCGTGATATTCGCATAAAACTCGCGCACCTCCTCCTCCTTATGCCTGACGTCGACAACCATCCAGAGCGTTGGCCGAGTCACGCAGAGTTTGATGAGCGATATGGCATCTATGCCGATGACCAAATTTGGTACTACGAGCAGTACTTCGGCCGAGATTGGCGAACCGCGAAAGGCACAGGCGTATCGCCCATCGACGCTGACCTAGACGGACTCCCCAGTACGACGATACTTCTCGCCGAATGCGATCCCGTTCATGACGAAGGTGCAGCTTTCGCCAGAAAGCTCCGTGCCTCAGGAGTCGAAGTGGAGGTGATTGAGTACTCAGGAATGTTCCACCCGTTCATTCTGTTTCGGGAACTCACCGCAGCGAGAGAGGCGGAGTTAGCAGTTGGCGCAATGCTGGCTCGGCGCCTCACAGACCCGTCGATGCAAGGGTCGTGAAAGGGCGGGGCGATTAATGGAACTTCAGGCTCGTCGGGCTGACGAATCTTCCTACCGCCCAGTGGCCCAGAGAGACGGGAACAAGACGTGGCGACCGGCAGAGTGACTTCGCCTGTTTCAGGGGAGGTGATGTGCCTCTGAGTGGTGTGTTTTTTTCCTTCTCAGTTTCCACCTAGCGGGACACTCCTATGCCACCGAGTGTGTCTTTACCGTATTTCTCAATAGTTGCCTCGAGATCCAGGGTGGCAGTTTTCATGCCTCCCGGTTCAAGGTGCAACATGTCAGCTGGCACCAGCCAACTCAATTCAAACTCAAGCCCATCTGGGTCTCGGGCATAAAGCGCTTTTGTTGTTCCGTGATCTGAGGCACCGGTGAGGGCACCCGCTTCGCGCAGGAGTTTATCAATTCTTTGTAATTCACTGAGAGTGTCAACTTCCCACGCGAGGTGATAAAGACCGACCATGGTCTGCCCTGCCTTACTATCTGCTGCGCCTTCACCCAAACTAAATAGTCCGAGGTCATGATCATTCGTGCTGCCCGCCGCTCGTAGAAAAACAGCGCGTCCATCCATGTCAATCACTTCTTTGAAGCCAAGGACCCAGCAATAAAACTGAGCACTTTTCTTGGCGTCACGCACGTACAGCACAGCATGGTTGAGTCGTTGAATTCCCATTTTTCTCCTTTACTCGGAAAGTGCTCCCGGGATGACCAAACAGAATGGGTGCCCCGCCGGATCAAGAAATACTCGAAATGTTCCGCCGGGTTGGACTTGACACTTAACTGCGCCAATTGAAAGCACAAATTCTTCACCAACATTCAAATCTTCCACTTGGAAATCAAGGTGCATTTGCTGTGGCAGACCCCCGCTAGGCCAGGTCGGTGGTTGATAGTCGGGCACTTTCTGGAGTGCAAGTAGGCGAACTTCACCTTCGCGGATCTCAACCCAACCACTCTCACCCGACGCACCAAACTCAAATTCGTGAATCTTGCCGCCAATTATTCGGGCATAAAAATTAGCGAGGCTTACAGGATCGTCACAGTCAATCGCCGTTAGGACACTATTTGCTAACACCATGATCATCAGAGTAGACCGGCCCCTCCCTGAGTGAATTCGCAAGGATGAGCAATGCCCAGCCACGCATCCTTGCCAGCACAATTAAGTGAACGCTGCCCCGGATGAGTCGCGCTGCGCATCGCGGTTATCAAAGTTATTCCTAGGTGGATCGCTGCAGTGCGATTGACCGGGCCATTCAAGTTCATGTCGGGCCCATGGCGGGTCCATAATCTGCGACCAGAACGCGCCTTGGGAACTCAAGCCGCCTCAGTCAGTCCAACTTCCCTCATGACTTTCCACACGACTTTCGCACCATATGCCATGTAATTCAGGGGCACAACTAGGCAAAGTACATGGATGTCCTATAATTTGTATTCCACGGATAATCCGGCTGATGTCGGCGTCCAGTCGAGGGGAGCCAGCGTGAGCACTGTGAGCACTGTGAGCACTGACCGCTTGCCAACTAACCCCGTCCGGTTCGTGACCGCCGCCAGCCTGTTCGACGGGCACGATGCAGCGATAAACATCATGCGTCGAATCCTGCAGTCACAAGGCTGTGAGGTCATCCATCTAGGCCATGACCGAAGTGTCGAGACGATCGTCCGGGCCGCCATCCAAGAAGACGTACAAGGCATCGCGATCTCTTCCTACCAAGGCGGGCACGTTGAGTACTTCAGCTACCTGCGCGAAGTACTCGAGCGTTGCGGCGCCGGGCACATTCGCATTTACGGTGGTGGTGGGGGCGTTATTGTCCCCGACGAAATCGCCCTCCTCGCTACAAAACAGGTCCGCATTTTTTCCCCCGAGGACGGTCAAAGACTCGGCCTGGTCGGCATGATCGCCTCGATGGTGGCGGAGTGCGATGTTTCCCTCACCGACGACATCCCCGTGTTGGACGCGGTACTCGCCGGGCACGAGCGCGAACTCGCCCGGGCGGTCACCCTCCTTGAAGGGGGAAGCGCCCCGGCTGGGTGGCTCGAAAAAATTCAAGCGGCTGCGGCACAGGTCTCGACTCCGGTACTCGGTATCACCGGAACCGGTGGGTCTGGAAAATCCACGTTGACCGATGAACTCTTGCGACGTTTCCGCACCGATCAAGAAGGCAAACTCCGGATCGCCGTCGTTGCGGTTGACCCAACAAAGCGTAAGGGTGGTGGCGCACTCCTAGGTGATCGAATCCGAATGAACGCCATCGAATTGGGGTCCGTCACTTTCCGTTCCCTGGCCACCCGGGGCGCTGGCTCGGTGATCCCCGACAACCTTGCTGACGTGATCACTCTCTATCAGGCAACCCACGACCTCGTGGTTGTCGAAACCCCAGGAATCGGCCAGGGCGACTCCGGGATCGTCCCCTTCGTCGACGCGTCCCTTTACGTCATGACACCGGAGTTCGGTGCCGCTTCCCAACTCGAAAAGATCGACATGCTCGACTACGCCGACGCTGTGGCAATTAACAAATTTGAGCGCCGCGGCGCCGAAGACGCGCGTCGCGACGTCGCCCGCCAGCTCGTGCGCAACCGTCAAGCATTCGGTTCTTCCTGGGAGGACATGCCGGTCTTCGGTACCTCCGCCGCCCGGTTCGCCGATGACGGCGTCACTCACCTTTACCACTACCTCTATGACCTGCTCTTAACAAAAGGCCTTCGCAGTAATCCGGGTGTGCTCGCCCGACTCGAGGGTAAGGAACCCACCGGTCTCACCACGATCGTGCCACCCGCCCGCGCCCGCTACCTCGCCGAGATAGCCCAAACGGTACGCAACTATCACGCCACAACTGATACCCAAGCAGGCATCGCGCGACGGGTGCAACACCTGCATACGGCGGCCACGATGCTATCGGCCCAGGGGGCTGACACCACCCAGATTCACGCGCTACTGGAAACACAGGAAGCCGAAATGGATCGGAGTGTTTCCTCACTCCTTGCGGCGTGGCCCAAAGTCCGCAAACAATACGCGCAAGATGAACTTGTTGTCACAATCCGGGACAAGGAACTTCACACGACACTGTGGAAAGACACACTCTCGGGCTCCCGCATCCCTCGCGTCGCACTCCCCAACACCGAGGATTCTGGCGAACTCGTGCGCTATTTGCGCGAGGAAAATGTGCCCGGCAGTTACCCGTTCACATCGGGTGTCTTCCCATTTAAGCGTGATGGTGAAGCACCGACGCGAATGTTCGCCGGCGAAGGCGACGCGTTTCGCACCAACCGCCGCTTCCATCTCCTTTCATCTGGTCAGCCCGCAACCCGACTGTCGACGGCATTCGACTCCGTCACGCTGTATGGCCGCGATCCCAATGAAGAGCCGGATGTTTACGGCAAGGTCGGCACCTCGGGTGTATCCATCGCGACGCTAGATGACATGAAAATCCTGTACTCGGGCTTTGACCTATGTGACCCGATGACCTCGGTGTCCATGACCATCAACGGTCCAGCGCCGACCATCCTCGCCATGTTCATGAACACGGCAATCGACCAACGCCTGGACGCATTCCGCGAGCGGGAGGGACGCGAGCCCACCCCGGAAGAAGCGGTCGAGATTACGGCATGGGTGCTGACCAATGTGCGCGGAACTGTTCAAGCGGACATCCTCAAAGAGGATCAGGGCCAGAACACGTGCATCTTCTCCACCGAGTTTGCCCTGCGCTGCATGGGTGACGTTCAGCAGTGGTTCATCGGTAATCAGGTGCGTAATTTTTATTCGGTATCCATCTCGGGTTACCACATCGCCGAGGCTGGGGCGAACCCTATTTCGCAACTTGCTTTCACCCTGGCCAATGGATTCACCTACGTCGAGGCATACCTCGCCCGAGGAATGAAGGTCGAAGACTTCGTTCCCAACTTCTCGTTCTTCTTCTCGAATGGCATTGATGCTGAGTACACGGTGCTCGGCAGAGTCGCTCGCCGGATCTGGGCAATCGCGATGCGCGAGCGATACGGTGCGGATGAGCGCAGCCAGAAACTCAAGTACCACGTCCAAACATCCGGCCGGTCGCTGCACGCGCAAGAGATGGACTTCAACGACATCCGCACAACGTTGCAAGCGCTGTGCGCAATCAATGACAACTGCAACTCCCTTCACACCAACGCTTACGACGAGGCAGTAACGACCCCCAGTTCACACTCGGTCCGGCGCGCTCTCGCAATCCAGCTGATCATCGACCAAGAGTGGGGGCTGTCCAAGAACGAGAATCCGCTCCAGGGTTCGTACATCGTTGACGATCTCACAAACCTCGTTGAGGAAGCCGTACTCATCGAGTTCGAACGGATCTCTGATCGGGGAGGTGTCCTGGGTGCGATGGAAACCGGCTACCAGCGCGGGCGGATCCAGGACGAGTCCATGCTCTATGAACGCAGAAAGCATGACGGATCACTGCCCATTATTGGCGTGAACACCTTTCTCAATCCCAATGACACGGTTGACGTTCAGACCGTGGAATTGGCGCGGGCCAGCGAAGAAGAGAAACGCTCGCAGGTGGAGCGGCTGGCTGCTTTCCACGAAAAGCATCGCGTCGATGCAGAGCCCGCACTTGCGAGATTAAAGGACGATGCTTCATCGGGACGTAGTACTTTTGCCTCTCTGATGGAAGCCGTTCAAGTTTGCTCCATGGGACAAATCACCTCGGCCTTTTTCGAAGTCGGCGGCCAATACCGTCGCAACATCTGACCAACCAATGAGGCACCTAAATGGGGGAATTTGTGACGACCAATCGGACACTTGACAGCGACCCGATCGACGAGGCGCGACGCCAGTGGGTGAACCATGGCTGGACCGAGGCTGCGGACGGCATGGCAGCAGTGACCTCGATCGTGCGGGTGCAGCAAATCATGTTGCACCGCATCGACGCGGTCCTGCGACCATTGGAGCTCACCTTCGCGCGATACGAAATCCTCACACTCCTTTCTTTCACCAAGCGTGGTTCCCTGCCGATGACGCGGATGGGTGCCCTGCTGCAGGTACACCCCACAAGTGTCACCAGTGCTGTGGACCGATTAGAAGCGCAGGGTTTCGTCGAGCGGCTACCACACCCATCGGATCGGCGTGCCGTTCTGGCATCCATCACCGAGTCTGGGCGCCAGCGTTCTGCAGCCGCTACGACCGCTCTGAACGCAGAAGTATTCGAACAACCCGGAATCACTGCGCAACAGATCGATACGCTGCTGGGCATCCTGCGCACGATGCGCACCAACGCTGGCGGTTTCTGAACCCCCCATCCCCAGCTGGGGCCACGTCGTGGCAATCGCGCTCGCCACGAATGGATGCCACAGTGTCGCTGCTAATCCACGGCTGGCCAGGTTCAGCCATCGATGTAACCGCGGACCTGAGGGACCGGGACCAGTCATGCGCGGAAAAATTCCCAAGCGGTGGGTAGCTTAATGTCCTAGATTGGGGAAGGAATGCAGCGCTGACCTAGTTGTTAGCATGCTATGAGAGTTCCATCGAGGGAAGAGGCACCGCCATGCAGTTGATTCAAGCAACACAGGAA
>Ga0209390_10003049_pt1 | contig 27940 bp, 16 predicted proteins | sample BON01_FD_187212 | JGI IMG/M metagenome (GOLD analysis project Ga0209390, IMG submission 187212) | Freshwater microbial communities from Lake Bonney liftoff mats and glacier meltwater in Antarctica - BON-01 (SPAdes) (version 2) | ecosystem: Environmental > Aquatic > Freshwater > Ice > Glacier...
AAACCAAAAAAAAAACCCCCCCCCCCCCCCCCCGGCGTCGTCAGAGCGCCCCGCCCGCCACGTGCGCCGGCGCGGGCGCCGGCGCCCACGACAGCCAGTCCGACGGCTCGGTCGGCAGCAGGCCCATGGCGCTGAGCTTGTGGAGCACCAAGGCGAGCTGCCCCCCGTGCACAAGGCAGTAGAGCAGCCTGGGCAAAACGGGACTGACTTTTCCGTCCGGGTCGCGCGGGAAGGCCGCGCCGCTGCCCCAGATGGCCGCGAGCGGGGCCGCGAGGGCGCCCAGGGTCATGATGATTGAAAATATTTGCAAGGAGTTTCCCATCATGTAGAGCATAAACGCGGCGAGCGCGACGTTCTTTGCGGGCGCGGTGGCCTGCGCCCACAGCGCCTGCCGGCGGCGCTGGAGCTGCTCGGGGTCGCGGCGGCGGGCAAAGTCGGGGGCGGTGCCGGACAGCTGTTGGGTTGGTTGGTGGTGGTGTTGTTGGCGGCAGGGTGGGGGGCGGGGGGGGGAGTGCACACATGTGAGGGAGATGGGTCTGGCTGAATTGGGGGGGGCAAAAGAGAGAGCGAGCGCGCCGTCGTCGTCGGCGATCGGCGTCGGCGTCGGCGTCGGGCGACGATCGAGGGAAGAAACGCGACGCCGGCCGCCCTAGACACGACGACTCACAGGCTCCTTGGCGATCGACGTGTCGAACCCGGGCGGGTCCAGCGGGTAGCGCGACTTGAGCGCCGCGAGCGCGTTGGTGGACGGCGGGACGGTGCCGTCGAACGCGATCGACCACGGCTTGGCGCACGCGATCGCCTTGCTGCTTCGTCCTCCTGTTGTGGCTGTGGACGTCGCCGTCGCGGCGTCGTCGTGGTCCGCTGGGCCTGGCGCTGCTGCTGCTTCTCTCCTGCCGCCGACCTCGGACGCCTCGGGGAGGGCGCTGGTGCGGGTCATGATGGCGTGGAGTTTGATGCCCTTCGGGTGCCTCTCTCTCTGTCTGTTTTGTGTGTTCGCGCGCGTCCTCTGCGAGGGCCTGATGCTTTGTTATGAGCAGGGCAATTGGCATGTGTGTGTGGGGTGGGCGAGCGATGTTAGGGACGCGGGAACAGGAGCGCGCGCGCGCCGAGTCCGCAAGCCGCGCATCGCCGCCGCCATCGCCGCCATCGCCGTCGCTGTCGCCTCATCACACGAGACGCACCATCAGCTCCACGCCCTACAAACCGCATCGAGAGAGACCTTCATCCACGCATCGGCATCGATTCGACCCGCACGCGCGCGCCCACCTGCCAAACGAGGAGCACACACATTCTTCCTCTTCATTGTTGCCCAATCGCGCCGCCTTCATCTCCGAGAGCTTTTTCGCACGCGCGCGCGCCCTCTCACACACACACAGTAGCGCAAGACGCTAGCATCGGAAGACGCGCGCACTGTATTAGGGCCCCCGAGCGCCTGCCTCGCCCCCCCGCGGCAGCATCCCGCGCGGAAACGATGGCGCGCCGCCATCAGCACCAGCCCGAGACGGGGAAGAAGCGCCGGCCCGCCGAGGAGGAGGAGGAAGACGACGGCCCGCAGACGACCGACGAGGAAGTCGACATCGAGGAGCAGACCGGGACGGACGACATGCAGGAAGACGACGACATTGACAGCGGCAGCGGCGGCGGCGACGACGACGACGACGACGACGGCGACGACGAAGACGCCGACGCCAAAGACGCCGACGGCCGCCGCCCAAAAAAGGTCCGGCGCGCCAAGCCGGCGGCCGCCGCCGCCGCCGCCGCCAAGCGGCAGCCGCCCCGCCCCCGCATCTACGACGCCGAGGCCATGCATGACCGCCTCGAGGACATCGCCTGGGTCGAGTCCGAGGGCGCCACCTGGGCCGAGACCCTCGCGCTCACCTCGGCCTCCGCGGCCTGCCCGGCAGACCTCGACGTCGACGACGACCTTGCCCGCGAGCTCTGCTTCTACGCGCAGGCCCTGCAGGCCGCCGAGCAGGCCGCGGCCCGCTTCGAGCGCGCGGGCGTCGCGTGGCGCAGGCCCCCCGACTACTACGCCGAGATGGTCAAGAGCGACGAGCACATGGGACGCGTCAAGGACCGCCTGATGTTCGAGCAGCAGACCATCGAGCAGGCCGAGCAGCGGCGCAAGGGCCGCGAGAGCAAGGCCTTTGCCAAGGGCACGCAGGCCGCCAAGCAGCGCGAGCGCGCGGCCGAGAAGAAGCAGGCGATCGACGCGGTCTCGTCGCTGCGCAAGCAGCGCGCGCGCACGGGGTTTGCGGGCGAGCTGGACGACGAGGCGGCCGTCAACGGCGGCGGGGCGCCGCCGGCGGCCGGCGGGCGCGCGGCCAGCGCGGGCGCGGGCGCGGGCGCCGGGGCGCGTCGCGGCGGCCCCGGTGGCCGGCAGCAGGCGCTCGGCATGGCTCCAGGGCAGCGCATCCGCCGCGACGGCGACGCCGACAAGGGCAAGCGCCGGCTCGCCAAGGACGCCAAGTTTGGGTTCGGCGGGCGGAAGCGCCTCGGCAAGCAGAACGACGCGAGAGGGGCGGCCGACATGGCGGACTACCGGCCGGGCAAGTACAGCGACCAGCACGGCGGGGGCGGGGGCGCGCGGGGCGGCGTCTCCAAGCGGGGCGGGCGCGGCGGCGGCCGGGGCGGCGGGCGCGGCGGGGCCGGCGGGCGCGGCGGCGGGGCCGGCGGCGGGGCCGGCGGCGGGCGGCCCGGCAAGGCGCGGCGGCAGCAGCAGCGCGGCGGCGGCGGTGGTGGCGGTGGTCGCGGCCGCCGGTGATCGCGTGTCGCTTAGACGCACTAGCTTTGTTGTTACTCTCTGGTTTTATCGGCGCAGTCGTGGCGCGTGTTTTTCTTCTAGCGTCGCGTCTTTTACTCGCCGGCGTGTGGCGGCGGCGGCTGCGGGGCGTTGGTTGAACGTTATTATTGCAAGGGGTCGGGGATCGAGCAGGACGACAGACTAGTGTGGACGCGCGTCGAGCACGCGCGTGCGGTTGGCCGCGGCGGAGCAGAAGAAGGGGGATGGGCAGCAAGGAACGACAGGGGGAGGCGGTGGTGGCAGCGGCAGAGGGAGGGCGGCGGGCTCTTATGTTGCCCCCACTCCTCTCTCTCCCCAAAGACACAAGAACGAAAAACAGAAACCAAAACCTTTCAAACGCCCCTGCGCGAAGCGGCCAGCAGGACGCTGATGCCGAGCGCCACGACGGAGACCAGGCCGTTCTGGTGCACGGCGCGCCCGAGGCGCCAGGCGCCTCCGATGGCGCCGCAAAGCGCAGAGATAAGGAGCGGCGGCGGACGCTCATGCAGCTGCTGCTGCGCCGGCGGCGGCGCGGCGTCGGCGGCGTCGGCGGCGGCGGCGGCGGCGGCGCACAGAGAGGAGGAGGCGCCACGAAGCACGACGGCTGGGACCCCCTCGGGCGAGGCGTGGTCGGGCGGCGTCGTGGTGGCCGACGCTCCCGGCGCCAGGCCCCCGGGCGGCGGCGGGCCCTCGCCTCCTCCTGCGCGTGCCTCCTCCTCGGGCGACGCCGTGTCGGGGCCGGCCGCCGCGCCGCCGCCGCCCTCCCCCTCCTCCTCCTCCCCCTCCTCGGCCTCGGCCTCGGCCGCGGCGGCCTCAAACACGGCCCGCCCCTGCTCCGGCTGCTGCTGCTGCTGCCCTCGGGCCAGCGTCACCTCCGGCGCGACCACCACCGCGCCTGCCGCCCCCGCCCGCGCCTCCTCCTCCTCCTCGCCCTCCCCCACCGCCCCACACGCCGCCGCCAGCTCGGCCGCGCGACGACCGGCGCCAAAGGCGACGGGCGCGCGATCCGGAAAGGCGGCGGCGGCGGCGGCGGTGGGAAAGGACGACGAAGAGGGGCAGGCGTGGGGGGCGGCGGCAGGCGCGGGGGCCGCAGCGGAAGGATGCACGCCGAGGGAAGCAGCGGCAGCAGCCGGGGCAGGGACGGGCAGAGTCGCGGCCGCCGACGCCGACGCGGGCAATCGAGGGGGAAAAGGAGAGGAGGGGGAGGAGGAGGAGGGCGCGGCAGGCGGCGGCAGCAGCGGGGCGCCCCCGCGCTCGCCTGCGCCGCTGGCGCCCGACACGGCGCCGCCGTCGTCCGACGACGTGGCGCCTTCCGACGCGTGCACCCGCAGGCGCGACCAGCACCGGTCCCCGCGGCCCGCCCCGCGCAGGGGCGTGTCCACGAGCGGCGAGCCCAGGCGTCGCGAGGGGGAGGAGGAGGAGGAGGAGGAGGAGGAGGGGCCGCGGCGCGAGGCGCGGGCGGCTGTCGCTGCAAAGGCGGCGCCCAGCCGCAGCCGCGCCGAGCGGGGGCGCACGCGGAGCAGAGGCGGCGCCGGACAGCGGCCCTCCGCCGCCTCCGCGACCGCCGGCTCCTTGGCCGGCTGGGCGGCGGCGAGGGGGGCGAGCGCGGCGGCCACGCCCTCGGCAACGGCGGCGGCGAGCGCCGCCGCCGCCTCGGCCTTGGCTTTCGCCGCCTCCTCGGCCGCGACCCGCAGGCCCGCCTCGAGCTCCTCGACCCGCGCCTGGAGCTCGGCGGCCCGGGCGTCCGAGGCCTCGCGCGCCGCCTCGCGCGCGGCGTTTTCGCGCCGCCGCGCAGCCGCGCTCTCGGCCTCGGCCGCCGCCAGGCGCGCGCGCAGTCGCTCCTCGGCCGCCGCCGCGCGCGCGCGCTCCTCCGCGGCGTCCGTCACGGCCGCCGCCAGGCGCGCGCGCGTGTCCTCGACATTCGTCTTGGCCGCCGCCAGGCGCTCGTACATGTGCTCCTGGGTCGCCGCGTGCGCGCCCTCGAGCGCCGCCAGCCGGGCAGCCGCGTCGCCGTCGCCGCCGCCGCCGCCGCCGCAGACGCCGCCGCTGCTCCTGCCGCCGTCGCCGCCGCCCCACGGGCGCCCGGCTGCCGCCGCGACCCCGCGCACTTCCATGACGGGCGCAGCGGGGGCCGCGGGGGCAGCCGGAAGCTCCGGGGCGGAGATGGCGGAGAGGGCGGCGTCAGCCGGGCGAGGAGCGGGGGCCGGCGCCGCCGCAGACGGGGCGGCGGCCGCCGGCCCGGGCTCGGGCAGCGCGGAGGCAAAGTCGATCGGCGCGCCGCCGCCGACGGCGCCCGAGAAGGCGGCCCAGGCGCCCGCGGGCGCGGCCCAGACGGCGGCGGCGGCGCCGCCGCCCCAGAGGGCGACAAGCGCGGCCTCGGGCGCGGGCGCGGCCCAGACGGAGGCGCCGCCGCCGACGCCCCAGAGGGCGACGGGTGCGGCCTCGGGCGCGGGCGCGGCCCAGACGGAGGCGCCGCCGGCGGCGGGCGCACAGGGCCGCTGCTCGGCGGCGGCGGCGCTGGCAAGGACGGCGGCGGCCCCGTCGGCGCCAAAGACGTCGACGACCCAGCCGCGTGCCGCCGGCTTCGGCTCGGTCTGTGGCTGCTGCTGCTGCCACGGCTGCACCAGGTCGTGCCACCACGCCTGCCGCTGCGCGGGTGGCGCAAAGGCGGGCCCGGCCGCGGCGCCCTCCGCGCCGGCCGCCTCCTCCAAAGCCGCCTCCTCCAAAGCCTCGCCCTCGCCCTCCTCCTCCTCCCCCAGCGCGGCGCGCAGCCACCCGCCGCCCTGCCCCTCGTCAAAGGCCGTCGGCCGCCCCTCGGCGCCGGCCTCGCCGTCCAACAGGCCCATGTGGTCGAGCAGCTGCTCGACCGCGCCGGCCTCGTTGAAGAAGGGGTGGGCGCGCGCCTGGGCGGCCGTGAGGCGCGTTGCCGGCGACGCGTCGAGCATGCCGGCGAGCAGGTCGGCAAAGGGGCCGGCGCCGCCGCCCGCCAGCACGTGCCCCTGCCCGTCGATCAGGCCGCGGCGCCGCAGCGCGCGGTAGGGGTCGAGCGGCCGAAAGCCGTCGTCGTAGGCGGCGTTGGCGCCCGCGCGCGGCGCCGCCATCGCGCCCCAGGCGCCGACGCCGAGACCGTCGCCGTCGACCGGCCACGCCAGGTGGAGGAGCGTGACGGCGGCCGCGTAAACGTCGGCCGGCGCGCCGACGCTCCCGTACCGGCGCTCGCTGGCCGCCTCGCGCTCCTCGTCGCCGTCGTCGTCGCCGTCGCTGCCGCCGCCGTCGTCGTCGGGCAGCGGGGGGCTCGCCAAGGCGTCGACAACCTCGCCGCTGACAAACCCGGGCGTGCCGCCGAGCAGCAGGCCGCGGGGCACGGCGCCGCCGAATGCCCACTGGCGGTCGAGGCGGCCGTCGGCGTCGAGGCGGACGGCCATGCCGAGGTCGGACACGACGACGGGCAGGCGCGCGCGCGCGCAGACGGGCGGCTGCTGCTGCTGGCCGTCGCCATCGCCCTCCTCCTCCTGCTCCTCCTCCGTCGCCGCCCCGTCGCCGTCGCCGTCGCCGTCGCCGTTGTCGCCGTCGTCGGCGGCGGCGGCCGCCCTCAGCGCCGCGCGGCCCTCGGCGTCCTCGTCCTCGGCCGTGCCCTCGGAAAAGGACGTCGCCACGAGCACGTTGGCCGGCTTGACGTCCATGGCCGCGACCCCCCCGGCGTGCAGGCGCTCGAGCGACATCAGCACGGCGAAGAGGCAGCGCGCGGCCCACCGCACGACCCGGCGGCCGCAGGCGCGCGCGGCGGTGCGCGCGAGCGCCGCGCTCTGGGCCGCGCGCGCGGCGCAAAGCTCGGCGTTTTCGACGGCCGCCTCGCACGCCCGGAGCCGGTCCAACTCGGACCCGGCCTTGCGCGTCAGCGCGAGCCGCGTCACCCTGCGGCGCGCGTCGAGCGCGCCCTCGAGCTCGGCCCGCGCCGCCTCGTCGGCCGCGCCGGCGGCCGCCGCGCCCCCAAACGCCTCGCGCACCTCGCGCCACGCCAGGCGCGACTGCGCGTCGGCCGACCCGCCCTCGTACAGCCGCAGGGCGATGACCAGCTCGGTGGGCACGGCCGCCAGTTCCGCCCACCCGCCCAGGAGGTCGGCGCCCGCGCCCGCGGCCTCGGCCGCTTCCACCAGCCCGCGCTCGAGCGCGGCCCAGGGGACGGCCGAGCCGTCGCTCAGCGCCGCCGCCGCCGCCACCAGGGCCGACGTCGCGCCCGGGGCGCTGGCCTCCGCGCGCTGCAGGAGCGCCGCCTCGCGCAGGAAGCCGGCCGTCGTCCCGGCCGCCGCCTCGTGGCCGCCAGACTTGACCACCTTGAGGCAGTAGGGCGTCGCGGCGGCCGTCGGCGGCGGCGGCGCCCAAGGGCCCCCCTCCTCTGCCTCTGCCTCTGCCTGCGCGGCGGGCGCAGGCGCGGGCGCGAGCGCGAGCGGCGCGCGCACGACGAAGGCGGCGCCAAAGGTGCCCTCGCCGAGCGCGGCGAGGCGCGGCAGCAGGTGCCACCGGACGCGGGCGGCCAAGGCCAAAAACGCGCCGGCCGTGCATTCCAGCGTCCAGACGGCGCTCGCTTGGCCCTGCACCTCGGCCGAGCCCGTGTCGACGGCCCGGCGCAGCGCGTCGCCCGACACGCCCAGGCCCTTGGCAAAGGCCGGCATGTCGAGCAGCGCGGCGGGCTCGTGGCCGCCGCGGGGCGCCACCAGCTCCCTCAGCAGGGCCACGACGTCCAGCAGCAGCCCGTCGGCGCAGAGCTCGGCCGCCACAGGCTTGGCCGCCCCGCCGCATCGCTCGCGCAGGCTCATGCGCAGGCGGCGGACGGCTTTGCCGCCCGCCGGCCCCTCCGCCTTCCTCAGGAGCGCCGCGGTTTCGAGCAGAAACCCGACGGCGTCCGGCCCGGTCGCCTCCTTCGGGAACAGCGCCGCCACGGCGTGCAGGGCTACTGTGAAACGGTCCAGGGCGGCCGCCGACATGTAGGCCGCGCCGCTGTTGGTGTAGGCGGCGGCGGCGTCGCCGCCGCCGGGCGCGGCGGCAGCGTCCTGCGCGGCGAGCGCCGCGGCGGCCGCGGTGACGGGGTCGACCGCGCGCGCCAGGCGCGCGTCGTTGGGGGCGGCGGAGGCGGCCTCGACCTCCGGCAGGAAGTCCGCCGCGCCGAGGCCGTAGTGGCCGGCGGCGTCGTAGCGGCCGCTGTGGTGGCACGCGTGCGCGAGGCGCGTCGCGAAACAGACGACCGGCAGCCGGGCGCCGTCCGCCTCGGCGGCGTCGTCGTCGCCAGCGGTCTCGTCGGCGTCGTCGTCGTCGCCGGCGGCGCCGCCGCCGGGCGTGGCGGCGACTACCACGTACCGCGGGTCGAGGCAGAGGTTGGCGACGCCCGATTCTTTCGCCACTTCGAGCATGCGCACCAGACAGGCGACAATGCTCAAGAGGACCCGGGTGCGCAGCGCGCCGCCCACGGCAACCTTGCGGATCGAGTTGCCGCGTGACACGACGGAAAACAGCTGGCCGGTCGCCGCCGCCACGCCGCTCGCGTGCACGACGCCGAGGGCGTCCAGGACGGGGTGGTGCGAGTTGTCGTCGCCCTCCATGCCGATGTGGCGCCTCGCCGCCGAGGTGGCTGTCCACGCGGGCTGAGTGCTGCGCGTCATGGTTGTGCTTGGTGATTGTGTGCGTGCGTGGTGATTGTTTTCGCTGTCGTCGTCTTGTGTTTTTTTCCTTCTTCGGTTTTTTTTTTTTTTTTTTTTTTTGTTATCGATAGTATTTCGCCGTCTGTGAGGGTGTCGAGGTGATTTTTATTGCGTCGGGTTGAGCGGGAGAGGCGTGCGTGAGTGGCGTGTATTCTGAGGGCGGGGGTCGGGCGCGCGCGTTCGAGCTTATTCGCGGCAGAGGGGGGTGCGCGACAGCGGGCAAGCGGGCGAGGGTTCGAGTGGCAGGCAGAGGGGGGGGAAGGCGGCCTAAAAAAAAAGGGACTCGGCGCGCGCGTCGAACGGCCCCCACAAGTCCCGCACGCGCCGCCGTTCCCCACGAACGCTTGAATGAGGCCAAGCTACACCGCCAAAGCGGGCGAATGGGGCCCCAAACGGGAGAGGGGGGGGGAGGGGGGCACCCAGGCCTGTGGGAGTAGGGGGCAGCAGTTGCCGTGCCTTCGTGCTCCTCGCTCTTCGCAGACGTTCCCTGGCCCCCGACGGCCCCCACCGCGCGCGCCGCCCGCCGCCCGCCGCCCGACGCTTGACGTCCTGCGGCCCTCCACGGGCCGCAAAACGTCCCCCTAGGCCTAAAAAGGGGCCTGAAGATGAAAAAAAAGAAAGAAACAGCTCTCTCACCTCTCCGTCTTCCGAGCCTCTACTGGCTGCTGTCGCCCACTAGACTCCTGCGCGCGCGGGGGGACGATGAGCCCTGGGTCCCACGGTCAAGCCCGCGCACACCGGCAACCTAATGAGCTTCTAACAACGACGCACAGGCCGTTCCTATCTTTTCACACGGCAGGGGCAAAAAAAAACACTGCTGAGCAAGACTTCCGCGGAGTCGTGCAGTTGAGTTGGTCGTTGGGTTCGCGAGAGAGGGTCGAAAGTCGGAGCGGAGGAAGGCGCGTGTTCTCTGGCTTGCGGGCGTGTGTGTGTGTGATTACGAGCCAGGCAGGTGCTGCGGGGGGCTCAAGAAGGGAGACGGGGAGGGGTGGGGGTCGGCAATAGGAGGAGGGGGAGGAGAGAGGTCTCTCCGCGCCCTCCCTCTCTGGTCTCTCTCTTGCTCTCTGTCTCTCCTCCCTACGCCGAAAACAACAGTCCGCGCAATCCTTCCCCCCGTCCGCCCACCCCCAAGTGGTCTCACGGGGCATCGACCGCATCGTCCGGTCTCGGCAAGGCGAGGGGTGGCTCGAGACCACCCCTTTGGGCGGTCTCTCTGCAGGCCCGAGGCCGCCGCCGCCGCCGCCGGTCTCGAACGCGGCGCGGTCTGGACGAAGACAGCACCCCAGGCCGGCAAAGCCGCACTCTCGACGCGCGGGCCGGAACGTCTCGAGCAGCGGCCCCCGTAAGACGGCCGAGGTGGCTTGTCGGCGTGCTCCCGACCGAGCATTCCTCACCACGGGTCGCTTGGGGCCAAACATTGGGCGCGGCGCCGCCCGGAAAAAGCGCTTTTGCGCGGAAACGCACGGCTGTTAAGGGCGAGACGGCGGCGAGACGGGGGCGTGCGGGGCGGTCTGCGGCGGAACAGGCTCGACGCATCAATCGATTGCAGCTTGCGTCGGCTCGACGTACGCGCGCAGGAGAAGGGGTGACGGTCGCTGTGCGATCCCGACGGTCACGGCGGCGGCCGGGAGAGGAGGAGGGGGGCGTTACACCGTTCGCACCCGTGATGGTGCGCTATCTTTTTAGGCCTGGCGGGCCGAGAGAGCAGGGCAGCGGATGTTGTGCTGGCGGCGGCGCGGCGCGAGCTCATGCCTCTCTCTCCCCGCCTTGAAAAGCACCTGACCACGACACTCTCACGCACGCGCGCTTCATCACCGTCTCCTTCGTCATCTTTACTTCACGCTTACGTTGTGCACCATTGCCGACAACCCCTGACACGCCTCCAAAAACACCACAAAAAAGGGGGAGGGCGACACGTTGGCGACACGTCCGCGGCACCAACCAATCGGATGGCCGCCCCGGAGCCTCTCGCGCCACTGGCCCGGGCGGCGGCGCTCGTGCTTCTGCTGCTCGCGGCCGCGCCCTCGCTCGCGGCGCGCGTGCCCGACGGCTTCGCAGGCGTCCTCCGCGACGCCGCCGCCGCCCAAACCGCGAGCATCGCCGCCGCCGCCCAAACCGGGACCGCCGCCGCCTCCGACCCCCCGGCCACCGGCCCGCTGCCCGTGGTCCTGTGGCACGGCATGGGCGACTCGTGCTGCGCCCTCGGCTCCATCGGCGGCGTCGCCAAGTTCATCGAGTCGCGCCTCGGCGTCTTTGCGCACTCGGTCGCCACGGGCGAGGGCGAGCTGCGCGACGTGGCCTCCTCATTCTATGGGAACGTCAACGATCAGGTTGCGACTGTGTGTCGCGAGCTGACGACCTCGGCCGACCTGGCGCGCGAATTGCGCGGCGGCTTCAACATGGTCGGGTTCTCGCAGGGCGGCCAGTTTTTGCGGGCTGTGGTGCAGCGCTGCGGGCACGAGCTGCCCGGCCCCGTGCACGCGCTGGTCACGCTCGGCGCCCAGCACGCGGGGGTGTCCAACGCGCCGGCGTGCGCGGGCGCGGAGACGGGCGACGGCGGCGGCGGCGGCGGCAACGGCGCGGCCGCCGCGTGCGCGGCCATGCAGGCGGCGCTGGCGCTCGGCGCCTACTCGCCCTGGGTGCGCGACCACGTGGTGCAGGCGCAGTACTTCAAGGCGCCGGGGAGCATCGACGAGTACCTCGAGCGCAACGTGTTCCTGCCGGACATCAACAACGAGCTTAGGGCGGGCGGCGGCGGCGTCGGCGGCGACGGCGGCGACGGCGACAAAACAGGCGGGAGGAGCGCTGGCGCCGAGAAACGCGGCAACGAGGGAAGCAGCAGCGGCGGCAGCGGCGGCGGCAGCAGCAGGGCGGCCCTGTACAAGGCCAACCTCCAGTCCCTCGAGCGCCTCGTGCTCTACAAGTTTGAGAACGACACTGTCGTCGAGCCGAGCGACTCGTCCTTCTTCGGCTTCTGGGGCGAGGGCGACGACGAGCGCAGGGTCGTGCCGCTGCGCGAGTCGCGCCTTTACAAGGACGACTTGCTGGGCTTGAGGGCGCTGGACGAGCGCGGCGCCCTGGTGCTCGACCTCGTGCGCGACGCCAACCACATGCAGTTTACGATGCGGTGGTTCGAGGAGAACGTCATGGACAAGTTTTTGGCGGCGGCGCCCGCGCGGGGGTGGCTCGAGCGCGCAAGGGCGCACGTCCGCCGCCCCCCGTCGTCGGCATGATGATGGGTCGGGATTTGCGGCGGCCGCGTTCCGGCGAGCGCGGCGGCGGCGGCCTGAACGAGTTTCTCTCTCTCTCCCTTTGTTCTACACACGTTCGACCTCAACCAAACCGACATGTTTGGCGAGTCTCCAGCCCCTAGATAGCAACAACCCCCTTGTTTCACTCCTTGACTTGCTCTCTCCTGCGTCTGCCACCCCGAGTCAGAGGAGACCCTGTGTGAGCTCTTTCCCCCACCCGCCGCATCCCCTCCCCCAATCAATCCGATGGAGGTTCCGCCTGGCCTCTAGGACCCCCCTCATCCCGGCGGCCCTCCGCTCCCGGCGACAGAGCGCCTCTTGCCGGCTGCGCCGAGCGTCCATCAGCTCCCGCTCACGACGCAGGGGCGGCGCAAAACAGCCCCCCTTCCTTCGCAAGGACAAGAGAGAAGCGAGGCGCGGGGCACACAGGAGCCCCAGCCTCAACAACGATGCAGGGCCCTCGCGCTCGTGGTGGCCTGGCCCTCGGCGGCCCGCGCCCCCTGCTGCGGCTGCCCGTCGCGCCGCTGCCGCCGCCGCCGCCGCCGCCGCCGCCGTCGCGGTCGTCGCCGCCGCCGGCGCGCGCGACGGCCGCCGCCGCCGTCGCCGTCGACGCCGGCAGCGAAAGCGAAAGCATTTACGCCAACGCCGACCGCAGCCGCCTGGCGCCCGCGCGCCGCGTGCCCATCCGGCAGCTCCCGGCGGTCGCGCGCCTGGCGCTCGCCCAAGACGGCCAGCACCGCAAGCAGCAGCAGCAGCAGCAGCAGCAGCAGCAGCAGCAGCACGAGCAGCACGGAGGATTTGCGGGGGGCGCCGCCGCCGTCGCCGCGGCGGCGTGGGGCGGCCCCCTCCGGCCCCTCCGCCCCGCGGCCCCACCCTTTGACCCCCGGTACGAGGCGCCCTCGCCGCACCACCCCCCGCCCGCCTTCACCTCGCACGCCCTCGCCGCCGCCATCACCCGCCGGCCCCCCGACCTCCGCGCCCTCGACGCCGCCGACATAGTCTTCGTCAACGTGGCGCTCCGCCGGATCGGCGACGCGCGCCGGCTCGGCCCCTGCCGCGCTCTGGCCGCGTACGCGCTGTCGCGCGCCGACCGCAACGAGCACACCTACGCCGCCGCCTTCCTCGCGCTCGCGTCGTGCGGGCGCCTGGACCTGGCCGTGGCCGCGTGGCGCGAGCTGGCCGCCGCGGGCGTCGACGTCGGGCCCATCGGCGCCTCCGCGCTGCTAAAGGCGGCCGGCGTCGCGCGCGACGCCGGCGCGGGCGTGGCGCTGCTCGACGAATTGCTGCGCCGCCGCGTGACCCTCAGCACCGCCTCCTACAACGCCCTGGTGCACCTGTGCGCCCTGTCCGGCCGCTTGGACGACGCCCTGGCCGCGTACAACCTGTCGCGCCTGGACCCGGACCCGGCGTGCCGGCCCAACTGCTTCACCTACTCGGCGCTGCTGGGCGGCTTGGTGGCCGGCGGGCGGCCCGAGCTCGGCGCCGAGCTCTGGAGGCACATTGCCGACGACGGCGTCGTCAAGCCCGACGGGGTGCTGTGGTGCCAGCTGATCGCGGCGGCGGGGGCGGCCGGGGACGTTGGGCTGGCGCGGCGGCTGCTGGACACGATGGACGAGGAGGCGGAGGCAGGGGCGGATCAGGCGAGGGACCAAGGGAGGGACCGGGGCGACGGCGGCGGCGGCGGTGACGGCGCCCGGGACGACGACGACGACGAATACGATGACGGCGGCGGCGGCGGCGGCGACACGTGGGACGACGAGTACGGCGGCGGCGGCGAGGGCGCGCGGTGGCCGTCCCCTCTCTCATCCTCGTCCTCCTCGGCCGCCCAGGCCGCGGCGCTCCGCCCGTGGGACAAGTCAAAGCCCGCGCGCGCCGCCCGCCGCCGCTACGCCTCCGAGCTGTCGGCCGGCCGCGCCCCCGCCCCCGCCGTCAACGAGCGCCACGCCTCGGCCCTGATGGCGGCCTTCGCCCGCGGCGGCGACCTCGACGGCTGCGAGCGGGCCTACCGCCGGCTGCTGGTGGCGCGCGGCCTCCCTGTCGACGCGCACGCCGCGTCGATCCTGCTGACGGCGGCCGCGCGCGCCGCGGGCCCCGGCACGTCCCTCGCGAGGGTCGAGGCCCTGCGCGCGGACCTGGCCGCGCGCGGCGCGCCCCTGAACGCGCACGTGGGCGCCGCGCTCATCGGCGCGTACCGCAGCGCCGCCGCCAGCGCCGAGGCGGCCGTCAAGGCCGAGGCGGTGCTCGGGCCGCGCGGCCCCGACGGCGCCCGGCGGCGGCGCAACGGCGCGCCGCTCGACCCGCCCGCCGTGGTCGCCGCCGCCGCGCCCGTGCGCCGCGAGGCCTTGCGCCGCGCGCTCGAGGTGCTCGAGCGCCTGCGCACCGAGCGCAGGGCCAACGCAAACGTGTACACCGCGGCGGCCGCCTTCGCGGTCCAGGCGGGCGAGCTGGGCGAGGCGGCCCGGCTCGGCCGCGCCATGCGGCGCGAGGGGGTGGCGCTGGCAAGGCCCGCCATCCTCGCCCTGGCGCGCGCGTGCATCGACTCGGGCCTGGGGCGGCCGGGCGTGCGCATGGAGCGGCTGCTGGAGAAGGTGGCTGACGAGGACGACGAGGAGGAGGGCGAGGACGAGGGCGAGGGTGGGGAGGATGGGGAGGAGGGGGAGGGGGGGTGGGGCGAGGAGGGGCGGGACGGCGGCGTCGGCGGCCGGCGCGCGGCGGCGGCGGCGGCGTTCGAGGCGGCGGCGGCGCTGCTGCCGCCCGCCCCGCCGTCGCGGGGGGCGTGGGAGCTCGCGGAGGAGGAGCGGCGGCAGTGGCGCATGCGGCGGCAGCGCGAGGCGCTGGAGGCCAGCCGCGAGCCGCCCCGCGCGCCCGTCCTGGGGCCCGTGGCGCCCGAGCGGCCGCGCCTGCCCGGCGCCGCCCCCCCCTCGCCGCCGCCTCCCTCCGCCGAAACGGCGCAAGCGTCGGGGGGCAGCGCGCTCGCGCTGCCGGCCGGCCAGGGCGGAGAGGGGGCCGCCCCCCTGCCCAACCGCCGCGCCCGGCGCGGCGCGGCGGCCGCCTCCGCCAGCCAGGGCGCGATCGACGTGCTGATCGCCCTGGGCACCCCCGCCCGCCGCGGCAAGCGGCCCATCATTCCGCTGCCGCTGCCGCCGCTGCCGCCGCCGCCGCCGTCGACGCCAGCCGTTTGAGAGCGCGGCAGCGAGCGGGGTTTATTCTCTCTCCTTTTGGTTTTCGAGGGACTCGGTTGGACATGGTGCTTGTTTGCCCTCCGCATATTCAGTGCCGCGATGCCATCCTTCTCTCTGCCTTACACAGCCTGTTTCCGGCGATCGTCCCTCTCTGTACACAAACAACCATTTCTCTTGCTCTCATCCCGCCGCCGCCCGCCTACCTCCTCCCCCCGCCGCCGCCGCCGCCGCCGCCGCCGCCGCCGCCGCCGATGCCGCACGAGGCGTCGACCGCCGCCATCAGACGCGGCGAGAAGACCTCGTGGATGACCGTGAGCGGCCTCCCGCCCGCCCAGAAGACGTAGTGCCGGCCCCAGAGCTCGCGCGGCGGCCGAGAGGCCGCGGGGGCGCCGCCGCCCGCCGCCGCCACTTGCCCCGCCTCCTCCCCTCCTCGCCGCCCGCCGCCGCCGCGCGACCCGCCGCCCGGCCCGACCCCCGCCGCCGCCGTCGCCCAGTCGCCCTCCCCCCCGAGCAAGCCCCGCGCGACCGGGACCCCGGACGAGGCTGACGACCACAGCCGCTCGCTCGACCCCCGCGACACGCCCAGCACGCGCCGGTGCAGCTCCATGCGCCCGGACGTCAGCGCCGCCCAGATCGGACGCTCGGCGGCGCCGGAGCCGCCCAAGTAGGCGGCGGCGTCGGACGCGTTCCACCACGAGGCCGCGTAGACGAGCGGCGCGCCGTTTCGGTCCTCGTCTCCGTCCCCCTGGTCTTCCTCCTCTTCTTGGTCGTCTCCCTGGCCTCGGGCCCGGGCGGAAGCAAAGGCGAGCGGGGGGCCGGGCACGGGCGCGCCGGGCGCCGCACGCAGCAGCACCTGCCGCCGGAGGAAGGGCGGGCGCAGCAGCGCGGTGGCGTCGCGCTCGGGCCAAGGGGGGAGGGGGACGGCGGCGGCGCCCTGCGCGTCCAACGGCGGCAGGAGGTCCATGGCCAGGCACTCGACGTGCACGCCGCTGCCGCCGCCCTTGCTGCTGCTGCTGCTGCTGCCGCTGCTGCCGTTCCCGCCGCCGCCGCCGCCCAACGGGCTGCTGCCCCCTCCCGCGGCGCCCAGGACGATCTGCAAATGGCGCGTGACGGACCCGTCGCTGAGCAGGAGGAGGCGCTGAGCGCGCGACAGGGCCGCGAGCGGCGATGCGCCTTGAATCGCGTCGTCCTCGGTGCCCTGTTCGGTTGGGGCGGGGGGTTGGGGGGCGGGGGGGGGGGGGGGGGGGGGGGGGGGGGGGGGGGGGGGGGGGGGGTTGTTTTTGGTTGGCAGAAGGCAGGGGCGCCGGTGAGCGCAAACGCGGCGGGTTGGCGACAACTTTTGTTATGTTTCAAGGTTTCGGCGACCCGGCCATAAAACCACACACCTGCCAAGCGTCCGGCCCCCCGAGCGAGTGCCATGCGGTGGGCGCGCGCGCCGTCCAGGCGCGCTCGAGCTCCGGCGGGAGCAGAGAGGGGGAGGGCGCGGCCGGCGGGGGCGACATCGCGCGCCCCTCGGGCGCCGCCGGCAGAGGCGCGGGCGTCGTCCGTCGCCGCTTGGCGCGGCCGCCGCCGCACTTGCGGGGCGGTGCCGTCGGGACGCTGCTGCTGAGCATGGCGTGCATCGGGATTGGTCCCTTGGTGATGGGGATGGTGGCGTGTGAAAGAGGAGGAGGTGTCGGAGGCGACGTGGAGGTGAGGGTGTTTGTCCTCACACACGCGCGCGCCGGGTGAGGGCGGCGGCAGTGAGTGACGATCGGTCGCTTGTCGTTTACCGGGCTTGCTGATGAATCACAGACGACGTGACGAGAAGCCGCTCGAACTCGGATTTGAACAACCCCGCGTCGTGGCGGACTGCGGGCGCCTTCGTCGACGCCGTCGTCTGAACACGTCGTCTCGGAAGTGCGTGTCTCTCACACGCCGCGCAATCCCCTCAAACACGGCGCTCTGCCTCCCCAGCCTTCATAAGATTCTTTGACTGCCTTGCTTCGTCCTCGCAACAATCATGGGCGGCTCGGGCCTACGACCCACGACCCACGGCGACCCGCTCGACCTGGTCTGCTTCTCGCTGATCGTGGACGATATCGTCTACTGGGACGGGCGGACTTCGATGGCCAACGTCGGCGGCGGGGGGCCGCAAGCACTCTGGGGCTTTGCCGTCGCGGCCGAAGCGATCGGCGCCGCCGCCGACGCCGTCGACGCCGGCGCAGGGTGCCCGCGCGCACCGCGGATCGCGCTCGCCGCGGGCGTCGGCGAGGACGACCTGCCCGCCGCCGTGCGCGACTGGCTGGCCGGCCCGTGCCTGGGCGCCGACCTCTCGGGACTGTCCCCGCGCCCGGGCCTGCCGACCCCCCGCGCGTGGCAGCTCCTGGAAAAGGACGGCCGACGGACTGAGGTCTGGCGCTGCGACGCCGACGGGGCGGCGGCGCTCGGAGGCCTGCTGCGGCCGCCCTTCGCGTCGCTCCCCGAGCGGCTGAGGCGCCGGGCCCGGTCGTACCACGTCGGGGTGCACGCGGCGCGCCCGCCGCGATCCCTGCTGGCGAGCCTGCGCAGGGCTGTCGACGAGAGGCGGGCGGAGGCGGCGGAGGGGGAGGGTGGCGGCGGCGGCAGCGGCGGCGGCGGCGGCGGCGGCGGCGGCGGCGGCGGCGGCGGCGGCGGCGGCGGCGGCGGCGGCGGCGGCGGCGGTTGGGGGTTGCTGTCGGCAGAGACCTACGCGCGCTGCGACGCGCCGCTGGGCGCCCGGGACCTGCGCGCCCTGCTCGAGCCGCTGGACGTGTTCTCCCCCAATGAGGAGGAAGCCGCGTCAATGCTCGGCGTGAGACTGCCGCGCAGGAGCGGGGGGTCCGACGGCGACGGCGACGGCGACGCGGGCGGAGAGGAAGAGGACGACGACGGGGAGCGCGCGGCGGCGTCGGCGCGCGAGGCCGAGCGCCTGCTGCTCGATCCCCTGCTCGACGCGGGCCCCGCGCGCGGCCTCACTGTCACACTGCGACGCGGGCGGCGCGGCGCCCTGGCAAAGTCGTCGTCCGCTGTTGCTGTTGGCGGCGGCGGCGGCGGCGGCGGCCGCGGCTCGCCGTCTGCCGGCCGACTAGTGCGCGTGCCTGCCGTGCGCGGGCTCGCGGCGATCGACCCGACCGGGTGCGGCAACGCCTTTTGCGGCGCCTTTGTCGCGGCCGCGCACGCGGGCGCGGGCCTGCGGGAGGCCGTCGCCTGGGGCTGCGCCGCGGGCGGCACGATGGCCGAGCACGAGGGCGTGCCAAAGGGGGCGGCGGCGGCGCTGGCGTCGCTGGCGCCCGTCGTGCGGGCGAGGGCGAGGGCGCTGCTGCTGAGGGTCGAGGCGCGGGCGTCGCTGGCCCCGGTGGCGAGGGGCGGGGCGAGGGCGCGGGCGGCGTTGGCGTCGGCGGCGGCGAAGGGGCGGAGGGCGTCGGCGGCGTCGTTTGCGGGGCGGCGGAAAGCGCCGGCGCCGGCGGGTCTAGCTCGAGCTCAACGCTTTTGTTGAGGGGTCGCCGCGAGCCTTGCCTGCACACACGCATCAACCATCATCAGCACAGCATCACCAACCCCCTTTGCACATCAACGCGGAACGCGAAACGCGAAACGCGAAACCACCATCAAAACTTAACGAGAGTCGCCCCCTGTCTCTTTCTTCGACACGCGCGTCAAGTGATTCCAAAGAGCGCGCGCAGAGGCACGCAGAGCGCCCAAGACGTGCGCGCGCGCGCGACCTCCGCGACATCCTGCGACGCTCACTCAAAAGGCCGCAGCGGTAGCAGCAACGATGGGCAAGGCCGGGGCTGTCGCGGTCGCTGCTCCCCAGGCAGACGCGCCTTCTGCTTCTCCGCGGAGCGAGGGCGAGACCGTCACGAGCTTTTTCCTCAGCAAAATCAACGAGCTCGAGCTGCTGATCAAGGACAAGTCGCACAACCTGCGGCGGCTGGAGGCGCAGCGCAACGAGCTCAACACGCAGGGTGAGAGGGAGAGGTGTCGTCGTCGGGGGCGCCGTTTCGACCGTCATTCCAGGCGCTCGCCGTTTCGCCGTTTCGCTGCGCCTTTGCGCGCCCCAAAAGCAAAATCCGACCCCTCTCTCACACACACCCCTCTTTTTCGCCTTGCCCGAACAAACGAACAGTGCGCCTGCTGCGCGAGGAGCTCCAGCTGCTCCAGGAGCCGGGATCCTACGTCGGCGAGGTCATCAAGGCGCGTCCTTTTGTGCTTTTTTGTGCGCTTTTCGCTCCGATCCCGCCCTCCCCCTCTTGCCAGCCGCCCGCTGACGTCTCTCTTTCCCCCCCCCCTTTCGGACCCAAAAACCAAAACCTGCAAAAAACATAACAGGTCATGGGCAAGTCCAAGGTCCTCGTCAAGGTGCACCCGGAGGGCAAGTACGTGGTCGACGTGGACAAGTCGATCGAGATCGCGCGGCTGACGCCCGGCAGCCGCGTGGCGCTGCGCAACGACAGCTACGCGCTGCACGTCTTGCTGCCGACAAAGGTGAGGCAAGGGGGGGGGGGCAGAGAGAGATCCGCGTCCTTGTTTTGCGTGTCTTGTCCTTTGCTTTTTCCTGGGCTCTCGTTTCGACACCCAAAAACAAAAGGACAAGACACACGCTCGCGGGCGCGCGCGCTGCCGCCGCCGAAACAGCACTCACGCTCCGACCCCGTAAAAAACCAAACCCCTAAAAACGAAACGACAACCAAAACAACAGGTCGACCCCCTAGTGTCGCTCATGAAGGTCGAGAAGGTGCCCGACTCGACGTACGACGTGATCGGGGGGCTGGACCAGCAGATCAAGGAGATCAAGGAGGTGATCGAGCTGCCGCTCAAGCACCCGGTGCGTCCTTAGTGGTTCTTTCTTTGCGTCTGTCTTTCTTGTTTGTGCTCTTGCTTGTCCTCTTTGTCGCCCTTTTTGTTTCGCTTTGTGTCTTTGTCGACGGTCCGTTTCTCCCCTCTCCGCCTCTTTTCTGTCTCGTGTTTTTCAAGCTTCCCGTCGCCCGCGCCTCTTCGCTCCCCTCCCTCGGGGCCGTTTTTGGTGTGGCGGGCGTCTCGCTCCGCCCCGGCCCGACCAAGATTGCTCACGCGCCACTAAACGAAACGAAAAACCCGCCAAACGATAATCACCGACACGCCCGCCCCTCCCGCTCAAAAACAAAAAAACAAAAACAGGAGCTCTTCGAGTCGCTCGGCATCGCCCAGCCCAAGGGCGTGCTGCTCTACGGGCCGCCGGGGACGGGCAAGACCCTGCTGGCGCGCGCGGTGGCGCACCACACCGACTGCACGTTCATCCGCGTGTCCGGGGGGGAGCTGGTGCAGAAGTACATCGGCGAGGTGAGGGCGGCAGCGAGCGACGAGAAGCGCGCGAGGGCGAGCGCGTATTTTTTCCCCGCTTTCTCCTTCTAACCGTCCTCTTTCTCCTCTTTCGTCGCTTTGTATTCGAGTCCTTTTGCCGGCGGTTCTCGCCGCCGTCTTCCCGCGCGGCCTCGCTCGCCTTTGGCACACCTCACCCGCCCCCTCTCCCCCCCCGCCACCACAACAAATGAACGAATCGCCACAATCGCTCCCCAAACAAACAATCGACGACGCCACGACGACCCGAAAACAACCCCCCTTCAAAAACCAAAGGGCTCGCGCATGGTCCGCGAGCTGTTTGTCATGGCGCGCGAGCACGCGCCCTCGATCATCTTCATGGACGAGGTGGACAGCATCGGGTCGGCGCGCGGAGGGGGGGGGGGCAGCGGGGGCGACTCGGAGGTGCAGCGGACGATGCTCGAGCTGCTCAACCAGGTGAGCAGGAGGGGATTTGAAAGAGAAACGAGAAGGGACAGGAAGAAAGAGGCCGAAAAAAAGCACGAGAGAGAGCGCGCGGCGCAGCGCGTCTGTGCCGCGCTGGGCTTTTTTTGTGCGCGGGGGACGGGTGTCGCCTTTTTTCTTCTACACACGAGGGGGACCGCGCCCGCCAACATCGCCACGCATACCGTCACCACGCACACGTACCAACCAAAGACTAATCAACCAAACCGCAAACAAAACCCCCGAATCGACACCCCCCCAAAAAACCACCCCAAAAACCCCAAACGCCAAACGGACGACGCCGCCACCCCACAAAACCCCACAAAACCCCGACAAACCGCCATTACCCAACAACCCAACAACCAACCCATCAACCACAACAGCTCGACGGCTTCGAGGCGTCCAACAAGATCAAGGTGCTCATGGCCACCAACCGCATCGACATCCTCGACGCCGCCCTGCTGCGCCCTGGTCGCATCGACCGCAAGATCGAGTTCCCAAACCCCACCGAGAGCAGCCGCGTCGACATCCTGCGCATCCACAGCCGCCGCATGAACCTGACCCGGGGGATCGACCTCAAGAAAGTGGCCGACCGCATGGGAGGGGCCAGCGGCGCCGAGCTGAAGGCGGTTTGCACGGAGGCGGGCATGTACGCCTTGCGGGAGCGGAGGGTGCACGTGACGCAGGAGGACTTTGAGATGGCGGTCTCCAAGGTGCTGAAGAAGGGGACCGAGGGCAAGGTGTCGCTGCAGAAGCTTTGGAAGTAGAAAGGAGAGGGAGGGAGGGGAGGGGGAAGGAGAAAATCTTGGGAGGGAGGGGGCGGGCGGCTTTCCGGGCGGGGGGCGGAGGGTAGAGCGAGGGCGCTTTTTTTGCCCGTCCCGTCGTTTTGGCGCGCGCGCACCCGCCTCCCCGGATCCATTGACTTCCCCCGCGGTTGACGACACGAAACGAACGAATTTCCAGCAACCCGCGCCTGTACAAACACCCACACGCACGCGCCGACACATACACGCACGCAACCTGCGCCGCGCGCGTGGCGACACAGCGCCCGACACCTACTACGAAGGGCGGCCGGAAGCGGCGGCGGCGGCGGCATCGGCATCGAATGCCCGCGGCCCCTCTCCCGTAGCTCTTGAGCGCCAGACCACAACGACACACTCTCTCTCTCTCTCCACACGCAACTTGCCCTCTCCCCCTCACGCACTTGTATGCACGCACGAAGACAAAAGACAGAACAAAAGCTCCCCTCTCGAAAAAAGCTCTGCACTTTTTAGCGCTTTCCCCGATGCGCGGCGCTTAAAGACTCCCTCTCGCCTCTTGCGCGCGCCCATCTTTTCGCCATCGGGATCCTCCCATCGAAGATCGTCACATCGAGGTGCGCCACCCGGGCCTGGTCGCCCGCGTCGCTTCAGGCGAGGGGATGGAGAGAAGAAGGGAGGAGAAAATATATTTTTTTCGCCTCCGCTCCCTTTTTCGCCTCCGGTCCTCGGCCTCCCGCTCGCCCGCCCCCGTCGCCCGCCCCAACGCACCGGGCATCCATCCATCCACGGCTTGCGGCCGACCGGCTCGCGCAGCCAGCAGCCGCCTCTCGACGCGCGCGCATCCCGTTTCGCGGCGTCCAGCATGTTGCCGCTTGAGCCCGAGCACGACGGGGGCGCCGCCGAGCGAGAGGTCCTCCGCCTGCTCACCTCTCTCCTCCCTCCTCAACGGGCGCCCTCTAAAAACACCCACAACAACAAACAACAGCATGCTCGCCAACCTGTACTACGGCCTGGACCTCGTGAACGCCCAGGCCCTCTGCGCGGCCGCCCCCCAACAAGCAGCAGCAGCAGCGGCAGGACCTATGGCAGCAGCGCCACCGGCACCGGCGACGACGGCGCCGACGGCGACGGCGGCCGCGATGGCGCCCGCGCCGGCCTCGGCGCCCGCCGCCGCCGCCGCGGCCTTTGCCGCCGCCGCCGCCGCGCCCCTCCTCGCCGCCCCCCTCGCCGCCCCAGCGACGACGACGATGACAGACACCACGGCGGGCGGCGGCCTGCCCCTGGCCATGCAGCTCCTGCCGCGCGGCCTCGCCGCCGCCTTTGACATCGCCAACGAGGGGATGAGCTACGCCGAGATCACAGAGGGCTTCACGCTCGCGGGCCTTTGCTCGAGCGAGCGCTTTGGCGGAGGCACGAGCGGCGGAAACGGCGGCGGCGGCGGCGCGAGCGGCGGCGCCGGCGCCGGCGCCGGAAGCGGCGGCGGCGGCGGCAGGACGCTCGGCGCGCGCCCCGCCGGCAGCGTCGGCAGTGGGAGCGCGGCCGCCGCCGCGGCCTTTGCGGCCGCGGCCGCGGCCGCGGCCGCCGCGGCAGCCGTCAACTCGGCCGGCGGCGGCGGCGCACGGCCGGGCGGCGCGAGCGAGGGCGGCGCCGGCGTCGGCGTCGGCAGCGGCGGCGGCCAGTGCGCCGGCCCCTCGACCGCCCTGCTCGCCAGCCAGCTGCTGATGCTGCCGTCGCTCTGCCTGGGCGACCTGCCCCTGGGTCCCGGCCGCGCCACCACCACGTGCGGCGGCGGATATGGCGGCGACGCGTCGGCGCTCACGCACGGCGCGCGCCTGCCGCCGCTCGCGCTGCTCGCCGCCGCGCAGGAGCCGACCGCCTCGCTGCCGACGCGCGGCGGCGGCTTTGGCGGCGGCTTTGGCGGCGGCGGCGGCAGCACGCCGTCCGCAGGCGGCGCGTCGGGGCAGCACCAGATGCAGCAGCAGCAGCAGCAGCAGCAGCAGCAGCACTACGGCGCGCCGTCGATGGGCACGCACGCTACGGGCCGTTACCGGCCCTCGCCGGGCGGCGGCGGCGGCGGCGGCGGCGGCAGCGGGGGGCAGCAGCAGCAGCACCCGCAGCAGTCGCCGCAGCAGCAGTCCCAGTCGCAGCACCGCCTCAACCACCAGCAGGAGCAGAGCGAGCGCAGGCACCACCACCACCACCACCACAACGGCCACCAGCAGCGCCACAACGGCCACCAAGGCCGTGCGCCGCTGCCGCCGACGCAGCAGCAGCAGCAGCCGCAGCAGCGCGGCGGCAGCGAGACGGGCGGAGGCGGCGCCGGCGCCGGCGGCATCTTTGGGGGCGCCGCTTTGGGCGGCACCGCGCTCCAGCTGGCCCCGCTGCCGCGCCTGCACCACCAGATCTTGCAGCAGCAGCAGCAGCAGCAGCAGCAGCAGCAGCAGCAGCAGCAGTCTTGGGGACAGGCGGGCGGGAGCGCTGGAGGAGGAGGCAGCGGCTCCGGCGGCGGCGGCCAGAACAGCGGCGGCGGCGGCTTTGGCAACGGCAGCGGCCGCAAGCGCGCGCCGACGAGCGACTTTGCCGCGCCGCCCCCCGCCGCCAAGCAGCCCACGCTCGGCACGCGCCTGGCGCCCTCCCCGGGGGCGTTCGATATGTCGCTGCTCGCCGCGCAGCAGCACCTGATGCGCGCGACGGCCGCGGCGGCCATCCCCGCTGCCGGCGGCGGCGGCGCGGCGGCGGCGGCGGCGACGGGGCTCCTGCTGCCGCCGCCCGGCGGCGCCCTCCCGCCGCCAGCGGCCCCCCCGGACCTGCTGCACGTGCTCGGCGCCGCGGCCGCGTACGTGGGCGGGCCGCCGCCCGCGCCGCCGCCACCGCCGCCGCCGCCGCCCCCGATCCGCATCCCCTCCACCTCGTCTGCGGCTGCGGCCGCGGCTGTGGCTGCGGCTGCGGCTGCGGTCGGTGCTGCTGCCGCCGCCGCTGCCCCGACCCCTGCGGCGGCGGCCGCCGGCTCCCCGCCCTCCTCCTCCGCTGCCGTCGCCGCCGCCGCCGCCCTCGCCCCCCCCTCCGCCGCCACCACCCCCCGCGCCCCCGCGCCAAACCCCTACGCCCACGCGGGCTACATCCAGCCGGGCCAGGCCTACCACGCGGGCGGGGCAGGCCGCAAGGCCAGGCTGGTCTGGACCCCAGACCTCCACGACCTGTTTGTGGCGTGCGTGCACGACCTGGGCGTCGACCGGGCCGTGCCCAAGGCCATCATGGCGGCGATGGGCCCCGCCGGGTCCGAGCTCACGCGCGAGAACGTGGCCTCGCACCTGCAGAAGTACCGCCTGGCCCTGCGCAAGAGCCTGGCTCAGGCTGGGCGGCGCGGGCGCGGCGGCGGCGGCGGCGGCGGCGGCGGCGGCGGGGGGCGCGGCGGCGCGGCGGCCCCGGCCGCGGCCGCGGCGGCCGCGGACGAGGACGAGGCGGCCGCCGCCCAGGACGACGCGACCGAGGAGGACGTCGGCGGCGCCGGCACGCGCGGCGCGCCCTCGCCCGCGTCGGGCGACGGCGGCGGCGCGGCTGCCGAGGCCGCCGCTCGGCAGCGGCAACTGCAGCAGCACTCGCAGCAGCATCAGCAGCAGCAGCAGCATCAGCATCAGCCGGCGCAGCAAACGCCGCAGCAGCAGCACCAGCAGCAGCAGGCGGAGCGGTGGCAGCAGCAGCACCAGCAGCAGCAGCAGCGATTGCAGCAGCAGCAGCAGCAGCGGCACTTGCAGCAGCAGCAGCAGCAGCGCGCCAAGGCGGCAGAGTTTGAGCGCTCGGGGGCGGCGGCGGCCGCGGTCCGGATGCTCGCCGAGGGAACCGACCTGGAGGTGCAGTTGCGGATGTAGTGATGAATGTGCCGTGAACACGCGTGTTACAACGTTACGACCATGTATGTTGTCTCTTTTTGTCTTGGTTCGGGTTACATTGTTTCATTGTTTCTTCTTTTCTTCTCGGCGCTCCGAGGAATAAGGGATCAAGCTTTTGGCAGCCGGCAAGAAACCGAGTCAATCACGGCTGCTGCTGCAGCTGCTCGGGCTGCTGCGGCTCCTGCGGCTGCTGCTCCGGCTCGACCTGCTCTCCCTCTGCAGGTTCGGCCGCCGCTGCGGCCTCCGCCGCCGCCGCCGCCGCCGCGGGCGGCGGCGGCGCTGCTGTTCCCGGCTGCTGCTGCTGCTGCTGCTGCTGCTGCTCCTGCGGCGGCGGCGGCGGCGGTTGCTGCTGCGGCGGTTGCTGCTGCTGCGGCGACGGCCCCGCCGGCGACGGCTGCTGCTGCTGCCGAGGCGGCGGCGCGTAGCCAGCCCCCCCTCCCGCCCCCGGCGGGAACGGCATCGGCGGCCCCCCCCCGTAAGGCCCCCCGGCGGCGGCGGCGGCCCCCATCCCCGCCCCCGCCCCGCCCGCCGCGGCCATGGCTGCGTAGGGGCCGCCGCCCGCCTGCATCGCGTGGTGGTGGTGCTGCATTGCGTGGTGCATCATCGCCACGGGGGGGCCGCCGGGCCCGCCCGCCACCATGATGGGGATGAGGCCGCCCGCGCCGCCGGGGCCGAGGCCGGCGGCGACGACGACGCCGGCGCCGCCCGGCCGCGCGACGCCAACGCCGCCGCCGCCCACCCCTGGCATCGGCGGCCACTCTGGCGGCGCGTCCCACTGCGTCCGCCCCGTCGCGTAGTTGTGGTAGTAGGCGTCGCCCGAGCCGCGCGCGCGGTACATCACCCACCCGCCCGGGCCCACCACGGGGAAGCCGAGCGCCGCCCACGTGTCCTCTGAAAGAACGCCGTGCGACGACGGCGGGCCGCCAACGCCCCCGCCCCCGCCCACGCCCCGCGCGCCTGCTCCTCCCCCTCCGACGCCCATCGCGTAGCCCCCGCCGCCGTACCCCCCGCCGCGGGGCCCGCCAACGCCGCGCCCCGGCCCGCCGCCGTAGCCGCCGCCGCCGGCCATCATGCCGCCGCCGCCGCCGAGGCCGCCGGGCGGGCCGCCGGCGCCGCCGGGCGGCGGGCCGGCGCCCGGCAGCGCCGTGCCGCCGAGCCGCGGGGGCAGCCGCCTGAGCTCCTCCTCGCCGTGCGCGAAGTTGCAGCGGTCGCCGAACCGGCACTCGCCCGCCATCCAGCGCGAGCACAGCTTGGTGCAGCGGTTGGCCGCGTTGCCGCGGAAGCCGCGGCGTGCGTCGGCGTCGCCGTTGCCGTTGCCGTCGCCATAGCCTTCTGCTTTTGTTTTGTTTGGGGGTTTAATGTTTGTGTCGTGTATTTGTTTGTGTTTTGTGTGTGTGGGGGATCAGTCAGGATGATGGGCGTGGTGGCCGAGGGCAAGAAGTTGATGACCTCATGTCTTGGACGGGGGAGGGAGGGGGGGGGGGACGGGGACTCGATTGCAGCGGCGGCGGCGGCGCGCTCGCCCTCTCTCTCAATCGCCGCGGACCGACGGCGGCGGCAGTTCAGTGAGAGGGAGAGGGGGGGAGAGTGGGGGGCAACGGCCCTCGCGCGCCGAGTCTCGCCCGCGGGCCGTGCCGCACGCCCGCCGCCCGATGCGGCCCTCAAATACGCGTGCGCGCCGCCTCGCGGGGTTGCGCGCGCGCCCAATCGCCGCTTGGTGCGGCGGGGAGGGTGGGGGAGAGGCGCGCGATTCCATGTTTTGGGCAGTTCTCTCTCTGTCTCTCGTCGCCCGCCCCTCTCTCGCTCTCTCCTTGCTCCTTTGCCCCGCCTGCCGACCGATCACGCGGTGATCAAAGTGCGCGCCGCAGCTCTCTTGCCACGGGTGCGGTCGTCAAGGCCCCTAGAGTCTCGCGCGCGCAGAGAGAGCAGAAAGACCCGGGTGGTGCGCAACAACGGGCAAGAGAGAGGAGCTCCTGTGCCTTTCCTTCCCTCATCCCTCACCTCCGTAGCCGCCGCCCTCCTCCATCGCGGCCTCGATGGTGACCCTCCCACCGGAGTCAAGGCGCGGTGCGAGCCAGTCTTCTTCGGACGATTGATTGCGTGAGAAAGGAGAAGGGAAGTTTTTTCTCCTCTTCGCGCGCCGAATCGCCAAACCGTGGGCTCTTGGTGTGATGGCGCGCGCGTGGGAATGTGATTGCGGGTGCGGGTGTGGACGGTGGTCGCGGTGGTTTGGCCGGGCAATCGTGTGCCGACGGGTCGGGCGAACGTCTCTATTTTCTCCCCTGTCGGCTGCAAGCGCCGCCGTCGGCGAGGTCGCCTTTGCGGCTCCACGACCTGAGCGGCGGCTTGAAATCAGGCGCCGACGAGAGCTACCGCCTTGTATAGCACCGTCCCACTCCGGATATCGATAAGCGCTGGTCGCTCCCGCAGCCGCCCCCGCCATCTCTTCGCAACGCGCGCGCTCCCACGCTGACAAAAAATCTCCGACTCCCTCCCTCTCTCCCGCGGGCTCCCGAAACGTCCCGGCTGCCCCGTTCACAGCACTCCTGGCGTGGCACATCGACCCTGGTCGCAACTGCCCGTCGAGCGCCTCG
>Ga0209390_10003054_pt1 | contig 27920 bp, 13 predicted proteins | sample BON01_FD_187212 | JGI IMG/M metagenome (GOLD analysis project Ga0209390, IMG submission 187212) | Freshwater microbial communities from Lake Bonney liftoff mats and glacier meltwater in Antarctica - BON-01 (SPAdes) (version 2) | ecosystem: Environmental > Aquatic > Freshwater > Ice > Glacier...
TGAATACATCGAGGTGTTTTATAACAGAATAAGAGCGCATTCGACCATTGGATACCTTGCTCCAGCTGAGTTTGAAGAAGGTGCGAGGATCCTTAAAAAATGTGTCCTCTAAAAGGTTGACATGCCACAGATCTATATAACAATGCTTGCTTTGGAAATGTCTATTATACAAGATTTTGACAAAATACATAGCTGCCTTTTTAAAGGATATAAGGATCCAAATTAGTGCTTTGTTTTCCAACGTAAATTCTTTTCTAGTAGATAAGTTCATTCCTGTATTGGAGTTAGAAGATAGGTAATGATACATCGTATTAATATCTATTCCTTAGCTACTGCGGAAGCTGAACAATTTAATTTTCAGAATTAGACGCTTAATCCTTAAAGCATTTTACAGAATTTGTCCTATAAAATATAGCTACTTTGAATGGATGATATTTGGAGCAAAGACAGAAATATAGAGTTTTTACTCACATAATTTTTTGAGTTCTGGGGTTGCTGCGTCTATTTCACTTTTTAGTTTTAAACATAGTTGTTCAAATTGAGTAAAATCGGAAGAGTGTTTGTCTATTATATTACGGCATAGTTCTTCGATTTCTTTAGCTACATTAGAGACTTGCTCCGCTCCTAGTTGTTTTGCAGAGGACTTGATTGTATGAGCAGGTGAAATAGCTAGTTCTGCATTTTTTTCTTGTACACCCCGTTCTATTTCCTGGAGATACATTTCTGTATCTTCAAGAAAATAGGTTACCATAGTTGGGAAGCGGTCTGTCATCAATATCTTTGCTTCGTTGACAGTTACTAGATTAATAATTGATACTTGTTGTTTAGCCATAATTTCTCCATAAAAAAGATAATAAAATTATTTTTTATTATGCCAGTGTACAATTTTACTAGCAAAGTCTTTTTGTCTGACAGGCTTACTTAAATAGTCATCCATGCCCGCTTCGATACACTTTTCACGATCGCCCTTCATCGCATTTGCCGTTAATGCTATAATTGGAATATGTTTTAGTTTATTTTCTTGTTCATATTTGCAAACATTTCTTGTAGCTTCAAATCCATCCATAATAGGCATTTGACAGTCCATAAAGATTAAGTCAAAATTTCTATCTGTTTTTAACAGTTCTAATGCGTCTTTACCATTTCTAACTACAATCACTGTTGCTTTTAGTTGTTCTAGCATTTCTTTGGCGAATTCAGCATTAATACGATTATCCTCAGCCATTAATATTCTAGATTTTACAAGTTTGTTACTGAGCTCATCCAAAGAAAGTTTTGGTGCTTTATCTTTTATATTAGCCTTTGTAGATATATCTAGTAGCATAGAAAAGGAAAAAGTAGAGCCTTTACCGGGCTCACTCTCTACTCCAATCTCTCCCCCAAACATTGCTACAAGCATTTGACATATAGAAAGCCCTAATCCAGTGCCGCCAAATTTTCTAGTAGTAGTGCTATCTGCCTGGACAAACTTATTAAAAATAGCACGTCTTTGTTCTTTAGTTAAGCCAATACCAGTATCCTGTACTGACACTATAATCATTGCCTTGCCTTCTGGAGGCACTACTGAAGGTTGGTTTGAAATATTTATAATAACGGATCCTTTTTCGGTAAATTTAATAGAGTTCCCAACTAAATTATGTAATATTTGACGAATCCTTATAGAATCACCAACCAGATATTCATTGGTATTTTGCTCGAAATTTAGCCCTAATTGAATATTTTTTTGTTGTGCTTTGGGTAATAATAAATCTATTACCTCTTGAGCGGCCTTTTTAAGGTTAAATGGCATTAATTCTAAGTCCATTTTTCCAGCTTCTATTTTAGAAAAATCTAATATATCATTTAAAATTTCTAGTAAATTTTCAGCAGAATATAAAACATTACTAAGATAGCCTTTTTGCTGATCTGTTAATTTTGTATCTAACACAAGTTCTGTAATACCAATAATGGCATTCATTGGAGTTCTAATTTCATGACTCATAGTAGCTATAAATTCAGATTTCATTCTTGTAGCTGATTCAGCTTCTTCTTTAGCTTTTTTCAGAGTTTTCTCTGTATGCTTATGCCCTTGTATATCACTTATAGATCCAGTCATTCTTTTGACTTTAGTCTTTGGGTCCTCTGTGATAATTCCCCTAGATTGGAACCATCTATATTTACCAGATTTAGTCTTCATTCTGTGTTCTATATCAAAGGCTTTGCCATTATTTATGTGCTGATTGAGAGCTTTCTGCATAAATGCCAAATCATCTGGATGAATCATGGCTTTGAAGGTAGAGCGTTTTGCTGATAATTTTCCTGGTTCGTATCCTAGTAATCGTACAAATTCTGGAGACCAATATTGATTTTCATTAGATATATCTGCCCAATCCCAGATACCAACTCTAGTTCCTTTTACAGCAAGCTGAAATCTTTTTTCACTATCTTTTAATTGCGTTGTTTTTTTGTGTACTAATTTTTCAGTTTCTTCAGAATAGCCAGTGATAATTAATGTAAGTATAGCTGTAAGAGCTTCAAATATTAAGCCAGCCAGCAACATATACCATAAATGCCATTCTTTATTTTTACTTAAATAGTCTTCACTTTGTTTAAATTTTATATCCCAAATTCTATCATTTATTATTAAATTTAGAGATGTTTTTAGTAAGAATTTAGGTTCTTTGTCAAAAGATTGAAAGATAATACTGTTATCAAGCATAATATCAGTATGATCAGAGACTATGACTTCAATACCTTTTTGTTGAAGAGTTTCTTGGAATCTTGCAAATAAATCGTCGATTTTAAATGTAGCAGATAGAACACCTGTAATATTTTTTTGTCTTGCCTCAATAGTATTAATTATAGACCCTGTTCTATAAATCGGTTGAAATATTGTAAATACTTTTGAATTATACTTATTGAGAACAATTGGGGTAGAAGTAATATTAGCAGTATTTATTGCCTGTAACATAACATCTTTTTTTAGATTGATAGATAAAATATCAAGCCCCATCTCGTCATAGTTAGTTTCATTACATAATTTTGAATAGAGAACAGGGTAATAGAGCTTTCTATCACCAGCCTTTTGCATTATATTATCGCTATTATATTCCATAATAGAGAAATTAGTTAATCCTTCTTTCTGCGCTTGGTTAATAATCGTAGATTTTTGTAGGTCAGTTACTTTGGGTATCCACTCAACAAAAGATAAGGATCCACAAGAGTCAACAAACTCCTCAATAAAATAGTTAAAATCATTTCTACTTACAAAATCAGATGCTATATAAAAACTTTTTATTGCCTTAATTTCTTTTAAACGATTATTTATATGATTATTTAAGCTAGAGGTCGCAGCTTTTGCTTCATATTCAAGAGATTGTTGTAGTTTATTTTGTTCATACTTATTGGTATTAACAAAGATATTTGATATTATAGATAAAATAGTTATTAGAGGTATAGCAATATATATTTTTCGTTTAAAGCTTATATACTCATTAGGCGAGGACATTGTGATTAATATGGGCGCAATAGCAATAATACCTAAACTATTACCTATCCACCAAGAATACCAGTTATATAAATAATTACTTAAAGGAATATATCCCATAAAATATAGTGTCGTAACGCCAATCGTTGGGGAAGGTATAGCTCCTAAGATTCCAGCTACTATAAATAACATAAAAATGTCTTTCCAATTCGTAAAAGAGTTCGGAAATCCAATAAATCTTTTTATGATAAAAGCAACTAACAGGGATTCTAAAAGAGCACCTAATGCAATCCATGAAGGTAGGGATAAGTGATCAAACACTATTGGCGAAAGCATTTCAGTAAAAGTTATTTTGTGGTGCAGGTTAGCTATCAATGAACCCAAAAAAACACCAGGTAAACCGCTGTAACCAAGTAATACAACTCCGGCAGAAGCAAAGCCTGAAGCTGGCCAGATAGCAGTTACATTATCTGGTGGCAAAGCAAGAAGAAAACCAAACTCAGCTGGTATATAATATGCTAAAAATAATATAAAAATATTACGTACGACTTTTAGCATTACATTACCAATCTAATGTTGCTTTCACTGATTCATCCATAGTTGCAAGCAGTTGATTCCCTTCTTTGTTATATTGTAAATCAGAGAATATCATATTAGCACGAGCAATACCTCTGCCGTGATTGTCCATCGCTCTAGCTGGATCTACATTTAAATATTTTATCCAATTGAATCCTTTGCCTGGGTCAGAAATTTTAATAATAGTTTTGCTTTCTTCTCTTGAGAAAATCAGTTCCACTTTTTTGTTTATGGTTTCTGGCAAATTACCCCTACGTTCTAATTCTTCTAGCCATGTTCCAGATTTGATAAGTTGCGTTTTGTCATCATAAGATACAGCTAATAAACCATGCTCCACTGCGTTGATAGTAAGCTCAGCGATAGCAGATAGCACATTGGATGGCTCTGGGAAGCAATTTGCCACAAAACAAGCTATATTCTCTGCTTCGGTTATAGTACGAAAATGAAATACACAGCGATCCATTAATTTAAAACTAATTCTATGGCGTTGTAGTTCTATACTTAATATACGATGTTGCTTTGATTCTCTTACAGCTGAAATTACTACTGATTTTAGAATATTCTCATCTATAGGCTTTGTGAGATAATAAAACACCCCCGCTTCTATACCTTCTTGTATTTGTTTTAGGTTATCAGCACCAGTTTGCATAATTACAGGAGGTTTTGTAATATGTTTTTGTTGATGAAGCCATTTCACTACTTCTATTCCGTCCATGCCAGGCATCATACGATCTAGTAAAATAGCATCGATAACTTCATGCATCTTTTTAATAACTTCACAGGCAGATTTTCCATCCACTGCAGTTAACACCTTATAGCCTTGTTGTTTTAATCTAGTTTCTAGTACCATTAATGTTGTCCGATCATCATCAACGACAAGAATAGTGCTTTGATCAGGAGTTATATTAGTTTGCTTCATATTATTTAAATTATCACCTTTCTGAAAATGCACTTGTTATTGAATTATGAATCGGTTTAAGTAGGTAAGCAAGAATAGACTTACTACCAGTAACAATATCTGCCTGGACGGTCATACCAGGTACAATTATATTTGTTTTTGGATCTTTTCCGACATGATTTTGTGCAATGGATACTCTACCCATGTAATATCTAGAATTATCGTCTTTGGTAAAAGTAGTAGCTGAAATATATTCTAAAATTCCATCGATAGTTCCGTACCGTGAGAAATCATAAGAACTAACTTTTACATTTACTGGTTGTCCAGTTTTCATATAACCTATATCTTTAGGTTGGATTTGTATTTCTAGAATTAGCGCCCCCTCAAGAGGAACAATTTGTGCAAGCACTTGACCAGATTCTATTACACCACCAATCGTTTTAATATTGAGTACTTTAATAAAACCATAGGAAGGTGAAATAACTTCAAGGCGATTTACTTGTTCCTTCAGTTTTTTAATAGATTCTTTTACTTGCGTGAGGTTGTCATCCACAACGCTAAGTTCTTTGTAAGCTGCATCGACGTAGTTGGCTTCAAGTGATTCAAGACGATTTTGATACTCTAAGATTGAATTTTGTGCTTGTATTAATTCAGCATTATTTTCCTGTACTTCTTTTTTAACATCATTAAATTGTTTTTGTACCTGCAAGAATGCCACTCTACTTAAATGTCCTTTTTTATTAAGCTTTTGTTTTAAATCTCTTTCTTCTGTGATCAAGTCCATACTGTCTTTTAAAGTTGCTTGATTTTGAGTGTAGCCAGCAACAGCAGCTTCTTTTTGCATGATTTGTTCGGATATAATTTCTTTTTCTTGTTCTTGAGCATCTAACATGCTTTCAAAAGAACTCATTTGTTCTTTTACTAGGACTGCATTACCTTTATCACCTTCTATAGAACCAAAGTCTGGAGTAGTTTTATTGATAAATGATCTGAGCCTTAATATTTGGTATTCCAGCGACAATTTTCTAGCATTCAGTGCTGAAAGATCTTGTTTAATAGCTGTTCCATCCAATATAATTATAGTTTGCCCTGCATTTACTAACTCACCCTCGACAACTTTTATTTCAGAGATTATTCCGCCTTCAAGGTGTTGAATTGACTGCACATGCTTGCTAGGTATTACTTCACCTTGAGCAACCGCTATTTCTTCAACTTCAGTAAAGCCAGACCAGACAATCAGAGTGATTATAATCACACTGATCATAAATAGGGTAGTACGCACCATATATGGAGCGGTAGTTTCTTCAATTAAAGCTGATTGTGATAAATACCTTAATTGATCTATTTTTGAATATGAGGCTTTTTTGCTAGATAAAAGCCTATTTAGTGATTTTAACATTTAACTATTGCTCATATTTATTGATAAATTCGTCTGATTTCATAATTCTCGGCTTTGCTCCTGGAGTAAGTACAATTACTCGGTCTGCAAGTTTGATATAATCGTCGCGCTGACTTATAAAAAACACAGTTTTCTTTCCTTTAGCACTGCTTATAAGATTTTTATAAGCCATTCCTGCATCTTCATTTAGAGAGGCATTAGGTAATTCATCTAAAAGGATAATATTGCTCTTCTTTAAATATACCCTAGCTAAATTTAAGGTGTATATAAAACCAGACGGAAGAGAAGGGTTATTACCTTGAATGATAGTTTCTACTCCATCTTCAAGCGCTTCTATTTCATCCATCGCTGTTGCATTTGTTATGGCATCCATTAGCTCATTATCGGTTGCTAAAGGGTTTACTAGTAATAAATTATCTTTAATGCTGCCTTCAAAAAAACTAGGCATTTGAGGCATATAAGCTATATAGTTACGTAGCTCGATTGGTTCCATTTGTTTGATATTAGTATCATCAATTCTAATAGTACCAGTTTGAGGCCTATATAAACCATTAATTAATTTGAGCAAAGAGCTTTTTCCTGAACCATTAATTCCAGTAATTGCAATTATCTCTCCAGGTTGTACATCAATGTCTAAACCAACGAATACAGGCTCTACATCAGTGCTATAACGCAGTCCAACATTTGTTAGTCTTATATGGCCATTCAAATGTTCAATTGGTCTTTTTAACACTGTATGTGAGCGTTCAATTTCAATGTTTGTCAGACGATTAATTTGATCGATACTATTTTTGAGTTGTTCAATCCTTGGTAGCATAGAACAAAGTGTTTGTAATGGCCCAAGTATTCTCCATATCAAAATCATGGTGGCCACCAAAGCACCAATAGTAATGCTTCCATCCCAAATCAGATGTACACCAAAACTCACTACGGCTACTCCAGAAGCAATTGACAAAGCATGAGCTGCTGTATCAATCACAGACGATATCATGTTGGTATGAAAGCTAGCTCTAGATGAAGCACTTAATTTTTCCTTATATTTTAGCCACCAGCTTCTTGCCATACCATTATGATGCAAAGCATGCATTTTGATAAAAGTTTCCATACCGTGTTGTTGACGATAAGAACTAGCTCTAGCTGAAGCGCGCATACCCACGCGTAATTTTGATTGATAGTAAAAAAGCATCAATGTAAATAACCCAACAACAATAATTGGTATGTATACAAGCGGTCCTGTCAAAAGCCAGATCGCTAATAATAATATTAAAGTAAAGGGAAGTTCTACAATCACTGAAAACAAAGGTCCGGTAAAGAATTTACGTACGGATTCAAATGACTTTATGCGTGATATTTGTGCTGAAATCGAGGCTCCTTCAGTATAAGCTGCTTTCATTAATAGCAATCTTTCAAAGATAATATTACTTACAATATTATCTAGTCTTACTCCTAACCATACAACAGATTTTAAGCGAATCATTCTTAGAACTGATTCAGCTAAGATAGCAATTGATACTCCTATAATTAAATTTTTGAGAGTAGTAGTGGAACCTGCTCCAATAACTTTATCATAAATAGACATAATGAATAAAGGCATTGCTAGGGCTAAGGTATTAATAAACAAACTAGCAAGAATAATTTCATGTATTACCGGGCGAAAACGAGAAAAAACTATGTTAAACCAGGTCATACCAGCTGATTGCTTAGTTTGCTTATCCTCTTCTGTTTTTTCTGCGTTCATACGTTCAAAGAAATATGCAGTGCCTTTGACTTTTTTGGCCATAAATTCAATTTTTTGCTTTTTACGACTATTAAAAGCAGTTATAATGCCATCTTTTTTGCTTAATAATACTAACGGGGCTGCGCCTCTTCTATTTGGAATAAACATGCATGGCATTAGCCTATCATCTATTTCCTGTAAGTTCATATGCATTTCATGACTTGTAAAACCAAGATTTGCCATAGTATTTAAAATATCCAGCAGGTCAATTTCTCTGTTTTTTATATAAGGCAGAGATTCAAATAAATGGCGAGCATTACCACTCCATTGCATAGAGGTGACCAGCATAGCCAAGGAAGTGGCAAAAACGTGCTCATGCTTTGATAATTGTGGCATAAGGTTATGCATACTAAACAGTTTTAGCAAATCATCTATTTGATCCGTGTCTTTATAGTCAGAATGAACACTTTCAGCAATCATTTCTGCGTCTATAGCATGCGTCATATTTTTAGCTCTTGGTATTGTTGTACTTCAAAGATACTACTATCGTCATTCTCTACTTGTACTAATTTTTGATTCTTTAAGAGATAATGTTTATCAGCTAAACGGCTAATATTGTGATCATCGGTTGTTATAACCATCGTCACTTTTCCTTTAAGCATATTAAGTAGTTTGATTAGATGATGATATCCTTCTCTATCTAGCCCTTTATCCGCATTATTAAATAATATTATTTTAGGCTTATTTAACAACACTCTAACAATAGCTATACGTTGCTTAATTCCTGGTGCAATAGTATCAGCAAAGCCATCATTGATTTTTGTTTCATAACCACGGGGAAGCAGGGCTATTTCTTTATCGAGGTTAAGTAGGTTGACAAGCTCCATAGCTTGGATTTCTTTATCAGTATCAAAAGCAGTAATATTTTCTAGAATAGTTCCTTGAAACATAACACTTTCAGCAGCAATATAACCAACATGATGCACTAAATCTTCGGATATTAGCGAACTAGCAGGTAAGCCATCTATAAGAACTTCACCGCTAGATGGTTCCGAAATGCCAGCTATAAGCCTCAACAAAGTTGACTTTCCTGCATCATTTGGTCCATGGATAGAGATTATGTCTGGTATGCGCAAGTCTAAATTGATGTTTTCAAAAACAATTTTTGTACCATAGTTAAACCCCACATTTTTCAGTTGCACACTACCTATTTTTTTCTGCGCTTCCTCAGGCTCAGTTCGTTGGATCTGGTCTATAGAGAACATCTCTTCTGCTTTCGTGTAGGCAATTCGATAATCTTGGAATTGTGTCCATAAGAAAAGAGCTTTTTGAATAGGTTGCATTAATCTTCCAGATAAAAGTATAGTCGCAATTAATGCGCCAGTACTGAGCTGATTATCAATAACCATAGGGGCGCCAAAACTTACCACAGAAACTACCATGATTTCGTTAAAGAATATCCCAAAAGTATAACCTTCAGTGCTGATAAGCGACGTGTTATAGTTGCTTATAGTAGAATCTTCTTCCATTCGTTCATATCGACGTTGAAAGACAGACTCAACACCATAAGATTTTATAGAATGTATACCTTGTAAAGTTTCGATAATAAAATTATATCTTTTATCATCATTTGCATCTTGTTCTTGTAGAGCATGCATTAATTTATTACCCATAAACCAGGTGATGGCAGTAAAAATTATAATTAGAACTAGCGGTACATAAACCAAATCTCCAGTTAAATAGGAAATTAATACTAGGAACATTAGGGCAAAAGGTATATCTACTAAGGTAATCAGGGTCTGCCCACTATAAAAATCTCTAAGTTTACTAAAAGCTCCTAAATTTTGAATTTGTTTACCAGCACCCTCTGTTTTTAATCTAGCGGGATCAGCATTAATATAGCAACGCATAGCATTTGCCGCCATGGTATATTCATATACCATTCCACTCCAGCTAGTAGTATATGATCTTGCTATTCGTAATATGGCTTCAAATAATATAGCAACGCAGACACCTATTGCTAACACTGATAATGTGTCAACACTATGATTAGTCATAATACGATCATATATTTGCAACACCATAACTGGTAGCGCTAATGAGAGTAAATTAATGGCTATAGTTGCTATAATTAGTTCAGATTTTTGCAAACGAGTTTTGCATGCTGGATCATTTAACTTATATTTATCAATTAGATTCATTACTGCAACACCATTTAAAACATATTAATCTAGTGATATAATTTTACATTACAAAACGCAATTAAAAATTGCTTTGAGCCTTGAGAATTCTTCAACCCGCGGCCCAAAAGCTACTTGTCTTTTGGGCGTTTAAGCATGTGGTGGTGCATGTTGCTGCTGATCATCATCTATATCTTGATCAAAATCACCATTCTCCATATCTTCGGGTCCAGCATAATCTTCGGCATGATCATGCGGCTCACCTTCTACGTCTTGCATCCAATTTTCTGGGTCAGAATTGTTGAAATCATCATCGTTTGATATTGCATGCATCCAGTCATCTGTATCATCAGCAACCATTTCATTGCTTGGTGTAGGAGTGTAATCATCATTACCAGTTCCGCCATCATCATGAGGGTTTCCAGTTCCACCATCGTCATGAGGGTTTCCAGTTCCACCATCATCATGAGGGTTTCCAGTTCCACCATCATCATGAGGGTTTCCAGTTCCACCATCGTCATGAGGGTTTCCAGTTCCACCATCATCATGAGGGTTTCCAGTTCCACCATCATCATGAGGGTTTCCAGTTCCACCATCGTCATGAGGGTTTCCAGTTCCACCATCATCATGAGGGTTTCCAGTTCCACCATCGTCATGAGGGTTTCCAGTTCCGCCATCGTCATGGGGGTTTCCAGTTCCGCCATCGTCATGGGGGTTTCCAGTTCCGCCATCGTCATCGTTATCGTCGTCTTTGTCCTTGTCTTTATCTTTGTCCTTGTCTTTGTCCTTATCTTTGTCCTTGTCTTTATCTTTATCTTTATCTTTATCTTTATCTTTATCTTTATCGTCGTCTTTGTCCTTGTCTTTATCTTTGTCTTTGTCTTTATCGTCGTCTTTGTCCTTGTCTTTGTCGTCGTCTTTGTCCTTGTCTTTGTCGTCGTCTTTGTCCTTGTCTTTGTCGTCGTCTTTGTCCTTGTCTTTATCTTTGTCGTCGTCTTTGTCTTTATCTTTATCGTCGTCTTTGTCTTTGTCCTTATCTTTGTCTTTGTCCTTATCTTTATCGTCGTCGTTATCGTTATCGTCGTCGTTATCGTTATCGTCGTCGTTATCGTTATCGTCGTCGTTATCGTTATCGTCGCCGTCGTCTGTTCCACCTCCTCCAGAACCATTTCCACCTGGATTTAGTAGTTCTGCAGTAGTGATACTGCCATCATTAAATTGGAAAATTTCTACAGTGTCTACTGTATCAGTACCATCTCTGCCTTCTACGGTATCTTCAACGGTAAATGTACCATCTTCATTAGCTGTGATATTATATTCTGCAAAATTTCCCTCAAATATGGCGACATCATCTCCGGCTCCGCCTATTATAGTGTCGTCTCCATGGCCACCAATTAAAGTATCATTTTGTCCAAGCTCTGTACCATTACCGCCTTCGACAGTCACGTCAACTACTACATCATCGAAATCTTCATCGCCTCCATTTACCAGATCTTCAAAGCCAATTTGCATGCCTTCTAAATCATTATGTACAGTATGGTCTAAATTATCTGAATTTAAGTCCTCATTTGAGAAGAATGCAGGCACTCCTTGGACGCCGCTTAATTCATTGCCATTTAATACAGGAGTCCATTGTCCTGCGCCATTTTGTATAAAGGTGACTTCATCACCATCTGTAATAGAATTCTCACGATCACCATCTGGAATAATAAAGAATCCAAGTTGTACTGCACCAGCTGGAACATCCCCGGCTGCATAAGTAATAGTTGCTGCGTCACCTTCTCCTAGTGTTTCCTTTACATTTGCAAAACTTATAACACCAGAAATTGGGTTACCATTACTGTCTGCAAAATAATGGCCAAATGAATTATTATAACCTGCTGTGGATATAATTGAATCTACAGAAATAGTTAGGCTAGTATTTAATGAAATATCATAATTACCATTTTCTAATAGAATAGGCGCTGGTGCACTAGGAATAGTATCACCGATTAATAAATCATTGCCATCGCCACCTGCTATAACGTCATTTCCTTCTCCACCGTCGATAGTATCGTCACCACTTTCGCCATAGAGATGGTCATCTCCTTCATTACCTTGTATATTATCATCGCCATCACCACCAACAACATAATCATTACCTGCGCCACCAGAAAGTTCGTCGTTACCTTCGTTGCCAGCAACAAAGTCGTTACCATCACCGCCGCTGACAGTATCATTACCATCGCCACCGATTAGTATATCTTGGCCATCACCACCAGCAATTAGATCATCACCATCATTGCCTTGAATAGTATCTGCTCCAGATCCACCGCTAATGTTATCGTTTCCAGATCCGCCTAGCACAAGATCGTCGCCACTGCCTGCGTCAATAGTATCATCACCGCTATTGCCTTGGATAGTATCTTCTCCTGACCCGCCACTGATATTATCATTTCCAGTACCACCTTCGATCCAATCATCACCGTCATCGCCAAATATGGTATCATCACCGCTATCACCGTGTAGATCATCATTTCCAGATCCACCAGAGATAGAATCGTCACCAACCCCGCCAAGGGCAGTATCATTGCCAGCTCCGCCAAGTAAAATATCGTTGTTAGAACTGCCGTTGTCTTCGCCGCCTTCGACAGTCACGTCAACTACTACATCATCGAAATCTTCATCGCCTCCATTTACCAGATCTTCAAAGCCAATTTGCATGCCTTCTAAATCATTATGTACAGTATGGTCTAAATTATCTGAATTTAAGTCCTCATTTGAGAAGAATGCAGGCACTCCTTGGACGCCGCTTAATTCATTGCCATTTAATACAGGAGTCCATTGTCCTGCGCCATTTTGTATAAAGGTGACTTCATCACCATCTGTAATAGAATTCTCACGATCACCATCTGGAATAATAAAGAATCCAAGTTGCACTGCACCAGCTGGAACATCCCCGGCTGCATAAGTAATAGTTGCTGCGTCACCTTCTCCTAGTGTTTCTTTTACATTTGCAAAACTTATAACACCAGAAATTGGGTTACCATTACTGTCTGCAAAATAATGGCCAAATGAATTATTATAACCTGCTGTGGATATAATTGAATCTACAGAAATCATTAATCCAGCGCCGGTAGAAATACTATAATTACCATTTTCCAGCAGGGTAGGCTGGTTGCCTTGGTTATTGTCTCCAACTAGAAGATCATCACCAGCACCGCCTTCGATATAATCATCACCGTCATCGCCATGTATGGTGTCATTACCATCATTGCCGAACATGGTGTCATTTCCTGTGCCACCAGACATTAAGTCCTCTCCGGTACCTCCGCTCATTACGTCATTGCCCGCGCCGCCAAATAGGGTATCATTACCAGCTCCGCTAGATATGTTATCGTCTCCATCACCGCCACTGATATAATCGTCCCCTTCGCCGCCGCCGATTAAATCGTCGCCGCCGCTACCAGATAGTGTGTCATTTCCAGATCCACCATCAATAGAGTCGTTACCTTCGCCGCCGCCGATCCAATCATTATCGTCGCCACCAGATAGTGTATCATTTCCAGATCCACCATCAATAGAGTCGTTACCTTCGCCGCCGCCGATCCAATCATCGTCGCCGCCGCTACCAGATAGTGTGTCATTTCCAGATCCACCATCAATAGAGTCGTTACCTTCGCCGCCGCCGATTAAATCGTCGCCACCGCCACCAGATAGGGTGTCATTTCCAGATCCACCATCAATAGAGTCATTACCTTCGCCACCGCCGATCCAATCATCATCGTCGCCACCAGATAGGGTGTCATTTCCAGATCCACCATCAATAGAGTCGTTACCTTCGCCACCGCCAATCCAATCATCGTCGTCGCCACCAGATAGGGTGTCATTTCCAGATCCACCATCAATAGAGTCGTTACCTTCGCCACCGCCGATCCAATCATCGTCGTCGCCACCAGATAGGGTGTCATCTCCAGATCCGCCATCAATAGAGTCGTTACCTTCGCCACCATCGACTAAATCATTTCCAGCACTACCTTCTATAGTGTCATTGCCAGTCCCGCCAGTGATTACGTCATCGCCGCCCATACCGTCTATGAAATCATTGCCTGCACCACCAGAGATAGTGTCATCTCCGCCCGGACCATTGTTACCACCATCGTTACCGCCACCATTTGCATTATTGAAATCTTCTACTATTTTCGCAGGTATTTCTCCTTCAATATATTCTAAATGGAAATCACTGCCTGCTTCTGCAGAGAAAAATTCGAGTGTATCAAAACCACCATCAATACTGATGTTGACCTCGGCACGCCCATCTGGAGATCCAGCAATAGCGTCTATAGTGCCAGAGCCGACAAGGTTTCCGTCTAAATAAGCTTTCCATGAAGCAGTTTCGACGCCATCAGAGGGTTCACTTTCTTCAAATAAAGCACGTACGCCTACGGTAACTTGTGTTAGTGCAAGGCCATCTAGATCAACGCGAATTCCTTCATCACCATTAATTTCATTATCACCGCCTTGAACACCAATTCCACGTACTTCATTACCTTGGTATTCAATACCAAACTGCCCTGGTGTTTCATTACCAAGATTACTAAATGGAGTAACAGTGACTTGATGACCAGCTAAATCCTGGTTCCAAAGTGCATCTATATTATATTGATCTTGCGGCACATCATGGCCGCCAAGAGTGAATGGTTGCGGATCAGCATTAATTGCCCTGATGTTGAAATTTACAATCACATCGTTAAAGTCGTTATCTCCACCGCCTTGTATATCCTCAAATCCAAGGGTTATTTGACCTGAAGTAGTATTATCCATGTGATCAACACCATCTGAGTTGAGTGTCTGATCAGAGAAAAATGCCGGTGACCCTACACCAGATAATTCATTTCCATTGAACATAGGAGTCCAATTTCCATTGATTTGTGTAAATGTAACACTTGCACCATCGTTTAGTGCTGCATTTTGGTTATCCCCATCTGGGATAATAAAGAATCCAAGCTGCACTGCTCCAGCTGGAATATCTCCAGCTTCGTATGCAATAGTTACTGAATCTCCTACGCCCAATGAATCTTTTACATTGGTGAAATCAATAGTGCCAGAGATTGGCTGTCCATTTGCGTCCGCAAAATAATGGCCAAATGAATTATTATATCCAGCATTTGAAGAAATCGAATCTACTTCGATACAGAAATGGTTGGTATTTGAAATATCATAATTGCCATTATCTAATTGAATAGGGTCATTTGTTGATGGGGCATCGTTATCATCACCATAAATAACGTCATCACCATCATTTCCTTCGATAGAATCATCTCCGGCATCGCCTTGGATACTATCATTTCCAGCTCCCCCAAAGATTGTATCATCCCCATCGTTACCGTCGATTGAGTCATTACCGTCTTCTCCGTCTAGTATATCATCACCAGATCCGCCAGTGATAGTATCATCATCATCGCCGCCCCAAATTGAATCGTTACCATCGCCACCATGTATGGTGTCATTACCTGCATTACCTAGAACATCATCGTCACCAGCTCCTGCATTGATTGAATCATTACCATCACCACCGCTGATCCAATCATTCCCTGCGCCGCCTTGGACAGTATCATTACCACCTTCAGCCCAGATCATATCATCGCCAGTACCACCTTCAATAGAGTCATCTCCTGCGCCGCCATGTATGACGTCTGTACCAGAGCCACCAGTGATAGTATCATTACCACCACCACCTTCGAAGATTTCTTCACCACCACCACCGCGCATTACATCATCACCATCAGTGCCAGTAATAGTATTGTTTTCGGTAGTGTAAGTTTTATCAGCAAATTCTAAGTCGAAGCCTGTTGGGACATCTTGGTCGCCATCTCTGTTTGGAATTGTGTCAGATACAGTGAATGTTCCATCTCCGTTATTAGTAAAGATATATTCATAGCTATTGCCTGTAAAACCTACACCAGTACCACCAGTACCATTGATATTTATGGTGGTATCAGTGAATTGTAGGTGTTCTACACCTTCTATAATATCAGTACCGTCGCGGTTAGCTATATTATCGTGCACAGTTAGTGTACCATCACCATTATTTGTAATAGTATAATCTGTACTAACCCCCTGGAAGATAATAGTATCTGTACCAAGTCCACCAATCAGAGTGTCATCGCCTTCACTAGCTATAAGGGTGTCATTACCTGTGCCGCCATCTAGTTGATCATTGCCTGTACCGCCATCTAGTTGGTCGCTTCCAGCGCCACCAAGTAAGGTATCATCGCCCGCACCGCCTATTAAAGTATCGTTTTGTCCGGTAGTTTCTCCGCCCTCGATAGTGACGTTTGCTACTACGTCATTAAAATCATGATCACCACCGCCAGCTATGTCTTCAAAGGAAATCTGCAATGAATTTAGTTCATTGAAGTGCATATAGTCTAAATTATCATTATTTAAGCTCGAATCTGAAAAGAATATAGGCGCGTTCTGACCTAATAATTCGTTGCCATTAAATACAGCAACCCATCCACCACCGCTTTGTATAAAGCTAATTTCAGCACCATCTACTAATGAAGGATTTAGAGATGAACCATTAGGGATAATAAAGAATCCTAACTCAACTGCTCCTGGAGGAATATCACCAGATGCATAAGTAATCGATGATGCATCACCAACCCCAAGAGAATCTTTGACGTTAGCAAAATTTACTACCCCAGCTATAGGGTTACCATTACTATCAACAAAATAATGTCCGATAGAGTTGTTATAGCCAGCATCTGAAGCTATAGAGTCTAGTGATATCGTAAATCCAATGCCAGCAGGCAGAGTATAATTACCATTTGTAAGCTGAATTGGAGCATTACCCGTATCTGTATCTCTGTCGCCTATCAATAAATCGTTGCCGTCACCACCAATTAATAAATCATCTCCAGCTTCTCCTTCAAGTGTATCATCACCATCTCCGCCTTCAAGTATGTCATTACCTTCGCCACCAAACATTTGGTCTTCACCTGAGCCGCCAGACATAGTGTCATTACCATCTCCACCAAACATAGTGTCATTTCCAGTCTGACCATACATTAAGTCTGCACCTGTTCCACCATCTAGGTAATCATCACCTGCACCACCTTCTAAGGTGTCATTGCCGGAGCCGCCCAATAAAGTATCATTATTTTCACCATCACCAGTACTAGTTCCATAACCTTCTACAGTTATATTAATTACCGCATCATCAAAGTCATTATCACCACCACCAAGTAAATCTTCGAAACCAACTTGAATTTGCCCTTGGTCATTGTTTGTCATGTGATCAAGTCCATCAGGGTTTAAATTCTGATCAGAGAAATAAGCCGGAGCTCCTTGAGCACCATTTAGCTCATTTCCATCTAGTAATGCCGCCCATTCTCCTTCTCCGTTTTGTGCAAATGTTACTTCGTCACCATTGACTAGAGTAGGGTTAAGCCCATGTCCATCTGGTATTATAAAGAAGCCAAATTGTACAGCGCCAGAAGGAATATCTTCAGTAGCAAAATTTATAGTGATAGGATCACCAACACCTAACGTTTCTTGTACATTTGCAAAATTAACAACACCAGAAATTGGATTACCAGAACTGTCTAAGAAGTAAATACCAAAGGAATTTTCAAAGCCAGCAGTCGAAGCTATAGAATCTAAGGTTATTGAAAAACCAGCACCACCAATGATGGAATAATTACCATTTGGCTGTTGCGTAGGGGCGGGAGCAGGACCAGTGTCGCTATCCCCAATTAGATAATCATCGCCTTCGCCGCCAATAAGCAGATCATTACCCGCTTCTCCTTCAAGTGTATCATCACCGTCGCCACCATCTATACTGTCGTCGCCATCGCCACCTAGAACATAATCATCGCCATCGCCACCAGTAATAGAATCATCACCAGCACCACCTTCGAGTGTATCATCACCGTCGCCACCATCTATGCTGTCGTCGCCATCGCCACCCAGAACATAATCATCACCAGCACCACCAGTGATAGAATCATCACCAGCACCACCAGTGATAGAATCATCACCAGCACCACCTTCGAGTGTATCATCACCGTCGCCACCATCTATGCTGTCGTCGCCATCGCCACCCAGAACATAATCATCACCAGCACCGCCTTCGAGTGTATCATCACCGTCGCCACCATCTATACTGTCGTCGCCATCGCCACCAGCAATAGAATCATCACCAGCACCGCCTTCGAGTGTATCATCACCGTCACCACCATCTATACTGTCGTCGCCATCGCCACCAGCAATAGAATCATCACCAGCACCGCCTTCGAGTGTATCATCACCGTCGCCACCATCTATACTGTCGTCGCCATCGCCGCCTAGAACATAATCATCATCTTCGCCGCCTAGGATAGAGTCATCACCTGTTCCACCGCTTATATTATCTGCGCCAGAGCCGCCATGAATAGTATCATCACCTTCGTTACCTTCTAGCGTATCGTCGCCTTCTTGGCCGAATAATACATCGTCACCTTCGTTGCCAGCTAGGTAGTCAGTACCTGTGCCACCATACAATGTATCATGACCAGTACCACCAAGTAAGCTATCATTGCCCGCGCCGCCGAATAAATGGTCGTCACAAGCTTCGCCTTCTAGAGTATCGTCACCTTCACCGCCTTTTAGGATATCATTACCACTACCGCCAAGTAGACTGTCATCGCCTTGGTTGCCAATTAGTATATCATTTGCAGCGCCTCCACGTAATGTGTCATTACCTGCTCCTCCGAATACGACGTCGTCACCTTGACCACCTTGTATATCATCGTTACCAGAAGTGCCCGTAATGATGTCGTCACTACCATTGTCGTCTGTAGTACTTTGTACGCTTACATTTAGGATTGCATCATTAAAATCATTATCACCTCCGCCAAAAATATCTTCCCAGCCTAGTTGGCCGTCAGGAGCAGAGTTCATGTGACCTACGCCATCAGGATTTAAGCCTTGGTCTGAGAAAAATGCAGGAGAAGATGCTCCTTGTACTGGGCTTCCATTTACAAAAGGCGTCCATACACCACCAATATTTTGGAAAGTTACTGGATCGCCATTAGAGATTGAATTTAGGTCAGCACCATTAGGTATTAAGAAAAAGCCAATTTGTACTGCTCCAGCAGGGATATCACCCGATTGATATTGAATCGTTACTTCGTCGCCAACTCCTAATGAATCTTTTACATTTACAAAATCAATTTTTCCAGAAATTGGATTGCCATTAATATCTGCAAAATAATGCCCGAAACTATTGTTAAAGCCAGCGTCTGAAGTCAAAGAATCTACAGTGATAATAATACCTGAGCCTGGAATTATATTATAACTACCGTTTGGTTGTTGCTCTGGTATAGGAGGATCATCACAATTCTCTGGAAATGGATCTGGGTTTTCAGGAGGCCCTGGAGGAGTAGGGGGCTCAGGAGGTCCTGGAGGAGTAGGGGGCTCAGGAGGTCCTGGAGGAGTAGGAGGTTCAGGAGGTCCTGGAGGAGTAGGAGGTTCAGGAGGTACTGGAGGAGTAGGAGGTTCAGGGAGATCTTCTTCTACGGGAATATCATTGTCGTCTTCTAATACCTCAGGGGCTGGCACTGTATTGTCAAAAACAGGGGGGATATCAGCCTCTAGCGTATTATTATCATTTGGGGCCACAAATGTTTCAATAGTTGGCACTGTGATTTCTGAAGCGGGTTGAATGGTAGAGTCGAGAAGCGGATCCGTTGATTCTTCGTCTACTACATCTGCGGCTGCTTGCTGTGAGCTCTTGCTATTATTAATTTCCTCTATAGGGGGGATTATATTAGCATCTTTATTATAAATATCTAAATCTAAAGCTAGTGAATCGCTGGGAGAGCCGCTTCCGTCTAGTTCTTCGGTTATAGAATTTGTTTCATCTTCGGTTGCTAATAGCTCTTCAACGTCAGCTTCCTTATCGCCAGCTTTCATTTTATCAGTATTAAGGTCTTTTTGATCGACTTCCGATAATCTATCAAAATGATCAAATTGTTCTCTATTGCCATGACCTGATCCCGTTGGCCCACTATTTCCTGATCCAGAATTAGCCATATGAAGTATACCTTAATTATGTTACATACAATTATCCATTATTATTGTAAAGGTTACCTCTCAAAGGTTAAACTTTACTTAATAACTACCTTAAATAATTTTATTTCACAAATTTTTAGAAAATTGTGGCTTTGCAGTATAGATTTCATTGTGTAGAGTAAATTTTACTTAGAAAAGATGTTAGGACGCCCAGAGGCTTTTAAAATTCCTAATATCATTAAAATATTAGCCCATGTTTGTATACCCCATAGAATAGCACTAAGAGCTGGCACGGTGAGTATAATAATAAATTGTAATAAAACAAAGATACCAGAAGCAAATAGTACCATGCGGATACAAGTTTTGAGAGAAGTACTTATAGTAATAAAACGTGTTATTAGGTAGATCATTAGGATAATAAAGCTTTTTTCTAATAAAGCATTAATCAAGATCAGTAAGGCTGTAACCGGAAAAATTAAATAAATGAATATAGAGGGAGCTCTATCAAAAATCTCTGCCAAACTCGATTTTATTACAGTTTGTGTTAAAATTTGCGGAGTATTGCCGAATATTTGTGTGTAATCTATAGGAAATGTGTTGCGCGTAATACCATCTGAATCAGTTAAATTTATTATTATTTTCTGTGAGTTTAGTACTATAGGAAGCTTCGTTCTATCCGCGGGCATTAATTTATTGTTTGGGTCAAGTGCTAGTATTTTTTGGTTCTTTAAATTATATGCAAATACTGGTGTGTCTTCTTGTGTAGAAAGCTTTAAACCATCATAATCAATTTCAGGTAGTTGCTGAATAACATGGTCAATAATTTCTACATTTGTAGAAATAGTACCTTTGTGTAAGTATTCCCGCACTTTATCCATATGGTTTAGAAATAATATAGTACAAATAAAGGATGAGATTATTGATAAAATTAATATATATTTGATTCCATAGCCCCTGTAAGAATTAAAAACTTGCTCGTAAAACTTTACTGAACTAATGGATAACCACAGGTGAGTAAATAAAGTTTTTATAAAGAATAAAGGTGCTGAAAGTAAAGTTGTCATACTTAATAATTTAGTTTAGTATCTTGTGAAAATAAAATTTATTGGAATATTATAATGAACTCTCAAGAAAAGCAAAACCATTCGTTAAAAAACTTAAGTGATTGTATAAAGATTTTATCTGCGGATGCTGTTGAAGTCGCAAAATCTGGGCATCCAGGTATGCCTCTTGGTTTTGCACAAATTATGACACTTCTTACTGTTGAATTTTTGCAATTCAACCCAAATGATCCTAAATGGTTTAATAGAGATCGTTTAGTTTTGTCGGCTGGACATGGATCAATGCTGCTATATTCCTTCTTTTATTTGGCAGGTTACAAGGGATTTGATTTAGAGGATATTAAAAATTTTCGACAGCTTAATTCAAAAGCTGCAGGGCACCCTGAGCACGAATTATTCGATGCTATTGAAACTACAACTGGTCCTTTAGGGCAAGGCCTTGCTAACGCTGTAGGAATGGCTATTGCTGAAAAGAAATATAAAGCCGAGTTAGGTGTCGAAGTTTGTGATCATAAAATATACAGCATTGTTGGCGATGGTTGCTTAATGGAAGGAATTGCATATGAAGCTGCATCATTAGCCGGACATCTGCGATTAAATAATTTAATTATATTGTTTGACGATAATAATATTACAATTGATGGTAGTACAGATTTGTCTGTATCAGAAGATCATTTGCAAAAATTTTCAGCTATGGGTTTTAATACAGTATCTATAGATGGATATGATTGTAATCAAATTCGTCAAGCTCTATCTGATGCACAAAATTCAGATAAGCCAAGTTTTATTGCTTGTAAGACTTTGATTGGTAAAGGAGCGGACGCAAAAGAAGGAAGTGAGAAATCACATGGCTCACCTTTAGGTGCTGCAGAAATAAATCATTTAAAAAGAAATATCGAGTTTTCTCGCGAAGAATTTTTTATAGCAGATGATCTTAAGAAACTATGGGAGAAATCTTGGAAAAAAAGTCTCCCATCTTATGAGTTATGGCAGAAAAATTATAATGCTTTGTCGATAGCAAAAAAATCTTATTTGGAATATCCTGATGTAAACGATACGGGCATATTACCACAAATAACTGAGTCAGAGGCGACAAGAGTGTCATCTGGTAAGATGATTGAACTGTTGATGAAGTCAACAAATAAAATAATTTGTGGATCAGCAGATTTAGCTGGTTCAAATGGCCTTAATAATCCTGAGTGCAAATCTATTTCTTCAGAAGATTTTAGTGGAAATTTTCTTCATTATGGTGTGCGCGAGAATGCAATGGCTGCCGTAATGAACGGTTTGACATTATCTGGATTCTTATCAGTTGGGGCTACTTTTTTTGTGTTTTCTGATTATATGCGCCCTTCGGTACGTTTGTCAGCTTTAATGGGATTGCCAATAATATACGTTATGACACATGATTCAATTGGTGTGGGTGAAGATGGTCCGACTCATCAACCAATAGAGCACTTAGCCTCTTTTAGAGCTATGCCTAATATCAATGTGTTTAGACCTGCGGATTTTATCGAAACGAAAGAATGTTATATAATTGCCTTAGCTAATAAAAAAACTCCTTCTATGATGGTATTATCCAGGCAATCAGTACCGCAAATAAGACAATCTGACAAAGAGAATTTATCATCTAAAGGCGGTTATATCATTTCAGAAGCAAATAATATAGATAATATCGATGTTAATATCTTTGCTACTGGTTCAGAGGTTTCTTTAGCAATAGAAGTGCAAAGGGAATTACAGAAACAGAATAAATCTGTACGTGTGTGCTCTGTACCATCAATAGATTTATTGTACAAACAGGGAAAGGAATATTTGCTTCAACTTAAAAACGATGCTCGCTTATTAGTGGCTATTGAAGCTGCCAGTAGTTTCGGTTGGCATCAAATTATTGGTTGTGATGGGATGTTCTTTGGTATGGATAGTTTTGGTGCATCTGCACCAGCTGCTGCATTATATGAGCATTTTGATCTAACTAAAGAAAAAATCTCAGCAAAGATACTTAAAAATCTATAGGTTTGTTCTTAGAAAGTTAAAGCAACGGAGAAGGGGCAGTAGAAGTTGTCGCAATTAATCTGGGAAAGGTAAATGTGCTCTACCGCTCCTTCTCCTAAACATTTCCCATAATTCAAACTAAATCGCAGAGTTAGACAATCCAACATGGGAAATCAGATAGCCAACTTTAGGTATAAATACAGACAAGATCTATACCTAAAGTTGATTGTATCAGTGAAAAAAACGCATGTCTAGTAAAAATATTATTTTTATTAGCTTATATACTATTTAAAAAATCAGATAAATCCTGCATAGATGAGATATTACGCACGGTAAAATTATGAGGAGATTTTTTTGCAAGGCCTGTAAGGACTCGTCCAGACCCAATCTCTACTAATTCATCAATCCCTAGGCTAGCCAGTTTGTCCATAGTTTCTCGCCACCGTACAGTGCCACATATTTGCTTTACTAAGTTTGTTTTTATTTGAGCAGTATCAGTGACTAAATTTGCTGATATATTAGCAATAAGAGGAACGGTTAAAGCAGAAAAATTTGTACTATTAAGAGCTTCTTGCATCGGAGGCTCAGCATTTTTAATAAGGCTAGAATGGAAAGGGGCGCTAACTTTTAGCTTAATCGCCTTATGTCCGGTATCTTTTAAAGTTGCAATTATTCTATCAACGTTATATTCATGACCACTAATAACGATTTGTCCTTCAACATTGTCATTGGCTATTTGGCAAATGCCATCTTCTATTAAATCATTTAGTATATTTTGTAACACAATTTGTGATACCCCAAGGCAAGCCGCCATCGCTCCTTCACCCTGTGGTGAGGCTTTTTGCATAGAGGATGATCTAATTTGTAGCAATTTTGCCGTATCTTCTAGCGTTAATGAATTAGCGGCACAAAGAGCACTATACTCACCAAGAGAATGCCCAGCGACAACTTTGCATAATTCATTGATTTTTTTACCTGATTTCTCTTGCAATACCCGCAAAATAGCAATGGATGTCGCCATCAAGGCTGGTTGTGTGTTCGTTGTAATAGCTAGCTCCTCAGCAGAGCCGTTAAATATAGTGTTACTTAAGCTGTACCCAAGTACATCATCTACTTGAAGAAAAGTTTGTTTTGCGATATCCTCAGAATCGTAAAAATCTTTGCCCATACCAAGAGCTTGTGATCCTTGACCAGGGAAGAGAAATGCTCTATTCATAAATTAAGTAATGTTAAATAAATTTCTAATGATCCAATTATGAGAATTCTTTCATTTCTGTCAATTATTTTGATAAATTTTTTATTTGCAGGACATAGTTTTGCTAAATTGGATAATACATCAAAAGTTTTTACATTGATGAAACAAAGACAATGGGATACTTCATATCAATTAGCAGTAAAAACAGGAGATTCAGCGCTACAGAAAATTGTTTTGTCGCAGCAATATCTAGATAACAGACATTCTGGTAATAGTTTTAAAAAAATCACTGGGTTTTTACAAAAAAATCCTTATTGGCCGCAAGGATATTTACTAAGGCTTAGGGCTGAAAGCAGCCTAAACGAGACCAGCGACAAGCAACTCATAGTTAAATGGTTTAAAAATAACCCACCACTGACGGGGAAGGGATATAAATATTATGCTCTTGCTGCTAACTCTATCATCAAGGATCCTGAAGAGTTAAAAAATATTATAAAATCCGGATGGCATAAAGGACATTTTTCTATAGCCGACCAAAAGGCTTATTATCAGAAATTTAAGAATTATTTATCGCTAGAAGATCACATAAAAAAAATTGATAATCATTTATGGGATAAAGAAATCAGAACAGCAGAAAATAGTTTTTACCTAGTAAATGCGCACTATCAGCAATCGTTTAGAGCACAAATTGCATTTATTAAAAAACAGCCAAATGCAAATACATTATATAAAAAAATTGCAAAAAAATATTACACCCCGGGTTTAATTTACAAATATTTAAATTCTCGTAAAAGGAATTTACCGTCTAGCTCTGAAATTGTCTCATTGATTCGTATGGTTCAGACAGAAAAAGATTATGCGGATGAATTTTGGAAAATTCAATCTTATTTAGCTAGAGAGTTTATAGAAAAGAAAAAATATATAGATGCTTATAAAGTTGCGAGTAGTCACTTCACGAACAGTGCTGCAAATAAAAGTGAAGCCGAATATTTATCTGGTTGGTTAGCATTGCGTTTTTTAAATAAGTCACAATTGGCATTAGATCATTTTCGTAATTTTAATCGTATAGTTAAAACTCCAATTAGTAAATCTAGGGGCATATATTGGTTGGGCAGGGCTCACGAAGCTAATAATAACAAAAAAACGGCAGAGAGATTGTATAATTTAGTAGCATCTAAATATCCATATACATTTTATGGACAAGTAGCGCTTATGGAGATAGGCAAAAATCAAATGCTTTTACCAGAAGATATAGACTTAGCACAATATAAAGCTTTAGCAAACTCTTATGCAAAAGTTAATGATATTACACGCGCTGCTCAGATTGTTTCACAATATGGTTCAAATGCTCTTAGTCAAACTTATATAAAATCAGCTGTAAATCAAGCTCTGAATACGGTAGATATTTTTTATGCTGCTTATAATATCAATCAGTCAAAAAATTTACACCATATGGCGTGGATGGCAAAAAGTGCCTTACAAAAACATGTATTTATAAAAAACCATGCTTATCCTACTCCTTATGTAGTTAGTAACCTACCAATCGAGAAGCCTTTAATGTATAGTATAATTCGACAAGAATCGGTCTTTGATCAACATGCTATTAGTAGCGCAGAGGCGCGTGGATTAATGCAGATTATTAAAGCTACAGCTTGCGAAACAGCAAAAAAAATAGCTCAACATTGTCGTATTTCTAAGCTAACTACTGATCCTCAATATAATATTACTCTTGGTAGTAATTATTTGAATCAGATGATTGAAGAATATAACGGATCTTATATATTAGCTATTGCCGCTTATAATGGCGGGCCTCATAATGTAGATAAGTGGTTAAAACTTCATGGTGATCCGCGTAAAATGAAGAGTACAAGGGATGTGCTAGATTGGCTTGAATTAATACCATTTTATGAAACTAGAAACTATGTACAAAGAGTACTAGAAAATTTACAAATTTATCGTGTAATTATAGATAAAAAAAACCAATTTTCATTGGCTAATGATTTATTAAAAGGAAAGGAGAAATAAATAATGAGTGACTTAATAATTGGTGATAAAGCGCCAGATTTCGCTGTAAACATCGCAGATGATAATATTTTAACCCTAAAAAAATTAGCAGGTAAATTTGTTGTTTTGTATTTTTATCCAAAAGATAGTACGCCTGGATGTACTGTAGAAGCAAGGGATTTCAATAGCTCCTTGTCTGAATTCAAAGCTTTGGGAGCCGAAGTAATAGGAGTTTCTAAAGATGACCTTAAATCACATGATAAATTTCGTGATAAACATAATCTGCAATTTGATTTGGGCTCAGATATAGAAGGGGAAATGTGTGCTGATTACGGTGTTTGGGCTGAAAAATCTATGTTTGGTAAAAAATATATGGGAATTACCCGAGCTACTTTCTTAATTAGCCCAGAAGGAAAAATTGCTTATATTTGGCCTAAAGTTTCTGTAATGGGTCACGCAAAAGCAGTGATTAATAAGCTGAAAGATTTACAACAATAATAGGTAATAAAATTTGTACATTATCTTATTATCAAAGTACTTCTATAATTCAGCAATGACCCATTTTTGGAGTGTTTATCTCCGGAAATGGTGTGTTTTAGAAAAAATATTGGGTAAATTTATGAAACAACTTATATCTCTAAAATTCTGGTTTTTAGTCTAAATAAATTTGCCACTTCAGTTTTAAGAATAAAGACATCCAAATATTCTAGATTACATTTTATTCTGCTAATAAAACTCAGAATAGTTTTCTAAAATTGATTCAATACCAATTGTATTTATTTCTTCAAAACACAAATTTGAGAAGAGAAGCTCCTGATTGAGAATATTATTTTCATCAAACTCAAAGTGTAAAACAATATCTTCTGAAAGCGCTCCTTTATCTAGAAGATATTTAGCTGCTATCCTTAGCTGATCTTGGTTGGACTCATAGTGGCCTGTGCAGTTGTCTATATAGGTGATATATCCATCTTTGATGTTAATATGTCCAGCACACGCTACAGCCTTACCAAAACCGTACATTTCTTGCTCTGGTTTTCCTTTAATAATAAAACTATGATTTACTCCCATACCCGTAGGAATCACATGTAAAACCCCATGCTTACTTAACGCATATATAGTATGAATTATGTTTTCAACAACTTCATCTGAATGTGCGTAATACAACTTGCCATTTTTACCAAAATAAGTTTTTGATAATTCCTTTATTTGGGGAATATTCAATGTATTATCTCCTTCATAACCAAATTGCTGAGTACCTAGAAGCGTAAGCGTCAATTTCCCTGCACTCTATGATTCAGCTAAATCGCTTGCATCTATGTTGTATGGTAGGATTGCACGTAATTCTTCTTTATTTTTGGCTTTATGAATATTTTCAAATAAATATCGTAAAT
>Ga0209390_10003057_pt1 | contig 27879 bp, 22 predicted proteins | sample BON01_FD_187212 | JGI IMG/M metagenome (GOLD analysis project Ga0209390, IMG submission 187212) | Freshwater microbial communities from Lake Bonney liftoff mats and glacier meltwater in Antarctica - BON-01 (SPAdes) (version 2) | ecosystem: Environmental > Aquatic > Freshwater > Ice > Glacier...
GCGGCGCGATGGGCCTCATCGATGATGATGTAGTCGAAAGCGTCAACGGAAAGACCTGCGAGGACCGGATCCTGAGACAAGGTCTGAATGGTTGCGAAGACGAAACGCCTGTCCTGCTGCTTGTGGGTTCCCGTCAGCTTGCCGTAGTCGGAATTGGCGCCCCCGAGGACCCGCTTGTACTCCTGGATGGTGCGGTCGAGTATCTGCTCGCGATGGACGACGAAAAGCATTCGCTTTGGATTGAACGCCCGGACGTCAAGTGCAGACAGCATCGTCTTCCCTGTGCCGGTTGCTGAGATGATGATGGCTCTTTGAGCCCCCTCGGCTCTGGAAAAACTTATGGCGAGGAGTGCGTCCTCTTGCATCGTATTCGGACGAATTTCGAGAACGGCGCGACCCACAGTTAAAATTCGAGACGGGACTGGGCCTGTTGCCGGTGGAGCGGTGTAGTTCGCGGCATAATCGTCGATCCACTCCTGAGTTAGTGGATCGGACGAAGAGACCTGCTCGCCAAGGAGATGCTGAAGTTGAAGAGCAAGATCACTCCCTGTGGCGGCCGAGACTTTTAGATTCCACTCATGGTTTTGCGACAAGGCTCGGCTCGTCAAATTTGAGCTGCCAATCATCGCGGTGACGCTGAGGGAACTTTCGAAGACGTAGCCCTTCGGGTGGAAGCCCTCGGCGCGGTGGCGACGAACTTCAATTCCCCGAAGTTTCTGGAGGTTTAGGAGTTCGGAGAATGCCTCCGGCTGGTTGAACCTCAGAAAGTCGGAAGTGATGATTCGACCTGTGCCATCAAAATCCAGCAAGTGCTGCTTCAGCTGAGCAATTGCTCCCGGAGAAACGAAAGCTACCGAGAACGTAAAACTTTGGCAGTGCTTTAGCTCCTCGATAATCGCGTGCTCGACAGTCCTGCCTCCCTCATTCAGCACCAAACGGGGAGCAAACGCCCCTGTACCCGCCTCATCTCCACCGACGTATCCGAAATCAACATCGAGCTTGAAGCGCTTCGCCCAGTTCAGGTGATCCTCCATCAGCCCATGTCCGCCTGAACCCTATGGACTGCTGGGATATCCGCGGGTGCCCATTGGACAGTCATTAGGTCCGCGGGACGAAGCCACGCGATTTCCGCATGCTCGAGGGGCACGGGAGCACCGGCAAGCAGGCTGCAGTAAAAGGTCGTCAAGCTCACAACCCCGAACTCATATTCGTGAGTCGTTGTGACGATTTTATCTCCGACCGCAATCGAGACGGCAAGTTCCTCGTTGATCTCACGAACGAGAGCGGAAGAAGGCGACTCGCCCCTTTCTATCTTGCCCCCCGGGAATTCCCAGAGCCCAGGAATAATTCCGTGGTCACCACGCCTCGCGCAGAGAACAAGACCATCCCTGATCACGACTGCCCCGACTACATCGATCTGCCGCGTCATGACCTCTCCCTCGCTCTTCAACTCCCAGCTTCGTGGCTGCAAAACCAATCATTGGGTTTACCAAACTTCCTTCACTCAATACAAGCACGTCTAATCCATCACTTGAATTGCACCGGAGCGGCTATGGCTTAGGAACTCTGCACCCGCACAATAACCGCGGTTCCCGCGAATATGCAGATAGCAATGAGGTCCAGAGTCACCCAAGTTCCCTTGCCGAAGGCCTGGCCCAGCGCTCGGAGGGGAGGAGTACCGCCCCAGCGATAGAAATCACCCGAGCAGAACTCCCGGGCTTTATCGAAACGCATACGAACTGGCCGCCCGCGAGCGCAACAAAAAGTTTCGTCGCGGCACAAAAGCCGCAGGGCGCGTCAATATCGAGGCTAATTGGACTCCAAAGATCGCGAAGAAGGTGCTCGTGAGCAGCTAGCTATACTCGTCCAAGGATCATCCCCACCACAAGGAAAAGAGAAGTTCTCCTTATTTTGAAGACGGTGTGCTCCGTCTCGCAGGACAGGCCGGGCCTGCTTCTCGTAACATCCAGAAGCTTCCGCGTTCTGAGCTCAGCCACTTTTACTACCGCACGCCAGGTTTACTGTCTCCGTGCGTTTTGCGACTCCACCTCAAAGACGGCATCCGGACCGAAGTCGAATATTTCCCGTGGTCTTAGCAAGGCTTTTTGGACAAACTCGTGGTTGCACTCCAGAATGATGCTGAACCGCCCTAGGTTTCAGCATCGTCAAAACATTCTCGAGAGGCGTGCAACGATCGAACCGGCCCCTCCGGCAAGCACCGGCTCGCAACCCCGCGGGACTCCTGACGCTCCACCCAATGCGCTCTACATGTCAATGTCCGACACTTCCAGGCCGAATACGCCAGCACTCCGCTCCTGAGGCCGCATAAATTCCTCTGTCTGAGGGCGCTTACCCGCAGCTCCGGGTGTCAAAAAAGTTGGTAAACCAGTGTTTTTCTCGTAAAGTGGAATCTTGATCCAGTCCATTAAAAATTGCCTAAACGGCAGAAAATGAGGGCACAAGCGTGGAAGACTCATTAAATACCGCACCGGATTCCCCAGGAGAAGTGCAGGCCTCTAAAGCCGAAGCTCGCGCCCTTCGACCCTGGTACCAAAAGAAGCGCTTCATTATTCCTGCGGCGCTTGTGTTGGCGATTGCAGTATCCACCTCTTTAAACTCTGGAGACTCTGATACCGCCCCCGATGCGTCGCCTTCATCGAATGAGGAACCAGCAGACGCTCCTGGCTCCAGCGAAGAGCCCGAAGCCGAGGCGGAAGCCTCCGTCAATCTGGACGAAACCATCGGTGAGGAAAACGCTCGCGAGTCCGCTGAATCGTATCTGGAGTTCTCTTCCTTCTCGAGAAGCGGACTGATCGACCAGCTCGAATTCGAAGGCTTCAGCACCGCGGAAGCAGAGTACGGGGTCGAAGCCAACAACGTGGACTGGAACGAACAAGCCGCGAAGTCTGCTGAAACCTATCTGGAGTTCTCTTCCTTCTCGAGAAGCGGACTGATCGACCAGCTCGAATTCGAAGGCTTCAGCACCGCAGAAGCAGAGTACGGGGTCGAAGCCAACAACGTGGACTGGAACGAACAAGCCGCGAAGTCTGCTGAAACCTATCTGGAGTTCTCTTCCTTCTCGAGAAGCGGACTAATCGACCAACTTGTCTTCGAGGGTTTTAGCGCCTCTGAGGCAGAATATGGGGTCGACCAAGCCGGCTTCTAGCCCCCCTGCGTCGAATCCAGGATTGCCCTCTTGGTGATCAAGAGAGCCGGCGAAGGTCGAGGAAATTATCTCTTCCCTCGCCGGCCTCGTCGGGTGTCACCTGTCCGCCTGCCTGCTTGCCCATCAGCACGTTGAAGTCTGCCGCCCCTTCCTGCAGATTCTTCAAAATATGGAGAGGATGGAGCAGGACTTGCCATCGCCGGCATCATCATCGGCTGGTCGTCCTTTGCAGGCGCCCTGCTCTTCCCTTTGTTTTCACTGGAGCAGCCCTCTGCCTTTAGCTCACTCGTTGAACCGCCGGGGTAGCGAGAATAACTCGTTACGCCGGGTATTCTTTTTATCTGGCTTAGTGGGACCCTTATAGGGTGTCCTCCGCCGCTTCTCGCCACACACGCAGCCTTGTGCGAGCCCTGGCTTCTGTGTTTCTCTACAGCGGCACCCTGGCAAGGGTTCCGTTCCTCGCGCAAACCCTCGGGTACTCCTTCCTCGCCTTGATCTCAACCTCCCTAAGCTTTGGCGCGGAGCGAGCAGCCATAGGAATAGCAGTCGCTGCATACCTTCTCTCCACCGCATTCGTGAAGCGTCTTCGCTTTCAGGGGAACTCCTGGGCGTGGGTTTTCTTAGCCGCCATCCCCTTCGCAGGCTGGGTCGCGCTGGGCATCATGACCTGCCGGAACATCCCCGATTCCCCGGAACCAGGCATGACCCGCTGGCAAACTGCACTCAGCTCCCTTGCGGCGGCAGCTTTCCTGGGCTTTCTCTTCCTCTCGCTGAGCGTCGCTGGCATGACTCCAAGTGCTCCCAGCATGGAACCCGCCGCTCCCACGCTCGAACCGAGCGCGCCCACTGCTTCCGAAGAGGCCAAGGAGCTCGAGGACATCGCGCCCCCTCGGGGCGCGGACACCACCGCCGGCGATGTTGAAGAGGAGTCCATATCCCCGGCCGGGATCCCGGTGGAGGGGATGGAAATAGCTGCCGGACGTGAGGAAGTCGAAGCGCTGCTGGCCTCATTGCCGGTTGCCGCTGAGCAACCTGATGGGTATGACCGAGATCTTTTCGGCCGCTGGCTCGATCAGGATGGCGATGGTTGTGACACCCGCAGAGAAGTGCTCATCCAGGAGTCTCTCTCCACCGTTACGGTTTCTGCCGGGTGCCAACTTGCCGGCGGCCAGTGGCTCTCTCTTTACGACGGCGAGGAAAGCGTTGAAGCTTCGGATTTTGACATTGATCATGTGGTTCCTCTCAAGGAAGCCTGGGACAGCGGAGCCGTTAACTGGGACGACGACCGCCGCGCAGACTTTGCCAACGATCTCAGTTCGCCCAATTCCCTCATTGCCGTGAGCGCGAGCTCAAACAGGTCGAAAGGTGCCAACGACCCGAGCCAATGGTTACCGCCGAGTACGAGCTACCGCTGCACCTACATCGCCTCCTGGATTGAAGTCAAGGCCACATGGCTCCTCACCGTGGACCCTATGGAGAAAGAAACCCTGCTTCGAGAATGGTCCACCTGCTAGCTAGGTTTGGCGCCGTCCCTGCTGTTGACTGGCGCTCACTCGGCGCGGCGCCAGACTCCTACCGCTGGGCCTCTGAGGCCTCCGTGGAGCCCGCACCGGTGGCGGCTGCACAGCGCGCGCGAGGAATTCCTTTCCGGGTAACTGATATGTAGTGGGTTTTGTCAAGTGGGCATTGTGGAACGACGCCCGTGAGACTGAAATCTCGGGTGCTGCGGTGGTGGCTGTTCGCCGGGGCCGGGTGTCGAGCGTGTCTTATCGACGCACGGTCAGACTGATATACGCGGGTTGGTTACCGCAAGGCGAAGTGTTCGGCTGGAGAGGTGCCGCAGGTCTAGAAATCGGGCGTCACACGGCTTCTTGGGGCCGTGCTGCTCATAGTTACAAAGCGGGTCGCTCCACGTGTTTGTCGGCACTTGCGGCCCCGGCGAACAGCGGTCTTGAGGGGTTATCCGTCCATGACGGCCAATGACCAGCACCAGCCGGACAGCTCACGGGCAATCGCAACGTTGGCGATCACGGGACGTTTCTTCCGCACCGTGAACGCCACCCATTGCCGGTGGACTCTTTCGTTGCCGGCCTGGCCACGCAGTTTCGCCTCGACCGGTGCTCTATCCCAGCGGGTTTGCATCACAGACCGGGCCCCGGGGCGGTAATCGCGACGATGCTGCCAGGCCGCTTCGACCAGCAGCCGGCGGGCATGGGAATTACCGGTCTTGGTGATCCCGCCCTGGACTCGAGACTGCCCCGACGAGTACTCCGAGGGCACCAGGCCGAGGAAAGCGCCGATGGTGTTCCCCGTGAACCGGTGCCAGCCGGTGATCTCTACCGCGAGGGCGAACCCGGTCAGAGTGCCGATTCCGCGCAGACAGCCGAGGCGGTTCACCAACGGGGTGAACTGCGAATCTGCGGCCATCAACCCGATGGCCTTATCCAGCCGGTCACGGCGGGTGACAGTCTGGACTACAGCCTCATAGGATGCGTCGAACGCGGTCATAAACGCCAGGTCACCACCGCGGTGCGAGCGCACCCACCGGTCATGCTTGTCCGTCCAGGCGGCACCATCGGAATACACGAACCCGTGCCGCAGCAACAGTTTCGACATCCGGTGTCGGGCACCCATCAGATCCTGCCTGGTGTCCTCCCTCGACCGCACCAAATCTCGGGCGGTCTCTTCCTCGATCGACGGGACACGTACTTCCGTGATCTCCTCCAAACGCAACAGTCGCGCCAAGTGCAACGCGTCTCGCGCGTCGGTCTTCACCCGGTCACCGGAAGGGCGCACCAGCTTCGACGGTGCCGCAACCACACACCTGATTCCTGAAGCCTCCAGCAGGCGGACCAAACCAAACCCGGTCGGACCTGCCTCATACGTGGACGTCTGCGGGCCGGGCAACGATGACACCCACGCAACCACCTCGGCCAGGTCAAAGCCGAACCGTCGATGAACAACCTCGCCGGTGCGGTCGTCGATGGCATAACCCACGATTGTTCGGGCGTGCACATCCAGGCCAACAAAACTACGATACTTAATCAACTGGGACCTCCAAATTCAACTGTCGGATAGGTCAACTCTTCACCGGTTGGCAACCCACGTCTACTTGAACCGAGGCCCCAGCCTCAAAAAGCTGATACTCATATCGTCTAGTCCTCGCAGACGATGAGGCGCTGACACAACAGCTCGATGCGTTGAACAATTCCAATTCCTTCAGCATCGGGTTTCTTCGTGTTCACCCCGAGCACTCGAGCGTGGAGATCGAGCAGTGGGCCGCCCGAGTTACCTGGGTTTATGGCAGCGTCTGTTTGGTAGGAGGTGGGGTTCAAGTTGGAAATAATCCCTTGGGTCAGTGTCCCCTCCAACCCCAGGGGTGAACCTATGGCCAGCACCTGGTCTCCGATGCGCCCCTCCTCCGCCCGCTGAAGAGGCGGCAACGACGCGGATGTCACCACAAGAGCCAAATCAACGTCCGCATCCGCGCTATACACGACACCGCGGCTCTGTTCCCCCAACCCAGAGCGAATGGCCACGCTTCGGTCTTCACGAAAACACCCCTCTACGACATGAAAGTTTGTGACAATCACGGAAGCAAAGCCCTCAGGCACATTGAGGGGGAAAGCAAAGCCCGCGCCCTGAGAAAGTCCACATTCGATTGTGGCAACAGAACCGATGGCCTCATCGTAGGCCTCCCGGATGGACAGCACACCGTCTCCAGAGACCCCCTCAGCGCTCTCCGCCATCACCAAGGCTGGGTTGCCGCTAGCGGACTCCAGCGGCCCATAGGACTGCTGAGCCCGGTCGAGCGAACGGGAGGAGGCTATTTCCGCAAATGCGAACCCATTAACAATCAGAGAGAGCCCTAACGCAACGCTGAGAGCAACAAGGGGCAGAGGGTTACGTTTGGCTCTGATGCGGACAACGGGCAAAGGAGTGTGTCCACCCAGTGGAGGCAGCGTCACGTCAGTTGCTACCAATCGGCGTTGACGCAGGACTTCGCGGCGTCAACAGAGGCAGGACAGGTGGGGTCAAAACACGTTCGACACAGATTCTGACCCGGCATAGCGCCCGTGGCACCGGGCCCAGACTCGCGCGGGAGACGTTCAGTCTTGGTAAGAAGCCTTATTCGCGAGCCTTCCATGCTGCCGGCCACATCGATGCGGGCAATAATTTCCACCGGCCGGGACGAATTGTCACTCACCGGAACCATCTGGATGCCCTGGTACCCCTCCTCTGGCAGGGCTCCTGCGAGGCGCTGGGGAATCAAGATGTAAGTGGTGGGGGTTTCTCCCACCTTTTCCATTTGCCCCTCAGGCGTGAAATTCAAAATGCTTAGAGGGGGCTGGGCAATCTCTTCTGCGCCCAGGGACTCTTTGAGGAATCCATCCCAGTTCTGGCTCTGATCACCATCGGTCACGGTTCCAGAATCCAAAGCGACGTGCTCTAAGGGGTCGAATACAATTTGCCGAACATTTGGTCGCGCGGCAGACAAGGCAACAGACTGGGTCTGTTCAATCAGTTCGAGAAGCCGGGATCGAGCCACCTCAATGAGGAATCGACTCTTGGGTGGGGCATCTCCCCCCTCCCCCGTCACATTCGCGGCATCCTCGAGAGTGGTTCTCATCACGTTTCGGGTGTTATTTGTTTGATGGGGAAGATCTTTATCAAGGCTTGCCACTGAGAACGCGTCTGCGGCGAGGCCGCGCTCCACCCCCACTTGAGTCACCAGATCTTTGAAAGCGTCCGCTCTCCATCCTTGAACAAGAAGTTTTGACGCGATTATTCTCTCCAGCTCCGCAGATTTAGCGCCAACTGGATCTTCAACTTCGGCCACCCTCAGGGCAAAGGGGAAATCCTGAAACTGGGATCCCTTGGGCCTGCCGAACTCCCACTCTGGGTCAGTGGCCCAGGGTCGATACAGTGCATGGGCAAGAATTCTCAACCACTCATTAGTCTGCTCATGCAGCAGCTCGAGGCGATGGACTTCCTGTCGCGATTCCACGTAGCCGTCAATGACCGCCACGAGCTTGGCCAGCTGGGTTGCCACCCCGCGTCGATAGGTCGACCATCCTTGGTGGTAGACCGCCAAGGAAATGACGGTCCATAAAGTGACCGCAGCAACAATGGCGAGGAGTATCGCCACCCTGTGTTGCTCCAGGAAGGGGATGACGACCTGGCGAATCATCTCCTGAAGAGCGGGCAACACAAGTATCACGAGGCCAATCAGCACAGCGGCAGCAACCCATTTGACAATTGTCGAGTTCTTCACGGTGTCTTTGCCGAGCCCGCGGCGAACAAGCAGCACCGTTCCAATTACAGCCACCACGGTCAAAATGATGATGGGTGCGGACAGCCGCGGGTCGTAAAAAGTCTCGAGCGCATCGAGTTTTGGAATCCTGAATAAAATCGGTAACAGAACCACCAGGAGGGCCAGCGGTAAAGACAAAAAGAAAAAGATTCCAGCACTACGATGAAATCTTTTTCTCAACTGGACTAGTCGACCCGGCTCGAATTCTTGCACATTCTTCGCCGACGCTTCATACGCCGTCAGATCCCGTTTGGCTTGAGTCAGCTGCCGGTCCAGGGCCTGTTGAAGTTTCCATTGGAAGCTCCGGTCAAACCGCCCGACCCAATCGTTGATCGCAGCAACGGATTTGTCGTTAGCCGTAATTTCTTCTTGAACCTTCTGGGCATTCTCCTCCGCGTTCTTGACCACGGTGGTCTGACTGCGCCTCGAGGATTTGAGCGCCCGCAGTTCTTTGCGAGCAGAAGCTGGTGTGAGCAAGGGGCCCTCCTCCCTCGGCGCTGCCGCAGCCGTAGCGATGGTGACCGCGTTTTCCTGGATTGCGACAGGTTTTCCCGCCGCGGTTGTGCCGCCCAGCCACGTGCGCAACCTTGAACCTGCAGTGTCGGGCTTCTGAAGCTGCGGCGTCCTGTTTACTGGAGGCTGGCCGGTCTCACCCCGAGGAGCGAACAGTCTCTCGGGATTCTTGGAGTCTTGCCCACTTCCACTGTTTGCCAATGATGCCTCTCGAGGCTCCGGTTCCGCGGTCGCCTCCTCTCGGGCGTCTTTCACCCCGGGTGCATCCTTGGGCGGGCTTTCGTCCTTCTCTGAGACACCAGATTTATCTCGTGTCTGCGCCCCAGAATCTTGGGGCGGCGCAGAATCTTCCACTTCTTCGCTACCCAAGGTCACTTGCTCGTCGTCTCCAGGAACCACTTGAGTGCGAGTCTCGTCCTCGAACTTGGCCACCTTCTTTCTTTGACCACTCAAGGAAGGCGTCTGTGGTTGTTTCTTCGCCATTATGAATTCACCTCTGCATCTTCCTGGAGAGATTCGAGGTAAGCCTCGAGCTCCGCGATGCGCTCATTTGCGTCATCAATTTGGGCGCTTCCCTCCACCACCTGTCGCAAGGAGGAATCCAACTGATGCTGAAGCCGCACGGTTCCAGCGGAAATATCTCTCATCAGCCCGAGCGCCTCTGTGGAACGCGACCAGGAAAGTTCTTGCGAACCAGGATTGCCAGGGTCGACGCGGATTCGTGTCGCCGGATCAGCAAAAAGGTCTGAGACGCGATAAAAAATCGGCCACCCGTTTTCGGATCGAGCAAAACCAAACCGATCAAGGTTCGACCCATCGAGCATGCCAAAGACGATGTCCCTGATACTCCCCCAGAGCTCAGGTGTGGAGCGCACGTCACTGGGAGTTACCGGGGAGCGCAGAGCCATCTCTGCCCGTTCCTTTTCGGTCACAATGTCGGCCCTATTTTTCATGATTGCAGTGTCGGCAGGGTCGACATACTCTTCTGGCTTTCGGACACTGGCGTAACCGGTGTCGTCACCTCCATGGAGCAAGGTATTGAGCAAGCGGGCTGTCTTCGTGTGAAACCAGCGGCCCATATGCCGAGGGACGGAAACCAGCTTGTCCCAGCCAAAACCGACGAAATTGAGGGTTTCCGCTCCCATGGATGCCTGGAGAGTCCGAACCCGTTCCGCCTCCGGAGAGGGCCGATAAGACAGTTTCTTGTCATCAAAGCCCATAGTCAGCTTCACCATTTCGTCGACGTAGCTGTCTCGGTCATTATCGGAGATTTGATACGTGCCTTCAACCGGGAGCTCGGTTGCAAAATCAACCGCTCCTGCCACCGGGTCGGCAATCCGACTCAGAACCCGAGACGAGGCTCTGCGCGCCAACCCATCGGTAAGGATTGCGCTGATAAAAACCCGGGGGACCCAGAGTTGGGAGCCGGTTGCCCCGTTGGGGTTCAGCAACTCATACAGGCCCTTAGGCAGCCCGGTCCACAACGCGCCGATCGAGGCCACATGCATCATCGTGAAGGCCGCAAAACGCTTACTCGGCGGCTCATGCCGCATAAAGGCATCGCCGGCCAGAGGAGCAGAACGATCCTCAGCCGCGGCCACAAAATTTCCATTGAACTTATTGCTCACGAGCTGAGGTCCAAACTCAGATTCAAACTCCGTCGGCGCGGTCACCAGGTTTAAGCGCAGGAATTGAGTGTATTTATCTCGGTCGTAGCCTGCTGCGACGGGGAGCGGAAGAGCCTGAGTCAGATACTTTTCCAGCACATCGCCGAGCACATTTTGTTCCGTATCGAAATCGACCGACTCGCTGATCGAGCGAACCACCAGAAGCCGGACGATGAGCAACTGTTGCCGAGCGAGTTGTTCGAACAAATCCACCTCCACTTCCAGGGGTTTTCCGTCGCGGTCTTCACCCAGCACCAGCGCCCGTTGTTTAGGGGGATTCTTTGTCCCAGACGCCAACGATTCCGGCTTGATCCATAGCGCTTGGGAAAGCATCTTCATGTCAGTCCATTGCTTCGCAACATCCAAGAGCTCCGTGCCAAGCTCACCGCTGGGCAACAGAACGATGGTGAGCCCGCCCTCGCCCCATCGGCCCTTCACCATGCGACTGCCAGGCAATAAATAGCGAAACTATCGGGTTGGACAATCATAAAACGTCGTCATCCTCCTCAATCGGGGGTATGGCTTGCATGATTCTGCTGAGCGCCTCCCGAATTTGCGTCCTGATCTCCCAGCTCACCGGATAGGCCTGGAGGTTTCCGTATTTAGGCTGGCGATCCAGGTACTTCTCGAAGTCCTTCAGTTGAGTGCTAAAATAAGAACTCGCCTTCTCCTTCCGCTCCGCCACGATGCCACTCGGTGCTCCAGCGATTGATTCATCGGGTTTCGGCTCATCGTGTTCAAGCGCTTCGCCTTCGCGAATCCAAGATGACAAGGGGCCGATGGTTGTCAAATCGCCAAGTTGAGTAAGGCGCTTGTAGGGAGCAAGCGGAGCAAGCGATTTCTCCGAATACACGTTCACGAGTGCGATGGTCATCGATTCCATCAGAACGCCCGGCATATCCGGCCTGGCCGCAATACCTGCGAAATAGAGAGGATAAGGAAAAGTCACATAACCTTGACGGCCGTTTACCCAAATCGAAATCTTCGGACCCTTTTGCGGGAATTTATTCCCAACGGCCTGGTCAGTTTTGTTCTCATCTCTGATCTGGTTCAGGAACTTTGCGACGTACCAGCCAATCAGCATCTGGCGCCAGATTGTGGGTGAGGCGGGGATGCTCTCGGGGAGGGTCCGTCCTCGCCGCCACTGCATAAAGTTTGCGCGCAAATTCTGTTTCGCGGAGTTTGCCAGCCACGCCTGCGCAATAGGCTCCATAACAGACGCCAACACCATCGGCTGCATCGGAACACGCGTGACAGAGAAGATGTCAATCTGCCGAACGTTAGGCGCTCCGCTTTCTCCCACACAAGAATTTCTAAACTGCGCTAACTCATCATCATCCCCGCTAAAGGCGCTGATCCAGACGTTTTCCAGCGCTTTATAAAGGGGACTGTCTGGCTCAACCGGCATCGGGCTGAATACCAAGCTGTTCTTAGAAGCGTCGGAATCGTTTTTGGGGGGATGGATTTTCAAAAGAAGTGAAGGGTCACGTTCCACGAGAGGGGCGGCGCTACTGACAGCGCCGGTGAACTCTTTCACGAACTTCGTGCGGCGTTGCGACTGGACAGAGGGATCTTTATGGTCGAGCCAGGTTGCCAGCTTCTGATCCAGAAAGTTTGCGAACTGCCTTCCTGGAACTTTCAGCCATCGCTTAGCACGGTCGACATAGTCGATGTGGTCAGCAAGAAGAATAAATGCCGCTGATTGATCAGCCCCCTCCCGCGGCTGATAATCCCGTTGTCTTGGAACCCAGGAACCAACCATTTCCAGCAGGTTCCAGCGCAGACTCTCGGAAAGATTTCTAATCTCATCGGACCCGTATTCCCCCATGGTGAACTCGTCAAGCACGCCTTGCATCGCGTTCCTTGGGGCCCCCGCCATCGTCTCGCCGACGAGCCTGTCGTACTCCGAGCCGTAGAACTTGTAATCAATTAGCAATCGCTCGTTTGGTGCGGGGGCAAACTCTTGAGGCACCGCTTTGGGCGGCGCTTCGGGCCACGAACCAAAGGGATTAGAGCGGCCGTCAGGAAGCCGCTGTCCATCAACATTCGACTTCAAGAGGCTAGTTGAGCTAGAGATACTATTACGCAGTGGCTCGAGGAAGTTGTCGATGAAATCGGCAAGAATCTCATGCACAACCCTCGCAACTTCGGACTCGGCGCGATTCCACAGGGCATCCGTGGTCGCAACGATACCTTTTGCCAGGGCGGCGTTGTTCGCCGGAATTTTAGCCATCGAGCTTGCCGGCTGCATCGCTTGAGTTACATCAGCCTGAAGGTCCTCGGACTTCGCAAGGTATTCCCGCTGCGCATGCTCCAGTTCAAATAGCGACTCCTTGGTTTTCCGAATTGTTCGCTGGAGAAGCTCAACCGTGACTGGCAATCCCTGGCGTGAGGCTGTGAGCGTGACTAACGACAAGAGCTCGCCCTCAATAGTCTCAACCCAACCACGGACCGCGCCGAGTAGGTCAGACCTTACCTCGCCAAGTATCGACGGCAAGTTCACTTGATAACCATTGAGGATGCGCTGAACCCAGCCGGAATATGAATGTCCCCCTTGAGGCATCCCTCCGCGAGCTGATTGTTCGATTGCCGATTTCAATTGTTTACGAGGGCCCGATATATCCGGTCTTACCCTCGCAGTCATGGCGGCATGACCCAGTTGGGCCCCCTGGAAGAACGCGCCGAAGGCGAGGTCCGCATGGTGTTGCACCCACTGAGGCTCCGTCTTCGAATCAGGCTGACCGTCAGCGGCAAGGTGTCTCTCCAGTAGGTTACGTAGAGCGGCTTTGGCAAGTCGTTGGGCCGAGTACTCAAAGAACCTGTCGAGCCCGAGAGCCACACGCCCAAACCCCATTGAAGAGAAGGGAGAGGCTTCTGCCTTCTCATGCAGTCCGCCAGTCTTGCGCAGGCCTGAATGGTCTTCAAGCTTTGTCGCTCGATCTGAATAGTTAGCTATTGTGTAACCCATCAAATTATCCTGCACGCGCGAGCTAAGCATCCACATCGCCACGCTCGTTGACACCGCGGCATAGACGTTGTTCTGGCTGCCGAAAGAGACCTGCCCGTTCTTGCTTCCGATAATGTACGGATAAGCAGGGCCGACGCGATACCTGTCCGCCGCGGAAGAAATCAACCCCTGGCCGTGGTAGAGCGCTGTCGTGGACTCTGACAACTCGCTATTCCAGAAGCCAGACATCGTTTCGACTAATGCCCCAAGCGCATTCGGAGGTATTCCAGCTTGACCGAGTTTGGCAAACACATCCGGCGCGTATAGGAGTGCAAACATATCTTCAGACCAGAGGGCGTGACTAGACGCCGATTTGATCGCCTCCGCCACATCCATGAACTGCCCCGCACCAGAACCTCCCGCCAAAGAAGAAATGATGAGCCCAGTAGTCGGACGATCACCCGAAACCTCTCCACCTAGCAATTCGCCGAGCTGGGCCAGCTGCGCAACCGCTTCCGCCGTTTTCATTCTCGTCAGCACTGCCGACACTTTATTTTGAATTTTGCCCATCGATGCGGCAGATATTGTTCGGCCAATTGCCCTAAACGCACCGGCTCCCAAGTTAATTGGAACCGCAACCTCGGCAGGTGAAGGAAGGACTTTCTCGAGATCGACAACAGAACCGCCATCCATCTTGCTCGTCAACGAGCCATGAACAACCGAATAGCTCACACCGGCAGGGACCAGTGAAAGGTAATCTACAAGCGGCAGCAACGGGGCGGGGAAGTCGAGTCCGTCCTGCGAAACCGGTGTATCTATGTGCAGGAACTGCCACGCCTCTGGGATGCCTTCCGTCCAGCCTGCTTGCTCGAGCTGCGACAAGAGAGCTTTTCGAATCCCACGCACCGTTTTGCCTCCAGAACCGCCGACTCCAACCACGAAGAATGGACTAAGCATGGTGTGCTCCTTTGCTTTGGTTTTTTGACATGGCTAGCTGAGGGGAGGAGGGCCTGGAAGTTCGGGCTTCTGTGCGCTTGGCTCACCAGCGACCATGGTCTGACTCTTTGGGTCCTCAATGTTTGGCCTCGATTGCCTGCCTAAAATTGAATCCCCCTCTCCCTCAAGACTCTCAGACCGCACCGCGTCGCGCACTTCTTGAATACGGTCAACGATCCCCGCGGCGTCTTCAACGAGCAAAACACGACTCTGATAATGGGAAAGATCGCCCATCGCGGAATACACCACCAGCGTCGCCGGGATAGCGCCGATCCGTTCGTTGTTGACGAGGTCGGCTTCACTGATTACCAAGGCCCAGTTGTCCGCCATGACGGGAGAAATCTCTGACACCTTGCCATTGCTAAACCGCGCCATCGCTTTTTGCGAGGCTTCGTAAACACTGACGATTCGACACCCCATAGGTGCTATCCATTCTGTCCACGTCGCGCGCAAGGGAAAAAGGGGAACCTTGGCAACCGGCAACCCTCTGGACTCATCTTCAACACTTCGGGGATTCTTGCGATCGGCAAGGAATTGAAAATCCTGAGGCCCCACCTGGATTGGAGCTCCGGTCCTGGTGTCGATGAAGTCCGGGGCGAAGCCCAAAGTCACCTCGATGGGAATCTCTGCTCTCACCATTCCTGACGCCCATGTGAATCGAGCAGAAACACGGTTGAGAGCGTAGAGCAAGACGAGTGGCAGCAAGATGCCCAGGATTAGCAGCGCGATGAAGACAGTCAGCAAGACTGCAGTGCTCTGCTGGGTAGAAGAGCTGAACTCGAAGGTCACATCTTCACCAAAAAGTGGGACAGCATCCACCGGGCCGCTCGAGACCCCGTGGACCGACTGAACGGAGGAATCGGCCTGGACGATGTTCTGGCCCGACACCGTAATCAGGAACGGGCCGGTCCCCTGAGCAACTTCAAAACAAGCAGTAGGGCCCTCGTCAATCACAAGCCCATTGGCGGCAAAGTTCCAGGCCCAGCTCGAGAGGCGATCTGCCGATTCGACGGCGCCGTCCTGCGGGTCAGACACCCTCTTTGCTAGGCGAGAAATACAGAACTCACCCGAGGCAACTTCGGTGGGAGGAGAGACCCTCATGACGCCCTCTGCAATCCCGTCGGGACCATCGAGAGAACTCAGCTCAATAACAGCACTTTCTAAGAGGGGGAATGCGCCACTGGACACCACGTTGAGGGTGAACCGCGACTTGATTGGCTGAAAATCACCGCCGAGAGTAAGCGTCAATTGAACGCTGAGATCATCACCAAGAGCGGTGTCTGGGCTGAAACCATCAATACGGAAGCTGCCCGAGACGGGGTCAGGTCCGACAATAGAGACATCAGTCACCTCCGTAAACTCACCTTCGCTAATGATTTCCAGCGTCAAGGCATTCTCGGTGTATACGGCAAGGTCAAGGGGTCGATCGGAGAATTGAGGCTGGCGAACTACCACGCCGCCTAAAGAGTTATCTCGGCCCAAAACAATCGGGGTTTCTCTGTCTCGATCCAGTGAAAGGGTGAGCCCCGAATACACGAACAAGGAGGAGTTAGCAGCCTCTTCGGTAGGTTGGAAAGACCATGTGCCCAGATCTGTTTCGTCACGCAAAGGAAGGTAAATGGTCGTAGCCCCTGTTCGCGCGCTGACTTCCACGATTGGGGCCGGGGAGGTCGGCGTCGCGCGGACTTTCTCCTCTGGCCCGGTCAGTATCCAGTCCTGGGACGTTGTCAGAATTCGGAATGCGGCTGTTCCGGCAGCGATATCGAAGCGGCCGCCGTCGCCTATCTCCTTGGATTCACCGCCGCCAATTTGGACCTGCAACTTGAGAAACTGGTAGGCCAGAGTAATCGGGTCTTGAGCGTCCAGGTACGCACCGTTTGATTCACCAGCGAGCGCTAAGCCGTTCGGACCCAGGTCCGCACACTCAAGGGCGCTACCCGAAGGAAACCCGGGCGGGGTGTAACCGCCGTAGATGGTTCCAGAGCCCTCCACTAAGGGTCGAAGATAGCTCGCAAAATATCGGAATTCGCCGACGAGTTCCTCTACTTCGCTCTGGGAGGACCCTCTGTTACTCCACACCCCCCGGAGCGCATCTTCATTATTAAAAAGAACGGCGAACACACCGACTCTGCTTTTCTTGAGTTCTGCCATCACACCGGTGGTGGAATTGGGTGTTCTGGCAAGATTTGTGGCGTCGATATCAGAGTGGCAGAGATTGGCAAGGGAAGGCAGCGACAAGAGCTTGTCATCCCCCAGGCGAATACCGCCGTCGGTGAACCAGATGAGAGCCTGGCAGTGGGTCTCACTCAGGTTATTTGCTTGTAGCTCAGTTGCGGCATAACGAAGGCCGGCTTCCCAATTGGTCCACTTATCCGTTGACGTCCGCGTTGCCGAAGCGCTGATGGCAGAACGCAGCAAACTGGCCGAACGGGCAGCATCCTCGGTGCCCTTGACGCTTCGCCAATCAAAGACAGGTGTCACAGCGGAAGAAAAAAGGGCAGCGCCGACGTTCACGGTAATCCCTTGCTCAGCAAAGCTTGCTAGTTGGAGGATGCTGTCAGAAAGAATGCCTTCTCGAACGATGTCGGGGTCTGTATTGAGCAAACTATCCGAGTCGTCCACGAGGTAAAAAACGTCAATCGTCTTGTCTTGCCCCGAGGTCAAACACGTCGTCAAGTCAGCAAAAGCTTCTTGGGCAACCTCAGAGAGGTCGCTCACCGAGTTGGCGCTCGCCCACTGAGAAGCGATGAGGGGAAATGACGCCATGACCAAAAGGGCGCTCATGATGAGAGCGCCCGTGCGGACGAGTGAGGCAACAAATGTCATGTCAGGAAAGGCCACCCCTGCTGCACAGCCGTGCGCGCCAACCAGTCGCTGATCCGCCATATGTGGATAACACCCACCACAATGCTGGCCCCAGCCAAAATACGCAAAACCTTCGAGAGTGCTGGGCGAATGACAAACCATGGATCCTTACGGCCTGACATTTGGGCAATGGCGTCCCACCCCGTTGCCAACACCGCAATAAGAGGAGTGAGCAGGTAGCCCAGGACAGACCACCACTCCGCGCCGAGTACCTCCAGGAAAAAGGCAATGATTCCGCTGCCCACCACGGCGACGATTCCGACAATCAGCGGAAGGGGCGAGGCGTAACGCGGGGTGCCATGATCCTGAAAAGCACCATAATCGGGTGCGGGCGGGAGGGTTTCCGCTACCCCAGAGAGATAAGACATGGAATTCCCCATCTTTGCCAATAAAATCTCATTGTTTCCCAGGATAAAAGTTAGCATCGATTTGAAAACTGCGTCAATGAAAAACTTAGCGGTGATCACCCACAAAGCTCTAAATTAGGGGTCCAGAAAGCATCCACTGTGGAGCCGTGGCCCCGATGGGGCCAGAACTTGAGAGAATGTTCTTTAGGTATTCCCTGAGAGGTGATAAATGTATTGCAAAAAATGTGGGGCCCTGCGTGGCGCCGCAAGTTTTTGCACCTCCTGCGGAAAGCGCCTGGATCTACCGCAGCCGCCCCCCGCGCCCTCTGTACCAGTGACCCCGCCCCCAGCACCCGCTATGCCAGTGACCCCGACCACCGCAGTCCCGGAGCCCGTTCGAGAGCCGCCGCGAGCGAGGCGAGGCGACCCTCGAAGTCGGAGTCGGACCGGTCTGATCATGGGGCTGGTAGTGGGCGCGCTCGTTCTCACTGGCTTCACAGCAGGAGCAATCGCCTGGATCGCCAATGATTCCCCGCCGACAGCGGCCGAGGGGACGACCTTTGGCTCCGACCCAGTGCTCGATGCGTTGTGGGTGGAGTGCGGACAGGGAAACCTCGAATCGTGTGACGGTCTCTATTACGACTCACCGCTGGACAGCGAATACCAGGAATACGCAGCAACTTGCGGCAACAGAGACGACGCAATCGCCGGTTGGTGCGGAACCTTAGTGGCGGCACCTACCCCCTCTTCTCAGGCACCAGGCGGGAACCCTGTGCTGGATTTCTTATGGGAGGCGTGTGCTGAAGCTGACTTCCAAGCCTGCGACGATCTGTACTTCGAAGCTCCCGGGGGGAGTATCTATGAAGAATTTGGCGCAACCTGTGGTGACCGAGCAGAAAGAGCTGGCCGCTGCGTTGAAGAACTCAGCTAGAGCGGCAGAGGAAAGGGCTGCCCCACTCAGATGAGTCACAAGTTTTACATCGGCGGCGGCGGCGGCATACCGCTGCACACCCCGGGCCGCGGGGCTCCGTTGGCAGAGCCTTGCCTGTCCTTTTGATGGCGGGGGGACAACGGATATTGATGTTGGTGACTACGACCTAGAAGAGCGAACCGAAGCCATCTCCGTAGTCAGCTAGCTCACTGTCGGACAGAGGAAAGTCTGGGTTCATGCCGGACAACCCGACATCTTTTGATTGCCCAGTGGCAACTTTACCGCGTGGCTGGGGAGCATCTCTGCCGAGCATTTCGAGGAGGGCCAGGTCGCTGCCGGCCTTCAACAGGTGTTCTAGCCACAGTTCGTTGTTGGAACGAACGAGGCAGCGATTTCTGGTTTTTTCTCCAGCATCATCGGAGCATTCCTGCGACTGGTGTCTGGTTTTTGCAACCCCGCTGCAGATTCTGGGACTGGTTCTGGGACTGATTTTCCGCCGCGGGGGAGCGAGCAAAGCTTCTCAGATACGGCGAGAGCCAGGATGCGCCCACGGGCACGCGTGAGCCAATGCGGGCCTTACGGTCTCCGAGGTCTTCTGCTGGCTTTGAATGTGCTCGCTTGGATTGCTCTGTAGCTAAACCCGGGGCTCATCTGTCTCCTCATCTGCGCAGAGTTCGCAACCCACCCCCGCCATTGGGGTGCCGCAATTGGGGCAATCTCCCTCGGGGTCAAAAGCGTGACCATAGGTCAGTCCCTCGGGAAGTGAAGGGGCATCGGCGTGAACGTCCTCAGGCACAGCTTCGGCGGGGGCCAACGAATCCGGCTCATGAGAGGAAAAATCGAGCCCACAGCTCCCACAAAAGCGATCAGCTCGGGCGGCACCGCAGTCAGGACAGACCTTCGTGTCCATGCTTACTCGACCACTCCAGGTTCCAGAGCAACACTGTCATCGGTCTCGGGCGGCGGCGTGTTGTCGGTGTCGGCATAGGGGGGGATGCCGGGATTAGTGGGCTGCTGAGGAACGACATCATCAAATCGCAAAACTGTGATGCCCACTAGAGAAGGGGCAGGTACGAGTAAGGCTTCACCTGCTTGTAAATTTTCAGACCGAGTAAGCCCGTTGCTCGTGATGAGAAGATTCTGGCCCTCAGAACGCTCAAGGTAAAACATGGTGGCAATAGAGTCAATCGTGTCGCCCTCTTGCACGACGTACTGCAGAACAGGTTGCGCCAACAGCTCCTGCCTCTCGCCCCGAAGGGCGTCCAGCTGGCTCTGCGTCTCGCCCCTAAGGGCGTCCAGCCGGCCTTGCAGGTCACTCACTTGCGTTTTCGTCGACTGCAGCGTTGCCGAGAGGTCGGGTGGCACCTGTGACATAACAACGCCAGCGCTGAGCGCAGAGCCAACAAGCACACCGATCCCTGCGGCAAGCGCAATCTTAATGCCAGTTTTCCTGGGCGAGAACGAGGCGTGGACAGTGGGCTCACTAGCGCGCCGAGGGCCTCGCGATGTCGTGCCCTCTTCACACACTTCTACCGCGCCCGCAGCGTTCTGTCCGAACCACCCGTAAAGACCTTGGACAGGATCGATGACCAGGGCAAAGTTGCCAGGGGCGCCAAAAAAATTCTCCTGGATAAACATGTCATAGTCGGAGAGGAAAATTCCAAACGTCGGATGGGTGTGATACCACCCCACTATCGAATGCTCCGGGAATTCCTTCGCGGCCAGAGACAGAATGTCCTCCCATACCTCGTGGGTGAAGGTCAACGTCGCTTGCTGCGCACTCGCAGCGAGAGCGGGGATAGAGCCCACAATGGTGGTGCGCCCCTTCTCCACCGATCCCATCAGCATCCCGCCCACCTCGGCCGTGAGGTTCGAATACGCATGGCCTTCGATATTTGCCATAACGCCCGCGGCCATCGCGTACGGCGCCGCATCCTTTTCCCTAGCCACCTGCAGCCCCCACCAGCACGCAGACACGCTTGTTACCTGCCCTCGCCGAAATGATGTCGCACTGCGCGAGGTTTAGCGCAGCGAGCGTCATGGACAGTCGCTCATCGCCGGCGCTCAGGGAGGTCAGGATATCTCCGACCCGCTGAGCAGAGCAGTTCCCGGTGTTCTCGCATCGGCCCTCTCCCAGTTCGTAGGCAGAGCGAACTTTCATCACCGCGTCCCCGCTTCCACATTCACTACACGGAGCCAAAGAAATAATGTCCTCCTCAAAATCCAGAGCATCAATCTGCCCAATGGATTCGAAGGCGATCAGTGCGATATCCGCGAGAGTCCGTGCGCTTGGCGCGGCGACAATCTCGTCATAAACATCGTGAGCCAAACAGAATTCATCTTCGGAATATCTGCTAGTAAAAACATCCATGGTGTCACCTGTGTAACTCCAGACTTTACCGACCAGCGCAACGAGATCGCTGTTGCCCGTGAGATATTTAATTGCCTCCTGCGTTTGGATCGCCGCCACGATTGCGGCTGTGGTGGCATTCGTCGGGGTCTTGCCCCCCAGGATTTCTTCGGGCGCAAGCAAGGCGCAACTTCGGCGATGACTCATCTGCACGTAGTCCGCCTCAGTCAGCGTGCAGGCATAGCACGGTCCGTCAGCCCCAAAGATCCGCACAAGTCCTCTGAGGCCCTCAATCGCACCATCAATCCAGGGAATACCCAACTTTCGGCACGCTTGATTGACCCAGGCTCTCGCCTCCCTGTTGTCCAAAGCGCCAATCACGATGTCATAGTTTCGAAGAAAACCAATTCCCAGGCGCTGAACCGCCACGGGATGGCCCATCGCCTTCACGTCACCGTTGAGCGTGGCCACTGCCCGGGCCAGCACCTCGGCCTTATTCTGTCCTTCGTCGGCTTCAGCAAAGAACACACACCGAGCTAGGTTGGAATGCTCGATAGTGTCCATATCGCAGATGTCGACCTTCCCCACGCCAACGAGTCCGAGGTTTTTCACCACCTCGTTACCAATCGCACCCGCTCCGACGACCATGACCCGCGCTGCCGCAAGCTTCTCTTGGTCCCACCAGGTAATGAGCTCCTGGCGATGGTAGCGGGAGTTGGGGTCAGCTACCAGCATGGAGTCGCCCCAGCAGTAATTTCTGGGACCAGCCGCAATGTGTCGCCGTCTTTCACCCCGGAGCCTGCAAGCGTGCCATCGTCGCGCAGCTGCGCTTGCGTTTCAGAGTGGTGGAAACGGTAGGACATGGGCTGGCCATCTGGCCCGACTAAAGGCAAACCAAGGCTCTGGACGAGCGTCGCGATAACCCTAATGGTGGGCTGGTCACCGGGCATTTCGACCTCATCGCGTCGAGCACCGGTTGCATCTGTTACCACTACGGAAATACTTGTCACGTTAGTTCCTCACTATTCCTGAGCTGACCGCTCTTTGGCCGCGCTCTCGATATCTGATTCCAGTTTTTCCGATACTGACGGTGTCGCTGTCTCCGAGTTTGGACTTGAGAGACTCCACTCCGTTGACGAAAAGTGGCGACTGCGCATCCAGGACGGACACAATCATTACCCCGCCCTGTTTCTCCAACGTGGCCGCTATTGCCGGCATTGTGGAATCTTTGATCAAGGTGATATCAGCAGAAGGCGACGACCCAAGGGAGACACTGTTCTTGTAAAGAATGAACTGTTTCCCGGCCATACCGCCGTGCGTAATTTCAATCCAACTCGTCTTAGCCACTTCTTCCGACAGTGAGATCACACCACCAAGAACCAGCCCGGTAATGAGAAGACCCGAAATCTGCGCGGCATTCTCGCTCTGCGCATCGTCTCCGAGCACAACAAAATAATCAAAGAGGAATCCGCCAAGGAACCCGCCAATCAGCCCGCCGCCGCCCGTAATCAGGATTCTCTTCCACAGCATCGACGCAATCCCGACGGTGAGCCCCGCCGCTAGACCAATAAAACTCCAAGCAATCCCACGGTTGAGGTGGTTGCGGGCATTGAACTCATCAAAAAAGTCTGGATCTGAAATCGAGAGCCCACTGTCGAAAAGATCATCAAAAATCCTCTCGACGCCCGCGCCGTAGGCAGTACTGGCGGCGAAACCCAGGAGCAGACCGAGCACCAAGGCCGCGGCCAGACCAATGCCAATCCGGCTACCCATCTTGGAAAGGGCTCCCGATTGAAGAGTGTCACCGATAACCAGGGACATGCCAATCAGGAAGGCCACGCTCAGGCTCGAAAAGAGATTAGAGGCAGTGGCTGTTTCGGAATCTTCGAAGAGCGGCACGCTGAGTTCCCACGCGCCCCAGGTTAAGAATCCCCCACACGCACCGGAGAGGATGAGCCAGGCGACCACACGCAGTCCCCCCGCCGTCTTTTCCGGCTCACCGATGTTGCGCACCAGTGGGACGCGTTTTGCTTCTTCCATCTGAGAAACAATCAAATCGACTTCGGCGCTAGCGACACTTTCCCTGGAAATGACGAGTTTTGTCGGCGCCGGCGTCTTTCGGGCTGTCGGATTTTTAGAAGCCACGTTGGGAGGCTGCTCTTCTGCCATCGTCTATTCCTCCGTGCTGGATCGAGATCGAACATGAATGGTCGGGATATTCGTGTGAGACGCCAAGTCAAGGTGCCCAACCGGGATTTCCTGGGAATGGGCGACCGCCCAATTGGCAGCAACCGCATTGAGAGGCGACTGGATGTTGTATTTCTGCCACTGCAGCATCTTCCCGATGTCAAGAACAATGTCAGCAAGGGTTTGAGCGGGACTCCAAAAGTCAGCGATACAAATGTAGTCACCAAAGTTGGGATGGAAAATCTTCTGGTGGGACACAGCATGGGGCTTTTCCTTCGGATAGCCCATGGGAAGGGTCAGTACAACGAGGGTCTGTTGCGTCACCGTGGGCCGATTCTGGTCGTCGAGCCGCAAAGACGGGACATCAAACACCAAGTGATACTTCTCGGGCGGGAGCGCACCTACGGCCTCCACGGACACGTTGGGGTGCCCATCAAAACGCAAGCGCAACTGTGCATAGTCATTGGTGAGACGAGATATTCGCGGGCTTGCCATACGTTAGGTCTTGTCCCGGATGGCCGCCCGCATATCGGGTGAATTTGGACACCCGTATGTGGGGCATCCCTCAAACGCAGCCCAGCAATCGCGGTGGGTGAAAGATGAACAGCTCTGACATCTCGGGCCGCTATCGCTACGGACAGGGCCCGAGCAGTAGCTACACGGCGCAAAGTTATTGACGGCGGCTTCGGCAAGCAATGGCAACCCCCAGGTGTCTGATTTTTGTTCATCTACGCTCAATGGCCTCCACCCTATGGCAATTTCTCCTTTGGTTCCCCCAATAGACTTGAAGACACCCGTAAAATCGCGGTTCTTGGGGTTATTTTCCGGGATTCCATCACTGCCAGACATTCACCATGCATGCGGCAATTCTGATCCGAAGGCAATCTGAGAGGAAAAATCGGGGAAACTGCTTACTGTTCCGTCTGCGGGGTGGATATGAGTGCGGCTGCTGTTCCATGCCCTCAATGCGGCCGCAGCACAAGCAACCCGCGCGATACTGTTGCTCCACCGGCGACCCTCTGCGATCGGATTGCTATGCCTGAAGACCCTGCCTACTGTGAGGAGTGTCGCGCCCCCTGGGTGTGGGGCAATGACTTCTGTGTCCAGTGCGGGTTCGTCCTTACCGCGCCGTAGAAGCACCGTTCTTGGGTCCTACAGCACTCACGCTGCTGGGACCTTGTGCCTTGAGAGCGCTGCGTCCTTAGGTGAACTGCCAAAGCGGTGGTCGGCGGCACGGGCTTCTTAAGTAAGAAAGACCAGAATGATGATGACGCTTGCCTGGGGAGCCTGATTGGCCAGCACCCACCAACCGAATCGTCCTGTGTCATGAAGGTGACGGTATCGACGACGCCGGCAGAGTCCGAAGAAGCCTTCTGGGCTGAGGCCAATCCCGCCAAAGAATTGGCCGAGAGAAAATAGGCAACGTCTCCCCTAAACCTAGGCCAATTCAGCTTTACAACGGGTCGTTCTCCAGAGTGCCCAGCTCCAAGGACTCACTTCCGTGGCAGATGCCGTATCTCTCTATCACCGCTTTGGGCATGGGAACAGGAAGTGCTGCGAACAGCTTGAAGGCGACGCCTAGCGAGTCGCGCTCCATCAGAGCCGAGATTTGCGTCGGGCTTTGCCCCACTTGCATCTGTGTGATCAGAAATTGGATTTCCTGCCAAGCCCAGGTCTTCTGGTGGCGGGGTTTTGATCAGTCTTTGACTAGATCGTGGTCGTCATAGACCACGGCACTCAGCTGCCGGACAATGTCCTCTCTGGTGAGGAAAAAATGGTCAGCGAGCATCGACAAGGTGAAACCTGTTAGGTATAGCTCGAGGAGTTCTTTTATCGACTCGTCATCCCACGGGGGGACAATCTCGAATTGTGGTTGGTCAAGAAATCCCGGTGATGTGTGGATCGCGCGGAACAAAACTTCTGCCTTGCGCTGTTTGAGCACCGTGCGGACGGACTCCAGGGCGTCCCCGTCATAGGGGACGTCAATGGCGCGAAACAGCAGCGCGCAGTGGTCCCGAGAGAAATCGTGCTCGCACCTCGGGGATTTTCCACATTCCACGTGGGCGCCCTGTTCGGGGTTCTCGGCGAACTTTATGCGGGCTTGACGCCCGTCTTCTAACTCGAGTGTTATGGCAACATACATGAGCTCTCCTTCTCCCAGTATGTTACGAGGGGCCCCTGACAGGGTTGAAGGTGGCAGGGCCTTATAGCCCGCACCCCTCCTTCTTGAGGTGAGCGATGTTGTGAGCAAGTCCAATGGTGGCGATGCTCGCGCCAGGGGTGCGAGGAAAAGCGACAACGGTAAAGGAACTTGTCCCTCGCAAACACTTCGTCCAGAAACGTCAGTCCCGCAGATTCGTCCTGAAGCATTCGCTGGATGCCAGAGACTATGGCGGCCAGAACCTATAGCCCGCGGTAAACCTGTCGTCGATGGTCGACGATGACCACCAGGACCATCAACTCGTCATCGTGAATGCTCACCAGCATCCGGTAATCCCCCACCCGGTAGCGCCATAAGCCGCTCTCCCCGCTAAGGGGTGTACCCACCAGTCTCGGGTTCTCAAGATTGAGCCCCTCCACATAGGCTCGGATCCGAAGGGCAACGGGTTTATCGAGGCGCAGAATCTGCTTCTGCGCAGCCGGTGTGAAACGGATCCGGTAAGTCATTGACCAGGAGCGTCCCAATCCACGTCAGCGATATCGATGGCAGTGTCACCTGAGGCACGGAACTCTTCGAGCGAGTCTTTGGCCAAGAAGTAGTCTTCCTGGTCCTCAAGGAATCCCTTGATTGCTTCGACAGCATAAAAGCTCTTGGTGCGCCCCGTTCGCTTCGCCAGCGCTGCAAGGCGCAAATCCAGCGCCCCATCGATTCTCACATTGATTTGCGTTTTCGTCATCCCGCACCCCTTTCGCTATACAAGTATAACACTTGGGAGGTCGGCGTGAGCTGTCGCCTGATTCCCCCTCTACGCTCAAGCACATCGAGGGTGCCTGCAAAGACAGAGTCAGGCATCTCGGTGTGCCCGTGTGGGAGGTCCGTATTACCCTGGCGAAGAAGTAATCCGTTGGAGGTCACCGCGTCCCATGTCTCACCCGCGTGATCTGACCAAGACGTGTGGTGCGCTCGTGATCGTCAGGACACCGCCTCATCACCGAAGTGGCGCTGTGGGGCCACTCGCTCTGGCCCAAGCGGGGCACACGCAATGACACCCGGACTTTCTGCGAACACCAAGGCGATTCTTCTTCTGACCGCACCCTTGATTTCAGGCAAACAAAATGAACCCTTCCCCCTCCTCACTCCGGGCGAATACAAAAAACTTGCGAGCCACCTTCGCGAGCTGGGCCGGGAGCCGTCGGAGCTCATTTCCTCCGATTCGAGCAGTCTCCTCCACGAGTGCGACCCTGTGATATCCCGTGATCGCATGAAGCAGCTTCTGGGTCGAGCTTTCCTCTTGGGTCACGTCGTCGAAGCCTGGCAGTCACGATCTATCTGGGTGGTGAGCGGTACCGACGCGGAGTATCCGCACGTCCTCACAGAGAGGCTGGGAGAACACGCACCCGCCCTTGTGTATGGATGCGGTGAGAGACGTGTGCTTGAGACGGGGGGGCTTGCGATTGTAGGCTCCCGCGACGCAGATCCGGATGCGATTGAGTTCACCGAAACGACGGGCCGGTTGGCCGCGACATCAGGAAAGACGGTCGTCTCCGGCGGGGCACGAGGAATTGACCAAGCAGCCATGCGAGGCGCACTCAATGCCGGAGGCACCGCAGTGGGCGTCCTGGCAGACAGCTTGAATAGGGCGGTGATTAATCGCGAAAACCGCGAGGTCCTGTACGAAGGGAATCTCACGCTAATTTCACCCTACGACCCGAATGCGGGGTTCAATGTGGGAAACGCGATGCAACGCAACAAGCTGATTTACGCCCTCGCTGAAGCTGCTCTAGTCGTGAGTACCGACCTCGACAAGGGAGGGACCTGGTCCGGCGCCAAGGAACAACTCGACCGTTTCCGCTTTGGCCCGGTCTTTGTCCGTCAGGTCGAGACTGCATCTCCGGGCTTGGATGCTTTGCACGCAAAGGGTGCGGCTCTGTGGCCGAACCCGCGCGATGAAGACGAATTCACCCAGATTTTCCTCCACGAAACCCACGAGAGAGTAACGCCACAAGACTCGAGTCTCACCCTCTTTTAGGTCCGGGAAAAGGTAACTCCAGAAAGAGCCCCATTGTTGCCTTCTCAGAGCGACGCTGAGATTACGGGGCAAGGGTTTCTGTGTCCGAGACCGCAGCATGAGCGACCCGCGCGATACTGTTGCCCCACCGGCAACCCTCTGCGATCGGATTGCTATTCCTGAAGACCCTGCATACTGCGAGAAGTGTCGCGCGCCCTGGGTGTGGGGCAATGACTTCTGTGTGCAGTGCGGGTTCGTTCTCGTCACGCCATAGCGACGGTGTTCTTGGGTCCTACAGCACTCACGCTGCTGGGCCGTTGCACCTGAAGAGCGCTGGAGGGCTTAGGCGACCCGCCAAAGCCGTTGTCGCGTGCGTAGGAGTCTTGAGTAAGAAAGACCAGAAGGTTGATCATGCCTGACAGGGGAA
>Ga0209390_10003062_pt1 | contig 27841 bp, 52 predicted proteins | sample BON01_FD_187212 | JGI IMG/M metagenome (GOLD analysis project Ga0209390, IMG submission 187212) | Freshwater microbial communities from Lake Bonney liftoff mats and glacier meltwater in Antarctica - BON-01 (SPAdes) (version 2) | ecosystem: Environmental > Aquatic > Freshwater > Ice > Glacier...
GAATTAGAGGATAAGTTAAATGATGGTAAAATTATTGTGATACCAGATGTTAGATTTGTTAATGAGGCTAATTATATTTTACAAGAAGGTGGTTATTTAATTCGATTAGAGGGTGACCCTATGGGTATTAGGGAAAATAGTTTACGTGATTTAAACCATATCTCTGAAACTAATTTAGATGATTATACTAATTTTAGTAAAGTTATATATAATGATGAAAGAGATATTCAAGTCTTAAAAAAAGTTGTAAGTGATTTAATTATTGAATTATCTTTAGATAAGGGACAAGATTGAAATTACTGAATGTATAAAACAAGACTTATTTAATTTAATAATATCGGTTGATATTTCAGAAAGGTTACTATTGAGAATAATGATGATTATGAAGCCTTTAAAATAAAAATATATAGATTAGTTAAGTTAATTAAAAAAAAAATAGTATTTAATTTGTTTTATTGAAATAAGTTTTGTACATTTGTATAAATAAATAAATAAATAAATAATATGGAGGTAAAAGAAAAAAGTAAAGTAAAATTACATTACGTAGGTAAATTAGAGGATAATTCAGTATTTGACTCTTCTGTAGCAAGAGAAGAACCAATAGATATTGAAATTGGTGTATCACAATTAATACCAGGTTTTGTTAATGGTATTATGGGTCTTAAAGTTGGTGATAAGAAAACTATCAATATCCCTTTCAACGAGGGATATGGTCCAGTGTTGGAAGATAGAATTCAAGAAGTTGATAAAGCTTTAATCCCAGAGGATATAACTTTAGGACAAGCATTAGCTGCTCAAACTCCAGAAGGTGAAATTAATGTCGTTGTAACTAAAATCAACGATGAAACAGTTATATTGGATGGTAATCACCCATTAGCTGGTAAAAACTTAATCTTTGACATTGAAATAGTTGAGGTGATATAAATAAATAAATAAATAAATAAATATAAAGAGAGGTATTAACCTCTCTTTTTTGGTTTATACGATATATTTATCAGTATGAAGAAACTAATAAGAAAATCATTAAGGGAAAGATTGTTGGTTATAAGTAAAAAATATGACCATAACCTATGTATTTCGTGTAGATTAAAGTCTATAGCTATAAACGAGGGTTCTAATAAAATTTTAACAGAAGAGCAAAAATTGAACAAATTAGGCACACTTTTGTTAATGATGGAAAAAGAAATTAAAGTTGGTGATAACCTAACAAAAAAATTAAACACTATTAATAGTGATTTTTCTAAAAAACTTATAGCATTTTTTAATAGTAATGATATCAAAGATGATGCTGAAATAGAATATGTTGATTACGATAAAAATAATGAGAAACTTTTCACTATTGGTTATACTGATAGAAACGGGAACCCAAAAACTCGTCTTACGAAAATAAATACGCTTCTTAAGTATTTAGGTAGCACCATTCAAGATATAAAAGACTATGAAGTGGAAGACCTTATCAATCACCTTAAACAAGTTGATACTAACCAATTAAAAGAAGTTACTGGTAATGATATACTCAAGGCTTATCATTGTGCTAACTATGATGAAGGTGAAACGATGGGTTCATGTATGCGTCTTGATGCTGCACAAGAATATTTAAAAATGTATACTGACAATCCTAACGAAGTTTCTTGTTTGGTTCTTATTAACCCAGAGAATGATAAAGTTAGAGGTAGAGCACTTATTTGGCACATGGATAACAACCAATACTTCATGGATAGGGTTTACACAACAAACAAAGAGTTTGATACTTTCTTCAATAATTACGCTGATGAAAAAAGTATTAGTAGACGAGCCAACTCAACAATAACACTTGAAAATGGTGGTGATTATGATTATTACCCATATATGGATACATTTAAATTCTATACACCATATCATAGTCTCCTTTCTACCGATGATGGTGAGTTAGAATTACAAGATACTAACGGTGGTAGTAGCGAAGCCTATACTTTTTACTCTGGAATACATGGTGTAAACATTCCAGAAGATGACGCAATTTATTCAAAACACTATAGTGACTGGATAAGACGTTCAGACGCTGTAAACACATGGGATGATAAATGGGTTTTGGATGATGATGCTGTTAGATTAGATGCTGGAGAACACAAAGATGAGTATGCTTTAGACGAAGATGCTGTAAAAGATTATGAAGGTGATTGGATAACACTTGAAGAGGGATATATTTTGGATGCTGGAGAGTATAAAGGTGCCTATGCTTTAGGTGATTATATTGTTGAGTTATATGGAAAAAAAGGTATTGCTTTGAGAGATGAGTCTGTCGAGTTAAATGCTGGTAAATATAGTGATGAGTGGTGTTTAAGGGTTGATGCTCATGTGTTGTTAGAAGGGGAAGAAATATATGGTATAATATCCGATGATGATATGGATGATTATGACGGTGTAAAATATGTAGATTTTAATGAATTTGAAGGAAAAGGTGCCAACGCATTTAATTTTGATGAAATTGGTGATGAAAAAGTTTCTAGGTTCAATAATGCTAAAGTAGCTTTAGACAAATATAATATAGAGTTACATAAAGATTATAAAACAGATAAAGATAGAGTAATTAAAGTTAACAAGGTAAACTTTGGTAAAGAAATATCTAAAGAATACAATGTCACTATGGATGGTAAAAAAGGTGATATTAATTTGGAAACACTTTTAAACTTTATTAATCAAGGACAGTTATTTGAAAGTAAAAATGTGATTAAACAAGTACTTAGAGATAGATTGCCAATCAATACTTATTATCACTATTAAAAATTCACTTGTATATTAAAAATATATTTAGTACCTTTGAATTATGGAAAACGAAATTAGACTAATACATCATATGTCAATTCCTTCTGATATATTAGTTATACATAAAATTTTTAAATCAAAGGGGTTCCAACTTTTTTTAGTTGGTGGTTGTGTACGTGATAGTATACTTGGGATTGAACCAAAAGATTTTGATTTGGCTACAGATGCTGTGCCAGATAAAGTTGAGGAGATGATGCTTAAAGCTAATCTAAGAACAATTGCGACTGGAAAAGCCTTTGGTGTAATTAATGTGTTTACTGAAGATAATGAATTTGAGATTGCTACTTTTAGAACTGATAATGGTTCAGATGGAAGAAGACCAGATTCAGTTACTTTTACAACAATCGAGGGCGATGTTGCTAGACGAGATTTAACGATTAATGCGTTATTTTTTGATATAGATACATCTGAGGTTGTTGATTTGGTAGGTGGTTTAGAAGACATTAAAAATGGTGTTATAAGAACCGTAGGGAACGCTGCTGATAGATTTGAGGAAGATAGACTAAGAATCCTTAGAGCGATAAGATTTGCTGCTAGATTTTGTGGCACATTAGATAAAGATATTGTCGATGCTTTGAATGAAGATTCAACTTTAGATAAAATTTCAGCTGAAAGAATTCATGATGAATTTATAAAAGGAATCAAATCTGCGAAGTCAGTTATTAATTTTATGGAGTTATTGGATAGTTTTAATATGTTTTCATCTATATTCCCAAATATGGTAATTGATAAAAACTTCATCGAGGATTCTGACCCAATAATTGTTATTTCGATGTTATTAAAAGGTGAAAAATTTAACGGTTTAAATAAAAAATTAAATAAGTTAACATACTCTAATGTTGAAGTAAAACAAATTGAGGGTTTATTGGGTTTACATGAATTAAGTTTTGATACGGCCGTTTCATTAAAGCCAATTATAAAACTTAGTAATTTGAATGATTCTCAAATAATAAATTTTGCTATTAAGAACAATATTGATATAAAATTGGTAAATACATTATTAAAATTTGAATTAAGTGTTGATGGTGATGATGTAATGAAAGAATTCAATTTAAAACCTAGTAAAGAGCTGGGTCTTAAGATAAGAGAATTGGAAAATGCAAAATTTAAAGAAATGTTTATGTTGTTTTGATATATTTATATTTAAACTATTATGAACTACCCATCCATCGGAATATGGATGGGTTTTTTGTGTTTAAAATAAAAAACTTAATAGGTACTTTTATATTTTATTTTATATTTATTTATAAAGATAAATATGGTAATTAAAAAATTAATTAAACACTTATTAAGCGAAGGTTTCAATAAGAATATATTACTAGAAGAGTTATCAATACTTATTGAGAAAGAAATAAAGGTTGGAGATTCATTAGTTAAGAAACTTAATAACGTAAATAAACCATATGCTGATAAATTATTAAACTTTTTGAGGTCTAATAATATATCCGATAATTTTAATATTGATGGAATAGATTATGCTGAAAATGACGATAAAACACTTACAGCGTATGTTAAAGACAGAGATGGTAATCTAAAAGGTAGACGTTATAAGGTAGGTAAGTTATTTACTAGTCTAGGTATTAAATTAGATGATTTTAAAGGATATGAAATAGAAGACCTTATTTCACATCTTAAAAAGGGAACAATAGAAGATTTTAAACTTCTTAGTGGCGCTGATATATTGTGGGCGTATCATTGTGATAATTATGACGAAGGTGAAACAATGGGTTCGTGTATGCGATATGAAGCAGCTCAAAGTTATTTAAAAATATATACAGAAAATCCAGATTCAGTTAAATGTTTAACCTTAATCAACCCAAAAAATGGAAAAGTTAGAGGTAGGGCACTTATATGGCATACAGATAGTGATGAGTTTTTTATGGATAAAAGATATTTAACAAATAACCAATATGCAAATTTATTCATACTATATGGTGAAAAACATGGGTATAAAAAAAGCACTAATAGTACCGTATCACTTGATAACGCTGAGTTTGATGAATACCCATTCATGGATACTTTTCAGTATTTAAATAAAGATGGGGAAATATTAATGACTAGTAATGATGGTGATGAATCCACAGTAAAATTAGATGATACACACGGCAGCAGTAACAATGTTGGTACATATATAGATTTAGGTAGTAGAGAAGGTGAATACGTGGAAGAAGATGAAACTTATTATCTTTCATACGATACCCCAGATGGATATCGTGAGGGTTATGCTCACGTAGACGATGTATATTTTTATAATGATGAAATGTATCTACTGGATGATATGTGTGAAGTGTATGATACTGATGGGGATATATCCTATGTATTTAAAGAAAAAGATGATGATGATAATCCAGTTGTAACGTTAAACTATGGTAGTTATTCTGGTAAGCATGCGTTGTATGAAGATGTTGTAAATTTATATGTTGAATTTTATGGTGATGAAGCATATAGTTTAAATGACAGATATGTCGTTTCTTTATATAGCGAAAAATATGCTGAGGATGGTGATGTTACGTATGCTTTGGGAGGAGATGTAGAAGAGCTATTTAATGTTAAATACGGTGAAGATGAATGGGCGTTTACTAAAGATGTAACATCATTAAACTTCAAAAAACATGGTCAAAGGTACGTTTTGACTGATGATTTAGATGACTTAGATGATTTTGAAGTTGAGGAAATTGAAGAATCAAGTTTATATATGAATGAATCATATACCAATAAGTCTTTAATTAAAGAAATATTAAGAAAATATATGTAATTTTAATAGTAAAGTTGGAAATAAACTAATCAATGGTTTTTTTTTTAAAAATATTAGTATAAAATAAAAATCACTATATTTTAGTCTTTATTTATTTCAAGGTTGAGATATATTTATTCAAAAAATAAAATATGAAAAATTATTTAGCGATTTTAGCAGCATCAATAGATGGAGTTGAAATTAACGGATTCTCATTAATGACTAGTAAAGAAGTTGATGACTATGAACAATTAGCCAATAGCATTACATGGTCTTTTAATTATGAATTAGGTGATAACGAACTTGAATTTACGGACGGTGAACATTTAATCGATTCAATTCAATTTAAGGAAATATCATCCGAAGAATCAAAATGTATATTCAGATTATTTAATGGTGAATTTTCATCCTTTATTTCGTTTGACGAATTAAGAACAATTATTGGTGAAAAAGATGATGATGATGATGATGATTCAGATATTAGTGATGATATTGAAGACTCAGATAATTACTTTAATGATAACTATTAATCATCCCATTGGTAACTCATTTGATTCAACTTGTCTTCATATAGTACTTGACTATATAAAGAAGTTTAGTGAAATGATAGAATCACAAATAAATTTTATTACAGTTGAACTTTTTTAGTGTATTTACATATTTATAATTAAATTAGTAACTGTGAGAAGTATAGATAAAAAAATTAATTTACAAAAAGTAAATATTCTAGTTGAACAACGTTATTTAACGTCAAAAGGTGTTATCACTGAAGACTTAAACGTTGTTGATGAATTCGATTATAAAAATTTTGATATTGTTAGAATAAATGATGACTTATATCTTGTAGATAGAAACGATTCTGGAAATGTAGCCTTTATTGGTAAGGAATCAAATATTCCAAAAAATCGTATATGTGCATCAGCATTAATGACATTTAATAAGCTATTTGAAACTGAATTAATGGAGATAGATTTATCCAATAGCGTTATATTAGGTAACCTATCTCAATGTAACATTAAATAGTTATGAAAAAAACTACAAAACAATTATTTATAGAATCAATTAAAGCTAAACTTATATTAGAAAGAGAAGTACTTATAATTAATAGTTTCAACAAAGAGTTTAATAAAATAAAACGTTTAAATGAAAATGAACTTAAAACTATTGTTAATTATGAATATTTACTATAACGTTGATATTTATAAATAAAAACACGAAAAACATGAAAAATAAAACATTTTTAACAGAAGCAAAAAGAAGAGAAATTATTGTTAATAAAGAAAAAATGATAATTGAATCTTTTTCCAAAAATTTTATTAAAATAAAAAGAATTGATGAATCATACGGTTATTCATTAGAAGAGGCTAAGAGAATAGCTAAAGAAAGAAGTGTTGATGGTGTTAGACAACATGTCAATAAAATAGTTGATAATAGTGTTTATGCAGAGACTAAACGTGGTGATGAAAAATATGAAGTATCGGAATTTCTTGATGGTGATAATACAGTTGCTAGTTACGGTATTTAATAAAACACTATAAATCAAGTACTTAAAAAAACTTTTAAAAAAAGATTAAAAAAGACTTGTTTTTTCAGTACTTTGTGTGTACCTTTGCATATATATAATAAACAAAACAATTTAAATAAAAGAAATAATGAGAGCAATTAACATACATATGATATCGATTTCGAATTGGAGACGCAATAGTCACCAACTAGAGACGGCTATGTCGGTTAATTTCTACGATGATTTTTAAATCATTAAAAAAAAATAACAAACAATCCGTCTCTGAGAAATCTAAGACGGATTTTTTTATGTTTAATAATTATGGAAGAAGAACTTGTAAGAACGATAGGAACTGTAAAGGAAAAAAAGTTTAAAGAGAATTTTGATGAAGTAGTAGATGAATATAAATTAAAAGCACAAAAAATGGGTTACAACGGTAACTTAAAATTTAAAAAAGAAAGAGGCAACATAATAATAATGGTTACAATTTAATATGGTGTCCCGTAATAGGGTGAGCAAGCGTTTTTATAAGTTTGAAATTTATAAAACATAAAATTAGAAATAAATAAAAATGTTTACTACATTTGTAGTATAAATTAAAACGTTAATGATATGAAAAAGAAATTTGATATGTTGTAAGGTCTGCTATTCACAGACTCACAATATTATGAGTAAAAAAAGAAATAGAGCCTTTTTAAATAAGGCTGAAGATGGGCATAGTTATAAAATACTATTGTTAGATAAATTATTCCCAATATATTGGGATGATGGTTGTAATTTTCACTATACATCAAATGGTCCATCATGGGGTAAAAAATGGAAAGTGAAAACTATTACTCGTTACGACTACAGAACGTATCGTACTTGGAAATATAATCGAAAAACACAGTGGAAGTAATTCCACTCACTGGAACTTAGCTCAAATTGTTCGAACCCCTTAGTTCTAACAAAATATAATGTACTTAATGAATTAAGTATTTTGACCCTTAGCTTAAGTGGTAGAAGCACCCGTCTCATAAGCGGAAGAACAGAGTTCGAGTCTCTGAGGGTCAACGAACTGTTAATTATAAATAATATTAATTTAAGGTTTTACGATGAAAAAAATTAGAAAAGAAAGAACAATAGCTGAAAAACTTGAATTCTTAACTGAAGCTATGGATAGATATGGCATTCCTTTTACGATAAATAGAAATCCAACACCAGAAGAAATTGCCGAAATTAAAAAAGGTTTTAAGATTAAAGATAATATACTTGAAGAAATACAAAATAGAATGAAAGAATAAACTACGGGTCTGTATGATGTAGGTTAGAATCCTACTGGGCCCGCAAAATTTGGTGATATAGTTCAATGGTAGAACAAGCCCTTCATATGGGTTAAACGTGGGTTCGATTCCCTCATCTTCTGCATTTAAATTACCAATATGTTGTTTGTTTAGTAATATTATTATGTCTAAAAGTGGTTTTATTATTGTAAATTCGGTTTACAATAATTAAATATATAATAAATAGAATTAATTTAAAATTTAGTAGCAATAAATAATTATTTATTTATTGTTTCACTATTGTTTGATATTTATTGATATGAAATCATTAATTAAAACATTACTTAGAGAAGGTTTAAACGATAGCAATATTTGGTATCATGGAAGTGCAGATGTTAGAAAGATTGAAAAAGAAGGTGGTTTTGAACAAAGAACATTAAGTGCTGAATACATTTCAGATATCACCGTGTTTAATAAGTTACAATCTGATTTAGAGAACGCATTTTCTGCTGATGATAAAGATGAGTACCATAGAATATTAGATATGATACCAAAACTCAAGAAGAGGTTAACAATTAGAAAACCAATATTCCTTACAAATAGCAAGATTGTAGCTAAGACCTATGCGAATGCATCAAGGTCAATGGATTATCAAAATGCTGAGGAAAAAGTTTTAAAAGTAAGGGTTAACACAAATAAGGGTATAACAATTGTTTCAACTGGTCAAAACTTTAATTTTATAGAATTAAATAACATTAAACAAGGTTTTATTAGTGCTGGTATTAATGAAGAAGATTTTGATGAGGTATTTAATAAATTTAATTGGAATGCTAGAAACAATTCTAAAATTAAGACTGATTCGGTTGCAATTATGGGTGAATACCTTGGTTTTGATTACATTGATGTACTTGGTGTTTTAGATTCATATGATGGAGGTTCAACTGAATCAACTGTCAGAATGGTATTCAACCCTAACTATATTAAAATAATTAAATAATATGTTATTAAAAATCATTAAAAATACGGAATCAGCACCTAATATGGGCTCTAGATTTGGTCAAGATGTTGAACCAAAAGGAACTTATGTTATAGAAAAGACAAATGATTTACCAGTTCAATCACCATGGATAGAGGGTAATGCTGAAATAAAAAAACCATTATATATTGCGGTAACAGATGATACATTAGTCTCTTGGAAATACGACTTATCAAATGAGTATAAAGCTAAGGGTCAAAAATTAACTAATAAGTTAATGGGTAAAGGTTATGATGCCATAATAACTATCTTTGATGATAATTCAACTGGTGAGATAATATTATTTCCAAATTCAAGTTTTATGTTAATTAAAAATTTACTTAGAGAAGGTTTAGATGAACTTATTAATACATAAAAAAGAGGGTGATTACCCTCTTTTTTATTTAACCTTGCCCACGATTTTTCTTTTTATAAAGTTTAGAAGATTTACATTTAGAAGATTTAGATTTTGCGTGAACGCCCTTACGTTTTTTACTAACTTTATCAATTTTAGATGTGTTAGAACTAGCACTATTTTTACCCATAATTAATTATTTAATATATAAATATTTGATTTTTAAAATAAGTTTAGTATATTTGTTAAAAAAATATGTGGGATATAATATTATGGGGTAGTTTGTTAACGATATTAGGTATAACAATAATAACATTTGGTAAAAAAAGAAGTAAGCGTTTAAATTTGATATTATTTATATTAAGTTTTATAATTGCAATTAACTACGCATTATTTCTTCATGATACATGGGGAATGGTGGGTTTATTAATTTGGATATTTTTGACGTTTTCAGCCTATAACGATTACGAAGACAGTTGTAAAGATGAGTAACAAACTATATGAAGATTTACTATCCGAGTTATCGGATAAAATGATTTTAGATTATTGTGATTGGTCTGGCGTTAAATTTGATTTATCAAACTCGATATTACTTAAATTAAAAGAGTCTATCTCTTTAGATTTCGCTAATAAAGTTGAGGCTAATGGTTATGATGAAGTCACAACATTTTTAAGTTATATGATTTTAAATTTCCATGAATTTAAAAGGAATGTTACCAACGATGAATCTGACGCCACCTTTTTTTTAAGTGAGATTGATGAGAAGATTCTAGTTGTTGATGGTGTTAAAATTGGTGATAAATTAAGACTTGTAAAAGCTGATAGCGTAATGATTGCTGAGGTTATTGGTTTTACAGAAGTCGAGATACCAATAGTTCAGTATTTAGAAGTTGATTATTTAACAGATGAAATAGTTGATTCGGATGATTTGTATAGAGTTGGTGATATATTACCATACCCATATGATGATTTCTCATCTAAAAAAATGTAGTTATGATGTAAATAAACGTAACCACAATTATAAAATAACATAAAAATAATATAAAAATTAATGGGTTTTAAAAATATATTATTAATTGATATTGATTCTGATAGAGAAGAAGCGATATTATTTAGTAAACCAGATAACACTAACCAACCTAAAAATAAAGAGGATGGTGTTAAAACAATTATCAACGATATTAAAACATTATCACATGCTTTAAATTTACTAATTAGCTTCGCAGAAATAAATGAGTTCGCTAAAAAAGATGAGCTGATTGATGAATGTCTTAAGGTGATTAAAGGGGATGATAAATTACCAACCTCTGATGAAGTTGAGAATGATAATAATATATAATGATGTTAGATTTTATTAAGAAAAAACTAAGGGTTTTTTTAAATGAGGCTAAGGATAAGAAATATGAAATATGAATATGGTTGTGTAATGTTTTATTTTGATATTAATAATAAAACTTGGGAGGCTTATCAAGATTTGATTGATTCTGATGACCTTATAACAACTGATGGTTTAGGGTTGGAAGATGAACCACACGTTACATTATTATATGGTATACATAAATCTGTTAAAGATGAGGAGGTTGAGGAGATTGTTAAAGATTTCATAGCCCCTGAAATTAGGTTTAACCACCTATCGATATTTTAGGGTGATAAATATGATGTTGTTAAATTTACAATTAGAAATGAACACTTAAATAGGATGAACAAAAAATTGTGTAAATTGGAATATACGACTGATTTCCCTAAATATGAACCTCACGTTACGTTAGCTTATGTTAAAAAAGGTACTGGGGTTAAATATAAACAAACTTTAAAGGATGGTTTAGATGGTAAATTCACTCCAACTAAGATTGTTTATTCAAAAGCGGATGGTAGTGTTGAAGAATATGATATTAGTGAAAAAAATAAAATTAATGATATTTAATTAAATAAAATGAGTTTATCAATAATAGTTGCAATGTCTAGTAATAAGGTGATAGGTAAAGATAATGAATTACCATGGGAATTACCAACGGACTTAAAAAGGATTAAAGAAATTACTGATAATAATATTATCCTAATGGGTAGAAAATATTATGATAGTGTTGGTAAAGAATTCACTAATAGCACGAATATCGTTTTAAGTAGGGACCCAAAATTATTGATTAAAGATTGTTTAGTTAGAAATGATTTCAATTCGGTAGTTGAGGAATTTAAAGATAAAGAACTGTTCGTTATAGGTGGTTCAGATATTTATGAAATGGCTTTCCCTTTAGCTGATAAACTCTATTTAACCTACATTACTGATGAAGTTGAAGGTAATGTTATATTGAGGGGTTTAAACTCATCAGAGTGGCTTTTAAATGGGTTTGAAGGTCATATTAAGGAAAATAATATAACCTATAGATTTGAAGACTACCAAAGGGTTTAAATTATATAAAAATAAGTAGAGTAAAAATTGTTTAATTATTAATGGCTAAGAAGAAGGTAAGCGAGGAAGAAGAAGAAGAAAAGCTCAAAAGAGCTATGCCTAGAAAAGTAGTACCTAAAAAAAGTGTTAAAACTAATGTTAGGAAAACGGTTGCTAAAAAAACTGCACCTAAAAAGGTTAAAGTTGATGATAAATTAGTTGTAAAACTAAATGAGAGTAGTATTAACGAAAAAATCAACGTTGTATGTAGTACAAAAATATCTGACAGAATAGGTCCAGCGAAAACCAAAAGGTTTTCAGATGATAAGTACGTCAGATTAAGTGAAAATTCTAGTGTTGAGAAGTTCAAAGAGATGAGTGATAAGGTCCAAGATGGTTCACTCCAATGGGCTTATTACGCTCTTGATGGGGATATTGGATATCACTACTACATAATTCTAAATTAATCGCTTATCATTCTTACCATTATAAAAATAAAATTTAATTAAAATTATGAGTAAAACAGATGAAATTGTAAAAAAATTGGATGAGATGTATGCTAACCCAAAATCAAAGGGTTTTGTAAATCACATGATTAAAAGTTATTCATATTTAAATAACGTTACTAATTTGGGAAATAAATTAGATAGAGTTTCTAATTGTAGTTTAACTAACAAACGTTTAACCTCAATCGAGGAGGTTAATCAGATGGGTTTAACTGAGGACAAATTAAAAACTTTTGATTTTGATTTAGTTTCCATGATTAAAGGAAGTAAACCTTCGGATTTATTTACAAATGAATATAAAGGTAAGAGGATAGCTCTAACTTCTAATGAAACCACAACTTTAATTTCTTATGAGGGATTGGTTGGGTTATTAACTTGGATAGAAACCAAATTGGTGGTTAATGACAAGAATGTTAGTTGGCTAGTTAATTCAGTTAAACCTAAGAAAAGTGAGTTGGAGATTAGAGGTTATAAAAAACCTACAACAACTTTTGGTGAATTAGATAGTTTAATAAAATTAAAAATTCAGTTTCAAGAAAACGGGATTTAAATTTCACAAAAAAAAGCGGTAAACTATTTGGTTTATCGTTTTTTTTTTAATAAATTTGTATAAAATAAAAGTTATGGCATTAAAAAGATTTGAATTAAAGGTAGAACATATTGCTCTAATAAGAAACTTAGTTTGGGATGATAAATTAATTATTTTATTCCAAAAGGAAATTGAGTTTAGCAATAGGACAGTATCACCTTTTGGTGGTCAAGATATCATAGAGGATATGGGGTTAATTTTATTTGGTAATTTAGTTCCCAATAATTTCGACCCAATGAGTGATGAGGTTTTTGTTTATGATGATAGTCAAGTCATTCAAATGAAAAAATTATTTGAGGAAATCCCAACAGCTTTAGATATTGTATTATTAAATGGTGATTTCGAATTTGGCCATTACAAGACTAAGTGGAATGTGAGGAATTGGGTTAAATATACGCCAAAATAGTTAAATTTAAGAGAAAATAATATGGATAAAATCAGAAATTTAATTGGGGTCTCGGCTGGTATTGGTGGTGGTAAAGATTTAGTTGGTAAAATAATTAATTATCTTACGCATTACAGATACGATGAGTATGAACTTAAAAGGTCAGAACTTGGTATATCGGTTGAGGATTTTTACGATACTAATATGAGTATGGATTATGAACAGCCATTCGTCATAAATAAATATGCTAATAAATTAAAAGACGTAACAGCTTTGATTTTAGGTTGTACCAGAAAAGATTTGGAAGATAGGGATTATAAAGATAAAATGTTAGGTGGTGTTTGGAATGAGTATTATGTTAAATTCAAGTACAAATTAACTACAAGTAAATATTTTTCAATACCAATGACATTAAAATTTAATTCGGAGTCAGAAGCTAAATTTTTCATTGAGAACGGTAATGAATTATACCCTGATATAAAAGACTGTGAATTTTACGTTAAATCACTTTCCCCTAGGGATTTCCAAGTTATAATTGGAACTGATTGTGGTAGAAATATGATTAATGAGAATATTTGGGTAAACGCTTTATTCTCAGATTACAAAGGTCATACTCCAAAAGTACACACTGGTTATATGATGGATGAAGGTTGTTACAGTCATTCATCATGTAATATGTGTAAATCACCTTTTTATGGGTATAAGAGACAACTTATTTGTCGTGTTTGTGTTAATGAAAAAGGACCATTCTTTCCAAATTGGATAATTACTGATGTTAGGTTTCCAAATAATGAGGGGAAAGCTATTACTGATAGAGGTGGTTTTGTAATTGGTTTGAATCGAAAATTCTCATTAAAATTCCCAGAGTATGATTATCTAGAGGACCCTAATTCACCATATGATATACCAATTAGTTTAATGGGTTTAAATTGTGAGTTATATGAAAAGTTAACCAAAGAATCTGAAATTTCTATGGGTGATTTATCTTGGTGTGATTACGTTGTTGAAAATAATGAAACTATTGATGAATTAGTTGAGAAGATAAAAGTAATCTTAACCTATGAAAAATTAATTAAAATATGAAAAAAAAATATTTAAGTCGTGAGGTAATTCTTAGGAATAAATTTATAGATGAGTTACACAAACCAAAACCAAGTGTTGATACATTTATTATTTCGGTTAATGAATTTGAGGAAGCTAATTTAGCTACTATTGAGAAGTTGATGAAGGGTAAAAAGGTTGATATGAAACGCATACAAGGTGCTTTAAAGCAAACTATTCAGACTCATGGTAACATTACAATTGATTTACTTTCTTCGGCTTCTAAAAGGGTTTATGGTGCTATGTTGGAAGGTAATGATGTTAATAATGAAGATAAAATAATAATTAACAAACCATTTTCAATAAGAGCTATTGGTTTAGGGTTTATCATAGCTACCATACTATATGGTTTACTTACGATTATTATTAAATAAAATTTGGTTATTTTTAAAAAAAACCTTACATTTGTAAAAAAATATATGAATATAAATAGAAATATAAATAGGATTGAAGTATTTGATTTTGATGGTGCTTTAATATCGACTCCATTACCAGATGATGGTAAGATTCAATGGATAGTAAAAACGGGTTTAGAATGGCCACACAAAGGTTGGTGGGATAAGAAAGAATCTTTAAATAGGGAAGTATTTGACATGAATGTGGTCCAAGAAGTTATTGAGGCTTATAATAAGGTTAAAGACGATGATTCAACCCTTAAGGTTATGCTTACAGGTAGGGTAAAATCTTTATCTAATGATGTTGAGTTGATTCTATCTGACAATAATTTAGTTTTTGATGAGTATCACTATAATGGTGGTGATGTGTTAAATTCTAAGATTATAATAGTTGAGGATTTAGTGAAACGTTATAATAAGGTTAAAAACGTTGTATTATATGATGATAGAGTTGAGCATGTTACCGAGTTCAAAAAATGGAGTAGTAAATTAACTAACATTGGAATTGGATTTTCCATTAAATTAATTGAAAAATAGTAACTATTAAATTAAATAAAAGTCGTATATTTGTAGTATGATAAAAAAAGATAATGAAATGGTTGGGGTTATTAAGTTTAACTCCAACGGTTCGGCTCAAATTTTTAATGGTGATTTGACGGATAGCATACATATTAATAAAAAAAACACTAGCAACGCACTCCATTTGGACACTGTGTTGGTTAGAGGTGTTAAAACTAAAAGTGGTTTAACTGATGTTGAAGTTATTAGTGTTGAGCAGAGACATAAAGAAGAGTTCGTGGGTGTGATTCAAATATCCCAAAAATACGCTTTTTTCACCGCTGATAATAAAAAAATACATGTTGATTTTTACATAGCAAAATCTAAGATTAATAAGGCTAAGGATGGTGAAGTGGTAGTCGTAAAGCTACTTGAATGGGGTGACTCTAAGAATCCAAAAGGTGAGGTGGTTAAGATTTTAGGTGATTCAAGTGATAATAACACGGTAATGCATTCTATATTAGAGGAGTATGGTTTACCATATGAATTTTCTAAGGAAGTTATTGAAGAATCTGAAGCTATACCAGTTGATATAACCCAAGAAGACATCATTAGTCGTAAGGATATGAGAAATGTTTTAACATTTACTATCGACCCAGCAACAGCTAAAGATTTTGATGATGCTTTATCAGTTGAATGGGTTGATGGTTTACTTAAAGTTGGGGTACATATTGCGGATGTTTCACATTACTTAAAAGAAGGTACTGAATTGGATAAGGAGGCTTTTAAGCGAGGCACCTCAGTTTATTTAGTTGACAGAGTTGTTCCAATGTTACCAGAAGCATTATCTAATGGATTGTGTTCATTACGACCACTAGAAGATAAACTAACATATTCAGCTATTTTTACGTTAGATAAGGATGCTAATATTGTTGATGAGTGGTTTGGTAGAACGATAACACATTCGAACCATAGATTTACTTATGAGGAAGCGCAAACCATTATCGATGGTAATGAAAGTGATTTAGAGGATAAGATTTTAAAAGAAGCTGTATTAGTTTTAGATGTTTACGCTAAGAAGTTAAGGAAAATTAGGACTAAGGATGATTCAATCTCTTTTAGTAAAAAAGAACCTTTCTTTGAGTTGGATAAGGATTCAAAACCTATTAGTCTTAAATTTAAAGAATTAAAGGATTCAAATCAATTGATTGAGGATTTTATGCTTTTAGCTAATAGACGAGTTTGTACTTTATTAAATGGTAAAAAATCTACTATGATTCAAAGATGTCATGATAGACCAAATATTGATAAGTTAATGTCATTAAGTAATTTCGCTAAACAATTTGGTTATTCACTTGATGTAAATGACGCTGATAATTTAGCTAATAATTTAAATAATTTACTTGGTGAGGTTAAGGGTACTTTAGAGGAGACAATTATTAGTAACTTAGTTATTATGAGTATGTCTAAAGCTTATTATTCAACTAAGAATATAGGTCATTACGGTTTAGGGTTTGATGATTACACTCATTTTACATCACCAATTAGACGTTATTCAGATGTGATAGCACATAGATTGCTAACTAATTTATTAGATGGTGGTAAGTCTATGGACCCAACTAAGATTGAGGTTAAAACAAAACATTTATCAGGTAGAGAGAATTTATCTCAGAAGGCTCAAAGAGCATCAATTAAATATAAGCAAGCTGAATTTTTATCAACTAGAATTGGTCAAATTTATAGAGGTGTTATTAGTTCAGTTACAGATTATGGAATTTTTGTTGATATGGGTGAAAATGGTTGTGAAGGTTTATTTAAATATGACTATAGAAATTATGTTACTAATTTAAGCACGTATTCAATTACTAATAAAGTTAGTGGTGTTAGATATAGGTTAGGTGATGAAATAATGGTTGTAATCAAAAGTGTTGACATTTTAAAGAAAGAAATTAATTTAAGTTTGTTAAATGGATAAAGAAATTAGGGTAAAAAATAGGAAAGCTTCTTTTGAGTACAATTTCATTGAGGAGTTTGAAGCTGGTATATCTTTACTTGGTAGTGAAGTTAAATCAATTAGATGTGGTAATACATCAATTAGTGATGCTTATTGTTATTTCAACAATAATGAACTTTACATAAGAAATATGTATGTGGCTGAGTATAAACAAAATATTACTATTGGTAGTCATGATGTTTTGAGGGAGAGAAAGTTACTCTTAAATAGAAAAGAGTTAAATAAATTAAAGAAAGGGTTAGAAGTTAAGGGGCAAACAATTGTCCCATTAACTTTATATACAAATAATAGGGGTTTAATAAAGCTAAGGATAGCATTAGCGAATGGTAAAAATAATTTCGATAAGAGAGCTAGTATTAAAAGTAAGGATATTGATAGAGAAACGAAAAGAGAACTTAAACTAAAATAATATAAATATATGAGGTCATTTAAAATTAATAAAGAACGTATAACTGGTAAAGAAACACAATCATTCACACTTTATTTGCAAGAGGTTTCTAAAATAGAGAGATTAACAGTTGATGAAGAATATGAGTTAAGTTTAAAAGCTTTTGATGGTGATGAAAATAGTTTGGGTAAGTTAGTTAAAAGTAATTTACGTTTTGTAATTTCAGTAGCTAAGCAATATGTAACTTCTGATAACTCAATAGAAGATTTGGTTAATGAGGGTAATTATGGTCTAATAAAAGCTGCTAATGATTTCGACCCATCAAAGGGTTTTAAATTTATAACATATGATGTTTGGTGGATTAGAAAAAGTATTATTATGAGTATAAATGATAATAACAGAGTTGTTAGGCTACCATATAATAAATTAACTATAATATCTAAATTAAGAGAGTCTAACCATACCTTAGAGCAAATATATGAACGACAACCAACTATTAATGAGTTATATGAGTTTGTTAACATAAATTTCACTATGAGTCAATTATACCCAGAGTTTAGTAATGATTTACAATGTGATATTAAGCTAAAGGATGTTAAGTTCTTCTACGAAAATGATAAAGAGGGGGTTCATTCCATTGATAGACCAGTAGATGATGGTGAAACTAACACCACACTAATTTCAGATTTATTAGAGGATTCCACTTTTGGTAGTGCGGATAAAGAATTAAACAATTTTGATTCTAGTTCTACTTTAATTAAATTTTTAAATGTTTTAAAAAATGATACTGAAAGAAATGTAATTAAAAAATTATTTGGTTTAGATGGTGGTGAAGCTATGACTGTTGGAGAGGTTAGTGATAATTTAAGTATTTCTAATGAAAGAGTTAGACAAATTAAGATTAAAAGTATTGAAACTCTTAAAAAAAATTATTTTAAAATATTATAGTTTTATTTAATATTTTTTATATTTATAGAAGTAAGGGTAAAATTTATGGAAAATAATAAAGAAATAATTTCAAGGTTGTTAAAAGAGAAGTTAACCACTAAAGCACCGTTAGAAACTAAAAAGGGACCTAATGATGAAAAAAGTGGTGAGTCAAAATATCAAAAGATAAAAACGTTATTAGATAACGATATTTTTAACCATGCTGCAATAATGAGACAATTAGGTTGGGGTGGTAAAGATAGTACTAATAGGTCTTTATTTAGGAAAAAATTATACCGAGAACCTAACGATGGTGGTTCTGAACATGAGTTTGATGATGATGATTTATCTAAGATTACAGATATATTAATGAATACTTCATTATTAATTAAGAAAAATGTTGGCCGAAGTGGTAAAGTTTAAATTAAAAACCGAGAAAATTTTCTCGGTTTTTTTTTGTTTATATTTTTTTAATTGTATATTTGTGTTATTAATAAAAAAACATGCTAAATATTCACTAAAAACTTAATATTTATATATAAATATGAAATATGGGAATTGAAATGAGGAATTTAATAGACCAAGTTAAAAATTTTGGTGGTAAACATCTAAATGAAAACACTAACGAATCTAAAGGTTTGTGGGCTAATATAAATGCTAAGAAAAATAGAGGTGAGGAAGCGGCTAAGCCTGGTGATGAGGATTATCCAGATAAAAAGCAGTGGGATAAACTAACTAAAGAGGGTGATGATAATAATCTAGAATCTAGAAACTACATGTTTTGGATGAACCTAAAAACAATACACCATGCTTGTGGTGCTTTATTATCTATGGATAAAACTATGGTTGATGATATAATTAGCAATGGTCACGATTGGGCTATCGACCACATATCAACATCATGTGATGATATGGAGGAAGTTTACCATTTTTTAGAAAGTAAAAATGGTGAAACTGAAGGTGGTTATGTAGATGAATATGGTATTGTTGAAAACGTAAATTTAAGTGAGGCTGATTATAAGGGTAAGGACGTTGAGTTAGGTAAACCAATGGCTGGTGATGTTAAAAAATTTAAAGTTTACGTTAAGAATAAAAAAGGTAATGTTATAAAAGTTAATTTTGGTGACCCAAATATGGAAATTAAGAGGGATGACCCAGAAAGAAAAAAATCTTTTAGAGCTCGTCATAAATGTTCTGAGGCTAAAGATAGAACAACCCCTAAATATTGGTCTTGTAAAATGTGGTCCGATACGCCAGTTTCTAAAATTTTAAATGGGAAATAATCAAAAAACATAATTTAATTTTGTTTTTAAAAAATAAAGTCGTATATTTGTGTAGTAAAAATAAAAGTTATGACTAGACAAGTTATTATATTAGATGGGGAATTAGAATACGATTTAGTTGTAGAAGATAATAAGTGTTCTTTTATGTACTCTAACAGTGAAAAATGGTATGAACATATTAGAGGTACTAAAACCTTTTCATTAGAAGATGATGGTAATGGTTTTAAATTTAAATCGGGAGAGAAAAATAGGTTAGATTATTCTGAGGCCTTTCTACTTTACGTAGCATTGCGTTTGAAATATGAGCACTATAATATTGAGATAGCGGAAATTAAAAACCTATAAATTATCAGTAAAAATAGTACGTTCACCAATAACTTTTACGTATCTTTGGGAATGAAAAAGAAGTGAGATTTAAAACATTAATATATGATAACAAATAAAACGGTTAAAACGGTAATAAATGGTGATGAAGAAAATGATTCCCCATACATTACCACTCGTAGTTTACTAAATAAAATGGCTAATAAGTACGATGTTGAAGTAAGTAAATTAGTAGTCGGCATGCAGTTTGATGAAATGGTAGTACAATTATATGATGAGGGTGATTATCCTGTTTGGCGAACACTTGAAATTATAACAATTAATAAATAGTTATAATAAATTAATATTATGGGGGAAATAATAAATTACGCCAATATAACAGTAAGTGAAAATTGGGAGCTAACTTCGAAATTAAGATTTGTAAATAGGTCTTTTAATGATTTTAATAACCAATTAGTTGGAGGGGAATCTCCAAAGAATTACGTAAAAATTCTTCAACAATTATATGTAAGTAATTTAGGTGGTAAAGAGTGGAGAGATATCCCTATTGAGATAGAAAATACCTAATGTTGTATCGGTTACAAATAAATTAATATTATGGGCTTAAAAGAAGAAATTTGTGAGTTAATATACAAGAACTCAAAAGACACTGGTGAAGGTATTCTAATAGATTTTAAAATGGTACACTCATTAATGGAGGGAATAGAATCCATTACTAATAAACGTTATATTGAAACGGTTAAATGTAATAAAATTAAAGACCTTTTAAATTGGGTTAAGAGTGATTTAGCACAAGAAGAAAATGTTAAACTTGGTAAAACAAGCACACCTTATAGGACTGAAAAATTACGTTTTTTAAGGAAAATAATTGAAATAAATAGTCTTTAAAATAAGAATATGAAACAAACATTTATATTTGTATACGCAAAAGAGTTGGAAATAAAAGTTTTAGATATTGAGGAAACTAAAAAACTTCATTTAACGTTGTTGAATGAAGGGTGGGTCCACACAAACACATTAGATGCTTGCCTTTATATTCAACATTTACACAATGAATGTAAAAATGTTGATTTGATTAAAGAGATAAGGTCTCTAACTAAACTTACTTCTTTGTCTTAACTTTAAAATATAATAATAATAATAATAATAATAATAATAATGAAATTAACATCAAGAATATCTACAAATAATTTTATTGATATTAAAGTAGATGAAATGGAGACAACTATTTTTGAAACTGATACAAATGAAATTGATGATACTATTACAAATCTTCTAAATGTAATTGAAGATTTAGCAAGGTTAAGAGGCGTTTCAATAAACGTTGTTTTTAGTGATATGGGTTAATATATAATTCTATAATTACTTACGGTTTGCTTAGCTAAAACAAATATTAAAACTAAATGGTAATATTACCAAAAAACTATAACAATTTAATCTTTATGCTATACATAACTTTTAGAGACTCAATGATGGGTGAGTGGCAATCAATAAATAATATATGGGATGTTAAACATAATAATGTACCTCAATTGTATATTGATTTTATACATGAAAAAGCAAAGAAAATTGGAATAGTGATTAACCCACATTGCTTGAATATTATGAACTGGGAAAACCACAATAAACACTTTTCTATTGATGAATATCAGAATAAAGAAAAACAATGGAGGAAGATTATAAGACAATGGAATATTGATAAATTTATTTCAGAAGTTTTAAAAGGTAGTAAACAAAATTTTCAATCATTACACAGGTTTTAATTAAATGTATTATTAAAATTTAAATTATTAATTAAAAAAAATAGGTTATGTTAGGTACAAAACTTGAATTTGATTTTATTAGGACCATGAATGTTGTATCTAGCGATACTGTATTACGAGATATGCTTAACAAATCCTTCCCAAATATAGAGATACATTCTATAGTTAATTTATGGGAAGGTGGTAAATTACCTATAGGTCTATTAGAATTCCTCAATGAGGTTTATGTTGAGATAATATGTAAAAGGATTTCTTATTTTGAATTGTACCGAAGTAATATTTCAAATATTGTGATTAATAAACCCTCTAAAATTATAGTGGGTTTAGCACCAATAGATAATGGTTTCCCAGTTAAAAAATCTAAGGGTGTTAAATCACCTAAAGAATATAATAAGATTATGATTGATGCTGATATTAAATTAAATGGTGGGGTTTCAACTGAATTTCACAAGGCAATGTTAGCGTTGAATGAGATGAAAAATCTAATTGCTAGGTTAAATGCTAAGGGTAATCGTCAGCGTTATGGTAATGGTTTACCTTATTCTGATGTTGAGTGCAGCGAAATTATTACAGTTGTTTCTATCATGAGAAATAGATTATCAATTATTTAATGGAAATAATTTTCATATGTCAAAAATTTGTTGTACATTTGTAATCTAAATATTAAACTATGTGTGAATTTAAAACTACGAATGATGTAATCATCACTAATAACCAAATAGAGGATATCCTTGAATTGGTTACTGGAACACTATTAAATGGTGCTACTTCAAACGATGAGGTATCTTTATTTGAATTAGGGTTTTTATATGATACTAACACGGAGACTCTATTAATGACTGTACCATCATATAAGTGGGGTGGGTTGAATAGTGGGTTACATTTTTCTATTAATACATTATCTATGGTTGAGGTTAATGATTTTTATGTTAGTAACGAAATAGATATAATTGAGACTATGGAGTTATATGATAACGAATGGTTTGACACAAATGAAGTTGGTAAGATTTTCTTATTAGAACAATATAATAGTTGGTTAAGTATTAAATTTAATAGTATGCCAATATCGGTAGATGAATTAATGGTTTCATTATCGGAATACAGTGATAAATATTATTATTATATGTAATTTTATTTGGTTATTTAAAATTTTATGTGTATATTTGTTATATAATTTAAATTAAATATTATGGGAGACTTTAAGCAAAATAATTTACCGTTTAGACCTTTGGACAATTCTATGTCAACTCAAACGAGGTATGACTTAGAAGCTGAAAAATGGCGTAGTGCTATGAAAAGTGCTAGTAATAAAAATTCTAGTACTATCAGTGATTTAGGTTTAATCGATGCTATAATTGATTTTTCTGTTGATTTAATTTTTTGGGTTATCACGTTACTTATTGAAACAGTAAAATTAATTGTTAGGTTAATAATTAACAGAAAAAAAAAGGTGGATAATTCAATTGTGGAAAAAGCTGAATACGTACCTTATGATGTACCAGATAGTGAGCTTGAAAAACCATGGTAATAATATTAATTATTAAATAAATTTAAGAGTATGAGAATTTGTGTATTTGATGATACTGGTGACCAGTATGAGGTTTACAATGTTAAAGGTATGTTGAGTGAGTTATTAGATGAGGATATAATTATTATTTATAAATCAACTAAATATTTTAATGAGTTAAATAAAGCCATTAGTGAATTAATTGAATTGAAATTAATGACTAAGACTGATGGTGAGGATTACGATGTTAATTCAGTTGAGAGAGGTTTAGCTTATTTTAAAGGGGAGTTAATTAAAAGGTTAGGTAATGACGAGATGGTAAAGATTGATAGTGAGGTTGAATTAGATTGGGAAGAAAATAAACCAGATTTAACTAAATATAAAAATAATTAAGAGTTATTTAATTTTTTGAAAATAAAGTATAAATATTTTGGTTATTAAAAATAAAGTTAGTATATTTGTATTGTAATTAAAACTAAAAATTAGATATTATAAATAATTAAGAGTTATTTAATTTTTTGAAAATAAAGTATAAATATTTTGGTTATTAAAAATAAAGTTAGTATATTTGTATTGTAATTAAAACTAAAAATTAAATATTATGAATGTAAGTAAATAGGTTTAGAATAAATTAAACCAGATTTAAATAAAAATAAAAAATACAACATGTTTGTGAAAATAAAGTATAAATATATTGGTTATTAAAAATAAAATTAGTATATTTGTATTGTAATTAAAACTAAAAATTGAATATTATGAATGTAAGTAAAGAAGTAGTACTTGAACCAAGTTCAAACACGCACAAATTGAATGCTAATGGAGTTTCAGTGGTTGAAATCACTCCATCAATTTTAAAACTTAAAATCAGTGGTTCTGGTTATGTGACTCATGGTGAGCATGGAACCTTAGTAACTGAAACTGAGACAGTTTTAAAATATGTACAGCAAGAGTACAATCCAGTTACGAAAGCTATGCAAAACGCATTCGACTAGTATTATTAATTAATAATAAAACCCTAATTTAAATTAGGGTTTTATATTAAAAAAGTTAAGAAAAAAAATTTAAAAAAAAATATATTTTAATAAAAAAAATTAGTTTAATTAAAATATAATACGTATCTTTGTAAGGAGTAATAATTTAATATAAAAATAAAATGGTAGAAAGACTATTGATTCTAAAATCTAATAATAATATTAGAGTTTGTTTAAACACAAAAAAATTTAATTTTAATTCAACATCATCACACACAGATTTAATGAGGTATTATAAATCAATACATAGAACTAGTTCTATTTTGATGAATAGATTATTAACACCTATGTTAATAGCATTAAAAGAAATTGAAGCTGATGATATTGATGTTGTTATTAGTGATTTTCAAGAGTTTATTGATAGCGTAATGGAGGTTTATGATGATGTAACAGCTTTCACATATAAAGAAGCATTTGAAATTAGTGATGATGGTTTGAGAGCATTAGTTTTCGGTTCTATAAATGTGGGTGAGATGATTGCGAATTTAGGACACGAAATGTACAAAGTAGATGGTATTAAACTTAATCAAAAATCATATTCAGCTAGTGGTGAGTATTTGGGTGATTATGAATTGAATAATGTTTATGAGGTACATGAGGTTGATGCTACTAAATTAACTGGTAGAGATGGTGAGAAAGTATATGCTGTTAAATGTTGGTGTACTTCAACTAATAATGAGCATTGGATTTGGATTGATGAGTCTCACAAAGAAGACCCTCTTACTGCGATTGCTAGTACTTTTAGATTTCACAAATCTGTAATACCTAAAATAAAAGCCCTAAAAAGGCAAGGTGATATTATGCTAGTTGAAATGTTAGAAGATGTAGAAATTGACCCTAATGAGGAAATAATTCCACTTACAAAAGATGAATATTTTTCATTACTTGTGGCTCAAAGCTAATAAAAATGAGGTTAACTTTTGTTAACCTCATTTTTATTTACTATATTTTATATAATGGAGCATAAGACTATAAAATACTATTATATATGAATAAAAAAATATATGTCAAGAAAAAATAAAGATGGTAAACGTCATGGTCTATGGGAATGGTATTACGATAACGGACAACTATGGTATAAAGGATACTATATTAATGGTCAGGAAGATGGTCTATGGGAATAGTATGATAGTAATGGAAAACTAGAAGCTAAACAATATTATATATGAATAAAGATATCACACCAAGAAATAAAGAAGGTAAACCACATGGACTATGGGAAAACTATTACAATAACGGACAACTAATGTATAAAGGTAACTATATTAATGGTAATAAAGATGGGTTATGGGAATGGTATGATAGTAATGGAAAACTATGCCTTAAAGGTAACTACACTAATGGTGAGCATGGTGGTCTATGGGAATCATATCACTATAATGGACAACTAAAAGCTAAAGAATATTTCATATGAAAATAAATATTACTCCAAGTAATGATAAAGGTCAACCTGATAGATATTGGGAATACTATTACGATAACGGACAACTAGAATACAAAGGTAATTATATTAATGGTAGTAAAGATGGTCTATGGGAATGGTATTACAATAATGGACAACTAGCCTTTAAAGGTAACTATATTAATGGTAAGGTAGATGGATATTGGGAATGGTATTACTATGATGGACAACCATATTCTAAAGGATTCTATATTAATGGCCAGGAAGGTGGTCTATGGGAATTGTATTGCCATAATGGAAAAGTAGAATCTAAACAATATCATATATGAAAGAAAATACACCCCCAAGGAATGATAAAGGCCAACCTGATGGTTATTGGGAAAGATATTACTCTAATGGAAAACTACGTTATAAAGGTAACTACATTAATGGTAAAAGAGATGGTCTATGGGAATGGTATCACTCTAATGGTAGTATATACTTTAAAGGTAAGTACGTTAATGATGAAAGAGTTGGTTATTGGGGAAGATATTACGATGATGGGCAACTAGAGTCTAAAAAATATTACATATGAATAAAGATATGACTCCAAGAAATAAAAAAGGTCAACCACATGGTTATTGGGGGAGGTATAACACTAATGGGAAACTAAAAGCTAAAGAATATTACATATGAAAAAAATATATGTCAAGAAAAAATAAAGATGGTAAACGTCATGGTCTATGGGAATACTATTACTCTAATGGACAACTATGGTATAAAGGTAATTTTATTAATGGTCAGGAAGATGGTCTATGGGAAGAATATTACTCCAACGGACAACTAGAATGTAAAGGTAATTATATTAATGGTCAGGAAGATGGTCTATGGGAAAGATATTACGATAATGGAAAAGTAGAGTCTAAAGAATATTATATATGAATTGCGTAACTTAATTATTATTCATATCTTTACATAAAATATTTCATATGAAAATAAATATAAAACCAAAGAATAAAGATGGTCAACGTCATGGATATTGGGAACACCATTTCTCCAATGGAAATCTATCTTCTAAAGGTAATTTCATTAATGATAATAAAGATGGGTATTGGGAATTGTATTACACTAATGGACAACTATACCTTAAACAATATTATATATGAAAAAAGACATAACTCCAAAAAATAAAAAAAGTCAACCTCATGGTCTATGGGAATTATATCTCTCCAATGGACAACTATGGTATAAAGGTAATTTTATTAATGGTCAGGAAGATGGTTATTGGGAATACTATCACTATAATGGAAAACTAGAATGTAAAGGTAAGTATATTAATGGTCAAGCACGTGGTCCATGTGAATGGTATGATAGTAATGGAAAACTATTCTCTAAAGAATATTACATATGAAAATAAATATAACTCCAAGAAATAAAAATGGTAAACCTCATGGATATTGGGAAATATATTTTTTCAATGAACAACTATTCTATAAAGTTAACTATATTAATGGTAATTCAGATGGTCCATGTAAATATTATAACTCCGATGGTAATCTATCCTATAAAGGTAACTATATTAATGGTGATAAAGATGGTCTATGGGAATCATATGACGATAATGGAAAAGTAGAAGTTAAAGAATATTACATATGAATAAAGATATCACTCCAATAAATAAAGAT
>Ga0209390_10003063_pt1 | contig 27834 bp, 23 predicted proteins | sample BON01_FD_187212 | JGI IMG/M metagenome (GOLD analysis project Ga0209390, IMG submission 187212) | Freshwater microbial communities from Lake Bonney liftoff mats and glacier meltwater in Antarctica - BON-01 (SPAdes) (version 2) | ecosystem: Environmental > Aquatic > Freshwater > Ice > Glacier...
TTAGTATCGAAGTGATTTTTTTCAACCCTACAATTATAAATAGAACCACAGGGACATTGGATTCTATTTTCACTGTAACCCTTTTTTACAGTCTTATTTGGTTTCATTTTCTAATAATATATAATATGTTAAGTTTTTAATTGTCAAGCGAATTTATGCGAATAATACAAACTTGAGTTTTTTTTGTATTATACTTTGCATATAACAATTATTTTGTTATAATTTATTTACTTACGAGACTTACGAGTAGAACGTTTAACAAATCCGAATTTTCCCTTTTGAGTGAAATACCCAGCTTTTTCTAAACGTTTCTCTTTCTTCGCTGTTTTGTGCTTCATAGCTGATACAATACGTCCATGTTTATTCATCATCAAATCTGGGCGAGATAAACCACCACTGGTTTTATACGCATTGTTATTGTATACCTGAGTGCGAGAACCGAAAAGTTCCTTGTAAGTTTTTCCCTTAATTTTGTAAGTGCCATTTTCTTGTCGTACTGGGCGTTTCATTGTATATGTAAGTATGAGAAAATATTTATTCTTTAGTCGCGATGATGCATATATAGTATACTGTTATAAATTTTAATTAACATATGATTTCAGCCTGAATTTGGGTTTGATTTTATCATAATATAGAGCTTGAGACAAATAAGCCATACCACCGAATAATAAATTTTTATACGATTTTTTGAATACATGTTTCGGATTGTGATTAATCATCTCAATAAAACTATGTTTATTATGGCAGCTATAATATTGATAGTAACTAAATTTATTACTTTTGATATAAAATTTATTAGGTTTATTTAAGACACTATTTATAGGTCCAACGAGCATTAGACCAATTTCTTTACTACTAGCATTATCTATTATTGAGCATTTATTAGAAGAATGCACATCTCCGCAAAAAATTGTAATTTTTTCACAAGGAAGTGAAAACAAAGTTTCGTATAATGTCTCATAGTTTACATCAGAAGGTTGCGTTTTAAACATAATTCTATTGAAATTTAACACCTTGATATTCAAGAGAACCCTTGGAGATAATATATATAAATGCTCGGTAAATTTAACACTGCTATTTAATATTGAACGCAATTTATCATCATAATCTATATAACTTAGCGTATCAATATTGTCTACTAATAAAAACGAAGAATTGTTATATGTTATCATATTACTATCAGTAACTCTCATACATGTCTGTATCGTAGTATTTATCGACTTGAAAATACTATATAAGTATTTTGCAATATCTGGATTTAATTTTAGACATTTAGCCAACACCGACTCATCGCAAATTTCATGATCATCAGAAAGAAAAACATTAAACGAGTGTTGTAACACGTTTAGTTTTCTTCTGAATGTGACTACATACTCTTTCAATATTTTGCTGCGAACATATGAATCTAATATTTTGCTATGGAGTAGATGTATGTTCAAATCAATGTAATGAAATAAATCGAGGAAAACTAAATCCAAATATATTTGGTCACCTAAATGAAATGATAAATTGAATGTTTCTGTATTCACCTTTTTAATTGTATTTGTTTCTGGAACAAATTGACAATCGCAATTCAATATAGTAACGTGTTTATCAATATTACGAGATATATCCATTTTGATTGGATAATCGCCAATATATAACATATATTCAAGACATTCAATGTTTTCGAATTTCAAACTGTAAATCATGTTTACATTCATGGTCAAATTTTCTTGTTGTAGTGTTTGTTGAGTATTATAATTTCTTAATTGCACATTAATATCTTGATCGGCTAACGATAAAATACATAGAGAGAACATTTTTTTCTCAAGTGAATATTCACCAATTATCGGCAGATATAGCGTGTTCATTGTAATTATAGTATATGTAAATATATTGTATTGAAGTATACAAAAAAATATATATACGAAGAAACATTCAAATATGAAACGGAAACTAAAAAAAAAAGAGGTTGCCCTCATTTTTTTTATTTATTTATTTACGATTCAAATATAATCAAGTTTATTATATTTCATAAACAATCTATAACAGTACAATCCCGCATAATATTATTATATTCTAGTGGTAAATTTACTTTACATTTTTCGTTATATAGTCTAATAACCATTGGACTTTTTATATGAGTAAGAAGACCATCAATTTTTACTAACTCATATAAATGAGAGTAATGTATTTCTATCTGATACATCGAACCGATTTCACCCCACCCTAGTTCTATATCAGTTGGTGTCACCGATAGTAATGGTCCAAGTTCGCGCCTATTTTGTGAATTATATGTTGCAACACACATTAATTTTCCTTTTGACTTTCCCAGTACAAACCACAAAATATCACCTGACTTGACATTAGTAATAAAATGTTTGTTACTAGGAATGTCGCGTATTCCCCATATTTTAAGTTTAGACGAAGCCTTAAAATTTTTTCCGTCACCTACTCGTAAAATCCAGTTAGTTGTCATTTTATAGTTTGTTTTTTTTTATATCATCTAAAATACAAAAGAAAATATAATTCAATTTTTCAAACTTGTAACACAAAATACAAATTGCCTTCTAGAGTAAACCAACGAAGAATTCAATCCGTATAGCGGATTAAAATGTTCAAAGGTGTAAACCCATATGGAAAAGTGATATCGTAACTATCCTAACCTATATTGCGCACATATTGAGAGTATCTCATTGCTCTAGTGATTTGAGTGACATTCGATGATGTATTAACTCTTTTTAGATCCTTTTGCGATTGGTCTTTCATACATGAAGCAACGACACAATATTTCGTTATGTCGTTAGTATTTTTCAATCTCATAAACATCTCGGTGTATACATATAACATAGAAAATTGAAACAACTTAAAATATTATCATTATATTCAAATACCTACACTTATAAACATTAATATGTCGGATCTTAAAATGCAATACCAAATTAAAACTGAAATAGAACACATTCTTGCAGTGCCTGCGATGTATATTGGAACCGTAGCTGCAGTTGACGCAGATATGTGGATTTACGACGACGTAACAAATCGTATCGTACTACGCACAATTGAGCTTATTCCTGGACTATACAAACTATATGATGAATGTGCGGTGAATGCGCGCGACCAGATTCTTCGTATGATTCATTCTCCCATTTTAGATAAGAAATTCGTCACTGGAATCCAAATATCCATATCGGAAGACGGGACAATCACAATGGAAAATGATGGAAACGGTATTGATATAGCGAAACATCCCGAAAATAACCTTTGGATTCCCGAGATGATATTTGCACATCTCAGAACTTCAACTAATTTCAACAAGGATGATAAGAAGATTGTTGGAGGGCAACATGGGCTCGGTGTTAAATTGGTTAATATTTGGTCAACTTATGCATGTATCGAAACCGTAGACCATGTTCGCGGGCTAAAGTATATTCAGGAATTCAAAAACAATCGTTCTGAGATTTGCCCACCAACTATTACTAAAGTGAAGACAAAACCATATACAAAATTTACATTCAAACCCGATTATGCACGCTTCGGTATGCCACATGGTCTCACGTCGGATATGCTATCTCTTTTAAAAAAACGTGCGTATGATATTGCTGCGGTTTCAGATCATTCGGTTAAAAAGGTAACTGTGAAATATAATGGCGAGATATTACCAGTCAAAAATTTCCAACAATACATTGACCGTTACATTGGAACAAAGGATGTTGCAAACGGAATTGGATTGCGTGCATACGAAGCATCAGATGAGCGTTGGGAATATGCAGTTGGATTATCACCAACTCATGAATTTATAGCGGTTTCGTTTGTAAATGGTATTTGTACCTTCAAGGGCGGTAAGCACGTTGAATATATTATGGGACAGATCACACGTAAATTATGTGCATATATTGAGAAAAAGAAAAAGATTTCAGTGAATCCAAACTCCATCAAGGAGCAGCTCATTCTGTTCTTGCGATGTGATATAGAGAATCCTACATTTGATAGTCAGACGAAGGAATACATGAGTCTGGCTTCTGCAAAGTTTGGTTCGTCATGCACGGTGGGCGATTCATTTATTGAGAATGTTGCGAAAATGGGAGTTATGGATATGGCGTGTTCTCTTACTGAAGCGAAAGAAAGTAAATCTATCGCAAAGAAGACGGACGGTTCCAAAACGAAAACTATTCGTGGTATTGCGAATTTTGTCGACGCAAATTTTGCGGGTACTAATAAATCAGGTGAATGCACATTAATTTTATGTGAAGGTTTGAGTGCATTGTCGGGTGTTGTTTCGGGTCTTTCCCAAGAACATCGTAATATTATCGGTATACTTCCACTCAAGGGTAAGGTCCTTAATGTCCGTGGAGAAAACGCACAAAAAATCGGGGACAATAAGGAAATTACTGACTTGAAGAAAGTTCTAGGTTTAGAGGGCGGAAAGATATATGAATCAGAAGAAGATGTCAAGAAATATTTACGATATAGTAAGGTAATGATTTTGTGCGATCAAGATACAGACGGATCGCATATTAAGGGATTATGTATCAACTTATTTCATAGTGAATGGTCTTCGCTTCTCAAGATTCCAGGATTCTTGTCGTTCATGAATACGCCGATTCTACGTGCGAAAAAAGGACAGGCAACAATGGTGTTTTATAACGAGGGTGAATATCAGATATGGAGGAATTCAGTCGGACCGGCTATCTCATCATGGACAATTAAATATTTTAAGGGTCTCGGAACTTCCACCTCCGCTGAATTTAAGGGATATTTCGCTGATATGAAAATAGTGGATTTCGTTCATACAGGAACTAAGAGTGATGATGTGGTGGATATGGTATTCAATAAAAAACGAGCACATGACCGAAAACCTTGGTTAGAGGCATACAATAAAAACGCGTATTTGGATACAGGGAGAAAAAATGTTCATCTTGAAGAATTCTTCAATGATGAGATGAGACATTTCAGTATATATGATTGCGCTCGTTCTATTCCTAATGGTGTAGATGGCTTAAAAACATCACAGCGTAAGATTATGTTTGCCGCATTCAAGCGCAGACTCACGAATGAAATTAAGGTGGCACAATTCTCGGGTTATGTATCCGAACATAGTGCATATCATCATGGTGAGGCATCTCTCAATGGTGCGATTATCAATATGGCGCAGAATTTTGTAGGTTCTAATAATATTAATATTTTGGAACCCAATGGTCAGTTCGGTACGCGTCTCCATGGCGGTGATGATTCGGCTAGTGAAAGATATATATTCACACAATTGAATCCAATAACTCGTAAGATATTTCCAGAAGCGGATGATGCAATATTGACATATTTGGATGACGATGGAACTCTTGTTGAACCAGAATACTATGTTCCAATTATTCCAACCGTGTTAATAAATGGGATTTCTGGGATCGGGACAGGTTTTTCATCAAGCATTCCATCATATGACCCAAAACAACTTATAGCGTATTTACGGGCAAAGTTGACTGGAAATGAAACACCTATGAAATTTATTCCATATTATGAGGGATTCAAGGGGACAATTACGAATCTAGACGAAAATAAGTTCGTGGTAAAGGGTGTATATGAGGTTGTAGGAACGGACAAAATTCGTATTACGGAGTTACCCGTAGGAACATGGACCTTACCTTATACAATGTTATTGGAATCCTTAGCTGATGGAGGGGTTGGCAAGGACGGTAAGAAAATCCCGCCATCTATAAAGGATTTTGTATCCATGTGTACAGAGGTTGCGGTTGATTTCACAGTTGTATTTCCTGTGGGAAAGTTGGCGGAATTAGAATCATCTCGGGATGAGAATGGTATTACTGGCGTTCATAAACTACTCAAATTATCATCTAGTCTTAGTATTACAAATATGCATCTATTCAATTCGGAGCGCCGTTTGAATAAATACGATACAATCGACGATATTATTTCCGCCTTCTATAATGTGCGTATTGGATTGTACGTGAAACGAAAGGCATTCTTAGAGAAAGAACTCCGTATCCGTCTATTAAAATTAACAAATAAAGCACGATATATTCAAGAAACCCTCAATGGTATCGTGGATTTACGTAAGAAAACATCCATCCAAGTGTCAGAACTCATGATATCACGCGAATACGATACATTTGACGGTGATTTCAAATATCTTATTAAAATGCCTATGGATTCCGTGACTGAAGAGAATGTTGCGAGTATTATGACAGACAAGGATAATTCACAAAAAGAATTGGATGTTTTATTAGCAACATCATTAGCACAAATGTGGATCAACGAACTTGATATTTTAGAACGCGAATATGATGCATATAGAGTAAAACGGAAATACATTCAATCTGGGGCAACTGCAACTAATAAAATAAAGGTAAAGGTTCGAACATCTAAGAAGTAAATATTACAATTACAATTCATTACAATTACAATTCATTACAATTATATAACTTTTTTTTTATATAAGCGTTTTACACCCACGGATTCATCTCAAGTTGTTTGAAATCGCGGTCATGGTTTCTTGGTTGCTCTAATGGAACCACTAAAGTACTTTGGTCGTAGAGATATTTCTCGTATCCTACCGCCTCGTTGTAAACGGAAGGAACACAATAATCAAGAACGATCTCATTTAGACGTTCGACTTGGGCAGTAATATCATTAGGCTTATGGAGTGCGTATTGTAAATACGTGCTACGCATAATAATCTTTAAATTATTCACATTCTGGTTTGGGATAACATACAGTCCGTTTGACTTCCCGTAAACACCGGCGCGTATACCATTTTGAATAATCTGAATATTACCAGCCGAGAAAAACACATTTGAAAGCATGTTATCTTCGAATACTCCCGCCATTGCACCTCGATAATCAGTCGATTTGTTGTTTGTCATTATTTTTTCCGTCATTTTCATTTGGATTCCCATATCAGGCGGTTGTATAACATTAATACGTCCATTATAATTGGCTAAATTCAAAATCGGTCTTGATTCTATTGAATATTGAGACATAACTATAGTATTGATTCAGATAAAAATATTTAGATATTATATATAATGGATTCTTTTCATTTAACTGTTCTTACTGTTGCATCTATTATACTGATAATATCACTTGCAACTATTGGAGTTGTTATACAAAGGAGTTCTAGTGTTACTACGTTTCCTCCATTTGCATCAAATTGTCCCGATGGTTGGGATAGTATATCAGGACAACCTATTGCACCTATAACTGGGTCAATAGTTGGCGATATTTTAACCGTTCCTATCGGGACAGCTCCAATCCCGATAGGAACAATTATTCATGGAGACGGAATACCACGCGGAACTAAAGTAATTGAAAACAAAAATACTGCCCCTCCCACATACAACCTATCTCAAGTTGTAACCACAACAATTGATAGCAAGACGTTTACTTTAATCACACCCAATGATGATAATAAACGGTGGTATACATGCGTTGCTCCAATTGGAATTAATCCTACCACATTAGGTTCAATTGTATGGAATAAAAGGGGTAATTATATATCATACGATGATAATACTTCATCTATATGCGATAAAAAAAAATGGACTGCTAGTAATAATATAGTATGGGATGGTGTTTCGAATTATAATAATTGTTAAATTACATATAGAATTTTATAACACTGGGTGGTTCGCCATATAAATATTCGCCGCGACTCAATGCGACTTCGGATTGAAATAAGGTAGAGATATCTGGACTATTCTGATTTTTTTCAATATTGACTTCCATAATATCATTTTTCAACCGACGTAGGTTCTCTATTTCCGGCATCACATCATTCTTGTATGTTGTGACTGCGATAGTAAGAACATTGTTATTTCCTGTATCTGCATATTCAGCAAGAAGTATCCTGATAGTTTTTTGGAGTTCATAAATAGTTTCCATTTTTGATTTGTATAATTCTTGTTTGTGTGTGTTATTATATAAGTCATTATAACGATCTAATTCATCTTTGTATATTTTACTATCCTTATTGAAATCCTCCATCTTCTTCTTGAATAGATTACTGGATGTGGATTCAGAAACGTAATTAAATAGTGTATCCATTTTGAGTTTAATTATGCGGTGTTTAGTGTCATCTAATGCATCTTTAAAGGTTCTGAGTATTTCCTCAGATAGTTCAAAATTACCGCGATTCAATTTAATATCCAATTTACAAGGATTATCTTTATCACCGCAAATCGCACGATATCCATTAATATCTGTAGAAAATATGGAACCAACTGGTCGTTTACAATTAATACATTTTGGTCTCACGGCAGCTGCCTTTGCAATTTTATCTTTCTTATTCACACCGCGTTTGTATGCCGTTCGTCGTTTTTCCTTCACTCCCGTTTCATATTTGGTCTTTAATTTGAAATATTTTCCAAGCGCTTCATCGTAATTGAGTTTTTTCTCTATACGATCTTTTGGTATATTGTCACGTGTAGATTCGACCAAAGGGATTGGATTATTGTCAGAGACAAATTCATGTATTGTATCTGGCAAATTTTCTATAATAATAAGTGGATTATTCGATATATGTAATATTCGTAAGTTTTTCATATCCTTCAAATCTATATGTTTCAGTTTATTTTGGTCACAATATAATGCAACTAGACTTTTAGGTAGTCCAATTAATTCTGTTATTTTATTTTCTTCGCAGTGTAATTCTTGAATATTTGGGATATCTTTAAAGTCAAGTATTGTTAAATAATTACGAGCACAATCTAATTTAAGTATACTACTTGGTAGGTTGTCAAATTCTACTAATAAATTACCAGCACAAACCAGATTGGTAATGTTCGGGGGAATATTTATTAAATTTGTTATTTTACCGTCCCCGAATATAATAGATCGTAAACTGTTGAATTTTAATACAGACAAATCAAGGTCTCCTTCTAGAGAAGTTTTTAGATTGAGTTCTACCAAATCAGGTTTCAAATCCTTTATAATATCTAAAAATACTCTTTGGGCTGTATTATTATCTCTAATTATAGATTCCCTCTCTTCGTAAATAAGACTCATATAGATTACGGTAATATTATTTTTTTTAAAATCAATTTTTTTTGTAAAAAATTGATTTAATTATATGAAACGGAATAAACACCACCAAATATATCATGACCGATAAACGTCCTATTTTAGTCCCGTTAAAGTGTAGTTTTAATCTTCATGAACGTTCTCTTTCAGATGAATTTCATGCAGAGTCTCCTAATACACAGGCAAATATCAAAGAAATTACTGGTGGAGTCACCCCAACAGTGAAATTTTATCCAAAACGAATGACATTTATTAAAGATTCAAATGGCGTTTCGGGACTTAGTCAAACATATAAATATATATCTAGTGATATGGAATTTTTCAGAAATGCATCAGAGCATGATAAAGAAATGATGTTCGTTTATGGTCTGATTCCGACAAATTGCGATATATACCGTAAATATGCTAAAACATATGAAAAATAGTAAATAAAATTATACTTTACAACCGATTAGTGTATCGGTAAATTAGTCAATGGCGATGTTTTTTCAACTGTTTGATATTGTCGTATTTTGGATAATATATATTCCTGATCTTTATACTGTTTTTCACTTAGTTCATATGGTGTAAGTTTTCGTTTCCTACAATAATATAATATGCTACCAACTACTAAAATAATTGTTATAAATAACACGGAATTAAATACATATGTATAGAATAATTCTTTCCTATTATTACATTGCTGTAATGTCGAATATAGATAATTTTTTATATTGGGTTCAATTAATCTGGGGTGTTCCATTGTATATAGAATCTTGTGAAAATATTAGTAAATTCCAGACAAATATATTATAATATCTTAGTATACATGAGTTCTGACAAAAATATTGTAGGACCTATTTTTGGATGTTCTATTGGATTGTTATTTATCATAGGAATATTATATAGACTATATGAGGAATACATATACAAATACGCCTTTTCTATAAATTACACAATAAAAATGTCTGACCTTGCGGGACATATGCGCGTTGGAAGATTCGGTATTTTTATAATGATCTGGATATTATTGTTGATTGCTAATCATTTTATATGTACAGATGTTCTCGGAAAGATTGATTTTTTTACACAAATGAAATTGACTAGTATATTATATTTGGGTATTGGAGCAACAACATTTGTCTTGATTGGTTTGATTCCAAGTTTAGTAGAAATATTTGAAAATACTTTTGGATTATTTATAGTATCTACGAGACCAACGGCATGGATGTTTGAATATCAAGAGATAATGAAGGTGTTTCAAAGTAAATTTTTTAAGAATGCAAAGGATATTGCAATACCATTTGACTCTATTCTACCTTTGTTTAATATCCATACATTTCAAAACACATTTGATGCTATACATGACGATAAGGACAACATCCTATCTAATGATGATAATGAGCATTATGATTTCTACTTTGATTATAGTAAAATGTGTGTAAGTGAAGATGCTAAAGATCAAGATGATGCAAAAAAACACTTCAGAGACGCATTATTCAAATTATGTTTTGCTAAATATAATACAGGACATTTTGCTTGGGTATACATAACAACAATTGTAACAATGTTATCAGTCGCTTCTATCAACTAAATAGAGAACACTTATATATGAGAATATTGCAATGACAATAGATGCAATCCATATAGGTATAACAGTTTTATGTCTGTATCCAATACCAAATGGTCTAAATCCACCTTCCTCATTATACATTAAACTTGGTTGATACAAGTGGATAATTGTGAAAATAGTTACGAATATCAAAATTGAAAAATTAATTTTATGAATCCTCATGAATTTATTTGTTAACAACATAATACTATATTCTAATATAGTATAATTTATTCAGCATCATCTTCCCCATAATAATCGCCGTCGCGATAATCCTCGTCTAAATTTGATATGTCCATTGCTTCGTTATCTTCCGCTTCGTCTGCTTCCATATTCTCCATCTCTTCTATTGCTTCTATATCCATATCGCCTACAATATCAGTAGTTTCGCGATCGTAGGTCTTCTTATCATATTCGACCAATCCTTTCTGTAATCCCACATTCCAACGTCCCATTTTGTATCGCTTGAACTGGTCCTCTATTTGACGTTCCTCTTTATCCATGTTACCTAAATATTGAATTATATTCTGTTTTTCAATGTTCTTCTCTTTGCGTATTTTTTTTGCGATTTCGTCATAGGATAAGATGTATTTCTTATTGCCTTGTTCTATTTCTAAAAATGTTAATAATAATTTTGCGACTCGGACCTTCAATTCTTCTGAGTTACCGATTCGGATATCTATTTCCTGTAAATCGCTTTCATCTGTATCCATACCAATAATTTGCGCTGATGCGTCAGAACTATCTATTATTTTTTGTCTACGTAAGCTTTTTTTTTCTTCTATATCTGTGCGAAGAAAATCGGGATTACTTGCAGCAGCTATATATTCGTATAATGTAGAATACCATAAGTACATATAAATCATATTGATTGTTTCGTTATCAAACAACGAATAGTATGTATTTCCGTCTTTTGTAATTGGGGATAAGACTGGTATTTCGCGTAATAATATGAAAATATCAGATGCGTTTATTTGTATGTTCTGTAGTATTTTAGATATTACTGTATCTCCATGAAACTCTTGTATACTACTCCAGTAGGAATCTATTTTCTTGCTTAAATTCGAAATATGATTCGGTGACAAATCCCAATGTGTCGGAATACTATCAAATATATTTCCATTGAGTATTATTTCAGGGAACACATTAGACATCATATACACAGAGTTCTTGACAAATGTGGTGACTGTATGCAAAGCATCTGCGTCTTTCAAATTGGTTGTTGTGAAACTCAATAAGAAATTCTGTAATCGGTTGTAATCCGTATCAGAAAGATTACCATATTGGTCGAAAAATTGTACTATATCATAATACATCTTCTCATTAGCATACGCAAGGTAATTCTTGAATTTTGTTAGTTCTTTTCGTTCGTTTACAACCATCACCTTTGGATTGTATGAATTCAACACAAGACGCAAATTGTCTCTGAATACTGCTGGTATAACTATAGAATTACGAGAGTCATATGCCTCTAATAAATCATATATAACACTGATTTGAGAGAACAATTTGTCTTCAGGAAGTTGTATACTATGTGTATTACGGACGAGTGTCATTAGACTTTGCAAGTCATTTATCGTATACCTCTTTCCATTCTTCTTTAGAAATTCAATTTGATCTATAAGCGGTGCTTTTTTAGGGAACCCGATTGGTTTTGTGGCACTTACGGTTATATACTCGTCGGGAATTGGTATATCGTTAGTAAAATTACAATAATGAATAAATGATAGGTATATGTGTTCGTCTGTGATTGTTGCGGTAACCACTGGGCGTATAACTCCAGTAAATTCCTTATGATATAGAGTTGTTGGGCGTGCTAATTCCTTTGCTATAGACACAAGTTCTCCGAGATGTGCTGCATTGTCGATATATTTTTGAATTATTGCATCATTGTCTATAAAATAGTCCATTGGTCTACTTATATTAGTTTCGTTACAACATGCGTTCTCTAAAAATGGATCTTTACTCGCCGTCTTTAAAATTGGGTCTTTTGTCCTTACGATTTGGTTGATTGTTTCTATAATACCGAACCCCATTTGAGAACATTTGCTTTTAATTATATTTAATGACGCGTGTTGTTGTTGATTCCCTTTCGTCATGACATCATAGAAATCACGTTCAAAATCCTTTGATATAGAATTTATTGGACTCATCTTATATTTCACAATTGGCGGTAAGAACGTTCGCCATTTATCTACACTATGTTCTTCTGGAATGACTTCATTTGGATGTTCTAAAATGTATTTTTGTTTCGCCACATATAAGTCGTTTTGCGATGAAATTATAAATTTTTCTATAGTGTCTTTGATACGGATTACATATGTATTTGCATCTAATTTTTCGATGGAATTCCAAGGGACATTGCGACTCTCCATTTTCTTCATCACACACGCGATATATTTGATTCCAGTTAAATCTTCAATTCCGCCATCTAATGGGTATCCACTGAATGAGCGAACGCATCCTGGATATGTCTTCTTTACACGGAACGAAGGAATAGCAGTCTGAATCGCAACCAATATACAAGACGCTACAATCCAAAACATGAATCGATTTCTGTAAATTTCATAAGGAATGGGACGTGCATTTTTCTTTTTAAAGATCATATCTGATATTTCCTCATACTTTTCCGACGATTGGACGTTTCGCTCCATTGTTTCTAGTACTGTTCTCATTACAAATTCTTGTACTGAGTCGGTGGGTATTCCCATATTATTACATATAGAATCGATAATATTATATATTATTTCATTGGATTCGTTCTCAAAAATTGGTTTAGGTTTTGGTGCAAATATATCGGCAAGACGTTCTCCTAGGTCTTGTTCTATAACATCATTCGTTACAATCTTGAACCCGTCAATAAAACCTTCTTCAGTAGTGAAGTCTATTTTTCGCAATACATATCCACTATGTTTATCCACAATAGAATCACCATCATCACTTATAGTTCCATGTGACGCAATAATTTCGTCTAATTTTTCAGAATAATTTAGGTTTGTTACAAATGCAATTGCTAGGTGATACAAGCTTTGTGGTAATAGTTTAGTATTTGTATCCTTGCAGTATAACCAGAAACTGTCTTCTTTCAATTCTGCCATAGGTTCTCTAGAGTAAGTATCAACTAATTTTATTATATCTGATTGTTTTTTAACGAAATCGTTTTGTCCTAATATCAGGTCTCTCAATAGTGCATATGGTGAAATTATAACATCGATCGTAATAGACGTTTTACCAAGTTCGTAGGCATAAATCGAGTATCTATTTTCGGCAATTTCCCGAAGTGAATTCTCTCGAATAACACGTTTGTAGTCTCGGTCAAGTTCGGTTTTGCCCTTTTGAATTAATTGGTCTATTGACATGTTGACGCGATTTTCGAACTCCTTAACCATTCGTGCTTTAGTTAATTCGTTCATGCGTTTCTTCGCGGTTTGAGTTGATTCGCATATATTATTGCTTTGATTTTTCACACATTCCGATTGTATATTGCAAAATAGTGTATTTGTATCGACAAAAACCTCATCGTCTATCGTCTGGTCATGCACCCAGTGATTTTTTACACGGTGATAATACCCTACTTTTTGCCTTGCCTTTGCTTCGATTTCTAGATCTTTTATATCTTGTTCCGTGAGTTTCGTTTTGTCAACACTTGGTGGTAAGGTTGGTTGTATTGTTAATACTGCGAACTCTCCATCGCGTACACGTTTTTTACCTTCGATCAATGTCTTTGCTAATTCCTCGGCATAATCCGAACGGACACTATGTTTTTGCATTAATGTTTCTGTCATAAATTCTAGGAAAATCTCAGGCAACATGTGTTTTCGTTCTTTACCATATGTATCTAATAACTTATATGGTGTATCATCTAGATCTAGGTCATAAAATACGTCTTCATTGTTATTATCAGACTGAAGAGCTTTCATTGTACTGTATCTTTTACTTAAATATCGTCTCGTGCAATCTTTAGATTTCACATATTCGATATCGTCTATTTTACTGGGTTCGAATTCATTTACAATGTTCTCTGGATTTACTAATTCTTTGATTGATAAAACTGAAATTACATCGGAGAACAAGGTACATCCGTCGCGTTTAATGAGTCTGAATAATAATTCACTAGTCGGCACTCGCTCGTCTTTACTAGAATACGCAGATTCGAATAGGTCTCCCATTTTATCATCATTTAAAAATATGTTCTCAATAAAGTTGAGAGGGCGGTTGCTGTCTTTTATGATTGATATGTTCCTGAATTTTTCAGCTCGTTCTTCGTTGTGTTTTATATATTCTACCATTTTATTTTTTATATAATATCTGATTTCCTTGAATTGATTGAACATAATATCATCGCTGTATATCAAAAATGGTTCTAGTTCTTTAACTATCTCTACGAATGACATTTTATTCTTTATATATTTACGAAGTAATCGGAATATAACTCTAGTTTTAGGTATAATGGTTCGTAAGAATTTTTCGAATTTGTCTGGTTCATTTTCAAACTTTTCGTCTAGAACATATTCTTTAATTGTTTTCATGAATCGGACAGTATCATCTTTTTGATTGTTCTCTCCGTAATAATCATTATCATCATCGTCATCATTGTCACTTTCATCGTCATATTTGATTTCGTTATCCAAATCGTCGACTATATGTGATGTGATCGTTGTTTTCTGTTTCAACAGACGGAATAATGATAAATAGTTTTCATGTAAGTTTGTTCGCGTCATAATATTGGTGCTTGGCAGATTGATACGGGAAAACTGCATAACTGGTTCTGGGAGAATTAACAAAGATGTCAATGTCATTTTATCATTTGGAGTCATATTGTTGCGAATATATACGACTTTACCCGATTTCATGAGAACCGTATCCTTCTTCATGAGACCCAGATTGTAACGTTGTATTACAAACTTACGTTGTTCTATATACGAGAACGCTTTATTCGGATTGTTCTCTGATTTTGATATAGAATGAGATACACTACTATTAAATTTACCTAAGTTATTTACAATTGCATCAATATCTGTGAGAACCTCACGTTTTACAATTGCCCCATCTTTATCAGACGGTACAAATGGAGTATTATATTTATCCATATTTGCATACATTTCTGAATATTTTTCTCCATGTTGAGAACCTTGTGTATACTGTTTAATTAATTCCATTTGGGCAAACAATTCGTTACCTATACTTGTTTGTATTATATCATCATGCATTTCATCTTCATCTATGTCTGTATATATTTTACGCTTTTGTGAAACGACTGGTACAATCCATTGTAATTTCGTGCTCAGATTATGAATTTTCTCAATTAACGGTTTATGTAGAATATCATTTTTGGTAAATCCAGTTACGTTCATATTTGTATCAAATTCAGAGTATTTATTACGCAATTGTTTGAATCTCTCAATAATAACATGAATATTATTCATTACCTGTGTCGTGCGCTTATTGTTAGGTATAGTAGATAATAACTGGTCCATCAAATCGTTTGCTTGAACTTCTATACTATATTTTTTTTGTGATTCAGGTAACTCCACCAATTGGACAATATCTTCCAATTCATCTCCAAATACAATTTCATTTGCATCCAAATATATAGCCCTGAGAACATCCCTTATATTATCATCAGGAATAGCATTTTCAGGTACATTAATAATCATATCGCCAGAGTCCATAACTTCAACCGATGATATTTCACCTAATGGAACATCTTCCTCTAGAATAGGCGTTTCTACTATTGGTGTAAGTGAATCCTTCGGGGCATTAATCGGTTTAGAACGAACTACAAATTTATTAAATGGGATATACTGAGGTATTCCTTTATATTCAAAATTAATATATATAGTCATTCGTTCAGGAAATGTGACAATCTCAATCATATCATCCTCTAAATTTGTAATTTCACCTGTAATTACGGTAGGTGTATCCCCTCCTATATAAACGTCCAACCAGACATGTGGTAATAATCCGTTTTGTCTTGCATATCCTTCTTCATCGCTACGGTCCATCAATAATATGGAAGTAATGGATTCATCCGATAAACCACCATCTTGATTTATAGTAAGAAGAGTTTTTGTAACATTTGCTACATTTATCATAGCGATTTGACTATCATCTATATAATCTATAATAAATGTATTTTGATGCAAATCTGGGTTTGTTAGTGATTCTATCTGTATAATATCACCTAATTTTAATCTAATATCACCCATTTCTGTATTATCCATATTATATTATATATTTACTATCTATATTATATCATCGAAAATTGATTGTAATGATGTAAAAACCATTTAGATAATAATTACCTTATAATCTATCTCAAATGGAATACACAATTGAACCTAATAAAGAAGGTATAATTAACAAGATTTATTGTTTGTCTGAAACAAGTTATAAAATTTTGAATATCGATAAACAATCGACAGATGATTCACTCAATATATATCGTTCAATTATAACAGATCCATTAACTGATAAGGTAATGTGTTTCTCACCACCTAAATCGGTTTCAATGGAGGTGTTTATATCTAAATGCCCTGGTATGGTTGGTGTAACTGCTACTCAAATTGTTGAAGGCACCATGATAAATTTATTCTATGACCCTCGTGTCGAGTCTTGGGAAATTGCATCAAAAAGTGCAGTTGGATGTAATTATTGGTATTTCCGTACTAAATATGACGTGAGTAATAACGATGAAGTTCAACTGACTTTTCGTGATATGTTTATTGATGCGTTAGGAGCTTCTTATGGAAGTAAGTTAAACGACATTCCACTTATTCAATGTTTAGATAAATCGCGCACGTATAGTTTTGTAGTGCAACACCCAAATAATCATATTGTCTTGCCAATTGTATCTCCGGCTCTCTATCTAATTGCTGTATATCAAGTGAGTAATAATAATATACGTATTGTTGAACCAGATGCAGTATTCAGTAACAGCACAGTCTTGCAACCAGATGCATGTTCTGTCAGAACATATGAAGATGTTCATTTGATAGATTATACAAATGTTGGAGTCATGTTATATCATGAGGCTAGTGGACTACGAACAACGGTAGAGAACCCACAATATATAAACTTGAGAGATTACAGAGGAAATAATCCCAATCTTCAATATCAATATTTATGTTTATCACAAACTGGTAAGGTGAAAGAGTATTTGAATGTATTCCCAATGTATAAAAAAATATTCTTCGGTTTCAATAAACAATCCGCTGAATTTATTCGCACAATTCACAATGCATATGTCACGTATTTTATTAGGAAACGCGGTAAAGACGTGGAGATCGAGAAGTCTATATTCCGTCATATATGTACATTGCACAATGAGATTTATTTACCATCCATAGAAAGTGGAAACAGTGTCATTATAACCTGTAAAATCGTAGCGGATTATTTTAATAGAATGGAACCTAAGTCACAATTATATCATTTGAATTATCAGAATCGAGCTATCCAAAATGTATAAATAGATAAAAACAATCTAAAGAAATAATATATGTTATTATATGAATCACTATAAAGTGAATCATCTGTTCGTTTAGCTCAGTTGGTAGAGCGTCGGTCTTATGAGCCGAAAGTCGAGAGTTCAAGCCTCCCAATGAACAATCTTGGTGGATTATGCCACATGGCGTGGGTAATATATTTATTTATTTTTTCTCTAGTAGAATCTTACACAAACTATAATAAAAAATATACATATTTTTATTATACATTTTCATAATGATTTATACATGTTAGATAGCTTGCATAAATTTCGGATATATTCCAATGAGTGATTTCGATTCGTCTCACTCATTTCCTTAATCTGTTCACGAAGTTTATCAATTACTCCCAATATACTATTTGAATTTTGCATATTATTCAAATCCTGTGAATAATCCTTAGTTATGAAAAAATCTATGTCTCCTTTCTCAATGATATCGGCATATGGCATATAAACATTACTATACCAAATCTTACACAATAATGATGGGTTTGCCTTCTTGTACATCTCAAATGAATTTTTGGAAGTTACTAGATTAAGGTTATCTGGAATAATACTTATTATATCATCCAGAAATTCTAGTAGATGCGAGTTAAACACTCTTAATACAGTAGATTTTTCTGTCATATGATATATGATATTTATTTCTTTAAGTTGTTTTATTGATTTTTTTTTTTATACATAGTCTGTGTAAACTTAAATGTTCAAATGTGTATATCGCGTTGAAGTAATATGCTAAATTTACATATCAAATACCCACTGTAATTCTTATACGATATCAAAACTCGTGAATGTTTAGCGGGGTGGTTAAAATAGTAATTAACCGAATATTCATTATTAAAAATCAATTAAACAAATAATTATATATGTTATAATATAATGGCTCGCAATACAACAATCCCTAGTAAAAAAGTAAAATCTATTACCACAGATACTAATAAAGTCCATTCTGTTGCAACTGGTAATTCTAGTGTAATATCAAATATCGGGTCGTCTATTGTATCTGGTATGGCATTCGGAACAGGCAGTGCTATTGCAAATAAAGCAATTGGTTCAATATTCGGAACTGGACAAAATCCCGTATCAGTCGAGAGTCAAAATACATCATCGAATGTTGTTATATCTAATAACGATTCGTGTATCAACGAATATAAAAATTTCATGAGATGTATACAAGATAACAACAATAATATTAATGCTTGCGATTATTACATGAAAAATCTTGAAGTTTGCTGTGAACGGTTGGAAAACAAAGTCGATGTAAATAATGGTTCAGTCGCATATATAGAGAGAGATATATCTTTGAAATAAAGTGTAATAAAAATATAGTAATATGCCTAATAAAAATAATAATGGAGATATTATATTTACAGATTATCCTGAATTTAGACCTAATTTAACGCCAAGTGAAATATTTGGGTTAGGTAGTTTTGGCGGAACATATTGGAGACCGATATACTCATCTGTAACAAATAAAAAATACAAAAATCAACATTTAGATTATCCGAAATCTTGGTGGAAACAAATACCTGATGATTGGATGACCCGAAACTGGGATGAATATGATAAATCCATTAATAAGTATAATGTAAAGGTTGGAACAACCCTTGAATTTTGGGAAGAAAAGGAATGGATCACTAAAAATCATCCGTATGGATGGGTTCAATGGTATTGTAATTTTTATATGGGAAATAGAAGTCCAGATGATAAATGGCAAATAAGTAGATGGGAAAAAACAGCAGGACCGAATAGTAGATTTAGAAAATGGTTAATTAATATGATTTCCGAAAAAAACGCAAAATACAATGATTATGATATTAGTCCGAAAATTCGCCAAACCTTACAACATTGGGGTTACGAATTAACCAATAAAGATTATAACACCCATCAATAAGTGGCACTTTGGTATTCGAATTGCGGTGTTGAGTTTTTCTGAGGAACATCGGCGTTTCGCTTCTCTTGTAGCGACTCAATTGTTACACCAGTTGCAATTTTGTCGGGTCTATATGTATCTGGTGGTGTTTGGATAAAATTTGAGTTTTCGCTAACTGGTACATAATTATACAATTGCCTGCGTCCACCAGCTCCCTTTGCACTGAGTTCTTCGGGTGACATATTATAGTATGTAAATTGTTCGGAAACAATATTTGAACCACCCGAACCGGATGCCGTATTGATAGCATATCCTAAAGGTTCACCATTCCCGAAATTCGCACTGGCTAGTTTTTCTTTAATATTCGGTTCAAAATGGCGAACTATATCACTACCCAGAACCATTTTATAACTAGAATTCACTAATAATAAAGCGGGAACTTGCTTTATGTTTGGTGGTAGCAATACTTGTTTACCGTTTTCTAATAAAACCACTATCTGGTTTGTTTTCGGGTCGCGAGTTCTCTTGTCTATACAAATACACGAAAGTGATTCTACAATACCGCCTTTTACTAAAAACTCTAATATTTTCTTACTATGTTTACAATGATTTGAATAATAAATGATGTCCATCCGTCTTGTTTATATTTTGAAATTACATAAAAATATAAACTATTTAACGATATTGTCGGAAATTATAGTTTACTCTCCGACACATTATAAGGTATTTACACACATACTATGTAATAAACGGTTCTGTAGGTAAAAAACACCATATCCGACGAGTGCTAAAATAGCACTGACATAAAATGACAGATCGCGTCGTTTAGAAATAGCCATGCTAGTGAATAATAACACTGCAATAGTTAACCATACAAACCCGAAAATCGATAAATAATAAAAGAGAGAACAATATTCCTTTGGAAGTGGACCGAATAGTTGTAAAGCAAGATCGTTCATTTTTATATAGTATCAAAATATTTTTTCAGATAAAGAATGTAAACATAAAGTATACCTAAATAGTATAAGATGGATACATGGGATTTGATAGATAAGTTATTCAAAGAGAACCCCGAAGGTTTAGTAGCCCACCATTTGGAATCATATAATGATTTCTTCAAAAATGGTATATTCCGAATATTCAAAGAGAAAAATCCAGTGCGAATTAATTCAAATTATGACCCCGAAATAGACGATTATCGGGATCAATGTATAATGTATTTTGGAGGTAAAAATGGAGACCGTCTATATTTTGGGAAACCAATTGTATACGACGATAAGGACAACACACATTATATGTTTCCAAACGAAGCCCGTCTTCGTAACATGACATATGGTATGACAATACATTATGATATTGAAATTGAATACATTAACATCTTGAAATCAGGAGAACAACCATCTGTTATTGGTGGTGATATCGGAAATAATAATAAAGACGAATTGCAAGAGACATCACGCGATTATCCGAAAGAGCATGTATTTACGAACTTTAAGAATTCAGAAGTAGAACCTACAATTGTAGGTGGTGCTCCTAGAAAACAGGTAAGGACAAAACGCATACAACAAAAATTTGTTATGACTCCTGCAATGGCATCTGAATTGCGCAAAGCCACAGAGGAATCGATGGTAGACTCAAACACCCAGAAGAGAACAGTCATTTTAGATAAGGTATATTTAGGTAAGTTTCCTATTATGTTACATTCTGATTTTTGTGTATTGAAAGGACTACAACCTGAAATACGATATACAATGGGCGAATGTAAACACGATATGGGCGGATATTTCATAATTCAGGGGAAAGAGAAAACGATCATATGTCAAGAAAAATTTGCCGATAACATGTTATATATACGTAAATACGAAGATTCTGATTTCTTGTTGTCTAGTGAAATTAGAAGTGTTTCAGAGAACGCGTCTAAACCCATTCGCACATTATCCGTAAAGATAGTATCCCCGACACCGTCTTACACTAATAAAAATATAGTTGTAAATATTCCGAATGTAAGGAAACCAGTGCCTCTTTTCATCGTATTTCGTGCTCTCGGTGTTCTCTCTGATAAATCAATTATAGAAACGTGTATGTTAGACTTAGTGAAATACGAACAAATGTTGGATTTATTCATACCGTCAGTTCATGATGCTGGTGGGTTTTTGACACAACAGCTCGCATTAGAGTATATTGCTTCATTGACGAAGGGAAAGCGCATTGAACATGCATTAGAAATATTATCTGATTATTTTTTACCTCATGTAGGCGAAGTAAATTTCAATGCGAAAGCGCTATTTCTAGGTCATATGGTACAAAGAATGATGTTGGTATTTATTGGATTAGAACAACCCACTGATCGCGATAATTTCAAATATAAACGTATTGAATTGGTAGGTTCTCTGATGTATGATTTATTCCGAGATTATTTTACCGAGCAACAAAAGTCGATTCATCTCCAATTTGACAAGCGTCTGAATTTAAACAAGAGTATATATGGTAATGACTTACCTAGTTTGATTACTACCTTCCAAGGCGAATTTTTCAAAGAACGCATATTAGAAGATGGTTTTAGACGTGCATTTAAAGGAAATTGGGGAGCCAAACCAAAAACTAAACGAATTGGAGTTGTACAAGACCTGAATCGCTTGTCTTACAATGGATATTTGAGTCATTTACGCAAAACCAATCTACAGATGGATTCAGGAGCTAAATTAGTTGGACCTCGAGTTCTCCATAATTCACATTGGGGATTCATTGATCCAATAGATACACCAGATGGCGCTAATATTGGTTTACATAAAACATTCGCTATTGCGACACATGTAACTCGTGGTGGCACTGGAACCAGAGAACCTATGATTCAATGGTTGCGTGAAAAAATGGGTATGCAAATACCAACCGAATGTTCTGTCAAACAATTATCGGAACTTACAAAAGTTATGGTGAATGGATACTGGGGAGGTTGCGTATCAGAACCATTTGATACCATTAAAAAGGTTAAGTTATACAGACGAAATGCATTAATAAATATCTATACTAGTGCTACATTTGATATTAAATCGAATACTATTTACATCTATACAGACGATGGTAGAATGTCTCGACCAATTTTTTATAAAGACGATATTACCGGAAAAATATCATTTGATAATAAGGATGTTGAAAATATACTTACAAATGGTAAATACACTTGGTCTGATCTTATTACCGGGTTCAATGTAAAACGCAAAACAGCGTTACAAGACAAGATTATGGAATTACCTGAATTATACGAAGGTATTGATAAAGAAACTAATCCGGAAAAAATAGAGAGATTCTTAACAAAAAAAGCAATTATTGAATATATAGACAGTAGTGAAAGTGAAAACGCACTTATTGCAATGGACTTGGATGAATATAAAAGTGACAGATATACACATATGGAAATACATGAATCTCTTACATACGGTACAATGTGTAATTTGATTAACTTTATTGAGAATAATCCGCCAGCGCGTAATTCGTTTTCTTGTGGTCAGAGTCGTCAAGCATGTTCAATGTATCATACGAATTTTTCAGTAAGAATGGATAAGACAGCGGTGATTCTCAACAGCGGGCAGATACCATTAATAAAATCGCGATACTTGGAATATATCAACCGCGAGGAAATGCCATATGGAGAGAACCCAATAGTTGCGATTATGTCTTATAGTGGATATAATATGGAAGATTCTATTCTTATAAATGAGGCATCGCTCAAACGCGGGTTCTTTAATACCACATATTATACAACATACGAATCACACGAAGAAATCAATGAATCCAACGAAGGAAAATCCGAAACCAAATTTGTGAATATGGAAATAGAATCCAATATAGTTGGTATTAAAAGTGGATATGATTATAGTAAATTAGACAAATATGGATTAATCCGCGAAGGCACCGAAGTGAATGACAAGACAATTTTAATTGGAATGTCGATAAATTCAGACGGTCGAATGGTGGACGCATCGAAAACCCCCAAGAAGGGACAATTGGGTATTGTAGATAAAACATTCATGACCGAGGGTGAAGCTGGAGAACGTATTGCAAAAGTCCGAATCCGTGAAGTTCGTATACCAAACCAAGGTGACAAAATGGCATCTCGCGCAGGACAAAAAGGAACTGGGGGACTTATTATTCCTGAATCAGATATGCCATTCACAAAAGATGGATTGCGTCCAGATTTAATCATAAACCCCCATGCGATTCCATCCCGTATGACAATTGGACAATTAATAGAATGTGTAATGGGAAAAGCATGCTCTTTATTAGGCGGGTTTGGAGATTGTACTCCGTTCATCAACCAAGGAAGCAAAATTGGAGTATTTGGAGAAGTATTAACCAATATGGGGTATCACTCCAGTGGTAATGAATTGCTTTACAATGGTATGTCAGGAGAACAAATAGAAAGTGAAATATTCATTGGACCCACATATTATATGAGATTGAAACATATGGTCAAAGATAAAATAAACTATCGTGCTCTCGGACCGAGAACCGCACTTACGCGCCAACCTGTAAGTGGGCGTGCTAATGATGGAGGGCTGCGAATAGGTGAAATGGAACGTGATTCGATTATTTCCCATGGGATGGTAGATTTCCTAACAGAATCAATGATGGAACGTGGCGATAAGTATAAGGTTGCGGTCTGTAATACAACTGGTCTGTTTGCTATATATAATCCATCCAAAAACTTATTCTTAAGTCCTATGGCAGACGGACCTATTCGTTTTTTCGGTTCCTTGGATGGAAAAGATTTGAATATTGATAATGTCACGCATTTCGGTCGCGATTTCAGTTTAATAAGTGTACCATATTCTTTGAAATTGTTAATACAGGAATTACAAGCTATTAACGTGCAAATGAGGATAATCACAGAAGATAATATAGATCAAATGGAGAGTATGGCAAATTCTAAGAATATCGAGAACACTTCTGGTATAACGGATATTAATGAAGTCCGCAAGTTATTCAATAAAATGGCAAGACGTGAGAATGTTTTAAAAGAAACGTTTATAGAAGAACTTACACCAGACTTACAATCTCCACCAGACGGATTTGAACCAACATCACCTGACTATAGAACACCATTATACGAGGATACTCCTATTATATCTCCTACGCCAGAATCCCCATTTACGTTCCAGGAAACCCCTCCATATCCACCATCACTATCGAACACTCCAAAAGGAACCCCTCCATATGCACCAGAAACACCTCCCTATGCACCATCCCCATTGAACTCCCCTCCATATGCTCCAGAAACACCTCCATATGCACCATCCCCATTGAACACTCCTCCGTTTGCATCAGGAACTCCTGCAACTCCACTACCAAATGGCTCTTTAGACACTGAATTAAATGTAGGTGAAAATGTGCTTTTGCGCGGAGGTGGAAAACATGATTCAAGAATGATTTGGAGTGTTGTTAAAATCGGTACTAATCTGATAACATTACGCGGTCCAAATGGCGAGATAGAAATCGCTCAAAAAGCAGACTTATATAGTCCGAGTGACATCGTTTCACAAACCCCAATACCTATGCCATATTCGGATATTAATCCAATACAAGAAGTATCACACCCTGGAATAAATATTGCCCCTGTATTTAATTTCGGAACAATGGAAAATAAAACAACGCCTATTATGAAATATGAAACAGAACCAGTTATTACTACAACAATTAAAGCAGATGATATTAAAAAAATACAAGAAGAACCTATCGATTTCAACAAATTAATTATTAAAAAGTTGTAAAATTGAAATAATATATAAATGTATATTAAACATATATATAAATAACATGTCGTCTAATAATAGAATCCTCCGTATATACAAATCACGCGTCAATATTCTGAAACAACTTGGAAAACAGGGGTTTAATGTTACAGACTATTCTGAGTTTAGTATCAACGAAATTGATACAATGTTTTCCAATAAACAATTGGATATGCTAGTTACTAACGAAAACTCAGACAATAAAGCCTATGTGAAATACTATCTAGACGCAAAGCAGATGAGACCACAATATCTAGATGAAATAATTGAAGATTTATTCTTGGTAGATACAGTTCTTACAAAGGAAGATACACTCGTGATTATTGTTGATAGTGAACCAAATGACACTATAATTGCAAAAGTTAATTATTTATACAATCACGATGGTATTTTCGTAGTTATCCATAATATTAATCGCTTACAATTCAATATATTAGAACATAATCTAGTGCCTCCTATTAAGATACTCACTGAAAGTGAAACTGTGAAGTTGTTAAAGAATTACAATTTGAAAGATGTAACCCAATTGCCTGAAATCGGTAGGTTTGATCCTCAGTCACTTGCGATTTTGTTGAGACCTGGACAAGTTTGCGAAATTGAACGCAAAAGTGTAACTGCAATGAAATATGAATATTATCGTGTATGTGTATAGAAAAATGTATATAGAATATATAGAAAATGAACGATGTTAATGTAGGGTATTCAAAAAATGATTTCTTATATTATAAATATGCATTTGACTCATCTGGTAAGGAACAATACAATTGTTCAGATAAGACAATAGTATCTGGAGTATTAAAAGAAATTTGCGGCACATCAACCCAGGAAGGTTTTGATAAGTGCAGTAAGAATTTTATAACAAATCTTTGTATAAATAAAGAATATGCAGACAAATTAGTAAACCAAAAAATACATCACTCAGGGTCAGATGAATTATACCAGAATACAACCGCACAATATAATATAGAACGACTGAATTTATTTAATTTAGGAATAGGTGTAATAATTAGTGGTTTTTTTATTATGAACATGTAATTTTCTCAATTACATATATATAGAATGCGTAAGTTCTCTAATTACCAATTAATATTACTATTTTTTATATTGGCAACAGTATTCATATTAACTAGAGTAATAGAATATGATACTATAGATCCGATGACGATAGCAGATTATAATAATGGAATAGCAAAAGAACGTAAGAAACTACATAAAAAAGTAGAAACATTGCATGGAATATCATCTTTCCAAGTAAAATCAACGATGGATAGAAATATACTATTAAACATTTTATGGACAGTTGTAGCATCCACGTTGCTATATTATGTAATTGTGAATTAGACCAATATAAAAATATATGGTCGTAGTGTATATATGGATGAAGTTAATATACGTGGATATAATAATAATAGATATAGGAACATCGCATATCTAACAAAAAATAACAATGAAAATAAACCATTGTCAACTACTATGGATGCGCGCTCAGAAGATGCGAATATAATAATCAACGAAGGGACTCTATTATTAACAGTAGCATCATTAACTGCAGTAACATTTTTGATCACCGCTATATTTTTAGCGAATGATTAGATCGTTTCAAATTTAGATAATATGATGGCGTATCATTGGAATTATTTGGATATGTAATATTATATATACATTTTATATATATAAATAAAAATAATGAGTGATTTCATAACGATTACTAAACGCGAAAAGGACAATATTCAACGAGATAAGCAACGTATTCGACGCGATAAGCAAAGTATTCGTCGCGATAAGCAAAGTATACGAAACGATGAGAACCAATTGAACAATATTATTGAAATTGAAAATAACGTAATACAAGGACAAATTAAAAACGTAGATGAAACAATATCTAGTCAAAGTCGTGTTATAAAAATGAATGAAAATTACAATAAAAAAATTGCAGCGTATACTAAAGCGGTTTTAGCAATTGTGTTTGCATCGGCTATCGCCGTGATATTAAATACATTAAAATCTAAATTTGGTATTATTCCAGATGCAGTTATAACAATCTCATATATCATATTGTTCTCTTCTTCTCTGATTTATT
>Ga0209390_10003067_pt1 | contig 27806 bp, 27 predicted proteins | sample BON01_FD_187212 | JGI IMG/M metagenome (GOLD analysis project Ga0209390, IMG submission 187212) | Freshwater microbial communities from Lake Bonney liftoff mats and glacier meltwater in Antarctica - BON-01 (SPAdes) (version 2) | ecosystem: Environmental > Aquatic > Freshwater > Ice > Glacier...
TCTTTGGTAGGAAGCAAAAGTGATAAAAAAATTCCGAAAAGGATTCTGGGGCATGCCCCAGAATCCTTTATTCTTATCCTAGCTGATACTCCTATACATAGTGTCGCACTTAATACTTGAATCTAAGTAAGTTAAAATTTATAAAAAAAGAATTTGTAATAGTTAATGGGCGGTTATATTTGCACTCTTCGAAACAGAGGTGTCCGACAGCTCGGTTAGACTATTCGGCTTATTGCAGAAGATTCGAAGAGGTTAGGATTTTAGTTAAGAGTTTTGGTCCGGTAGTTCAGTTGGTTAGAATACCTGCCTGTCACGCAGGGGGTCGCGGGTTCGAGTCCCGTCCGGACCGCCAACAACCACAGAAGTCTCGCTTAACGGCGGGACTTTTTTCGTTTTAAATCTATTGGGTATGTTCCTTCTTCGGAGCTTAAAGCGTCAGAAACAAAATGAGACTATCTTTTTATGCTACTTTTCAAACTAAATTACAAGCTATTCATTTAGATTTATACTTTTGCCTTTCATAGTAAAACAACCAGATGGCAGTATTATTAGATTTCGAAAAACCTCTTGAGGAACTTATTGAACAACGCGATAAGGCACAAGAAACACACGACAAGGGCAAAGTAGATATGAGTGACACCATCGCTCAGCTCAATAAAAAACTAACAACTATAAAAAAGGATTTGTATAGCGACCTTTCGGGTTGGCAAAAAGTACAAATCTCCCGGCATCCAGAGCGACCGTATACTCTAGATTATATTGCTGCTATGACTAAAAATTTCGTAGAGCTACACGGCGACAGAAATTTTGGTGATGATAAAGCTATGGTTGGCGGCTTGGCCAAGATAGATAATATCAATGTGATGATAATAGGCCAACAAAAAGGCCGTACTACCAAGGAGAGACAATACCGAAATTTTGGAATGCCAAATCCTGAAGGATATCGCAAGGCTCTTAGATTATTTAAAATGGCAGAGAAGTTTAATCTTCCTGTTATTTGCTTAATTGACACTCCTGGAGCTTTTCCAGGTTTAGAAGCTGAAGAAAGAGGTCAAGGAGAGGCTATAGCCAAGAATCTGATGGTAATGGCTACCCTCAAAGTACCTATAATCTGTGTAATAATAGGAGAGGGTGCTAGTGGTGGAGCGTTAGGCATAGGTGTAGGAGATAGGGTGCTCATGTTAGAAAATACGTGGTACTCGGTCATTTCTCCAGAGAGTTGCTCATCTATACTTTGGCGTAGTTGGGATTTTAAAGAGAAGGCCGCAGATGTACTGAGTCTTACTTCTGAAAAAATGCTTAAGAATAAACTAATAGACGGTATTATCCCTGAGCCGCTAGGAGGTGCTCATAATGATCCTGAGACGATGTTTAAAACGCTCAAATCAGAACTGAAGAAGATCATCAAGGAGCTAAGTGAATTATCCGCTAAAAAGCTTGTAAATGCCCGTATTCGAAAGTTCAGCGAGATGGGTTCATTTACTGAGACCGCATAAGATATTCTTTAGTTTCTGGTCCTAGATTGAATAATAAGTCTAAGATGGACAGATTATATTCAAAGCTTAACTTAGTGTCAAAGACCTGAGGATAAACTCGATGAACTACAGCAGCAGTTTCGGTATAGTAGACGGATGTATCATCGTCTATATTGATTTTCTGATCTGCTTTTATACAGTTATAAATTTCGTGAAATAAGGCTAAGTTCAATTGCAGTAAGCATGTGTGCTTGGTCTTGAATACTGCTTCTATTTTGTAACCGTAGTAGAGATAGAATGGAGATTTGAGATAGGCTATTTCTATACTCCGCCAGTGCTCTGCCTGCCAGTTTGTACAGTAGTCTATATGCACTTCTTTGTACGGACCTTTACGAGTCTTTTTTACGGTGGGGATACTTAGTTTTTGCCTTCCATTGCTGGCCACTATGTCAAACTGAGAGAGAGAGGACTGTTTTTGAAAGGTATGGTTAGTACAGATGTTTTCCGTTTCTGGACGTAGGATATTTATCCAATAACTAATACTCCCTATGCAGTCTAAGTTCGTCATATAAATAGAATAGTGTCATCTTCTATGTTATTGAGAAGAGCTTGAATGGTGCTCTTAGCCTTTGGATGTTCAAAATTAGGCATTAGATCGCACAGAGGAACTAAAACAAAGGATCGGTTGATGATTTCTGGATGTGGCACTTCTAGTATTTTGGTTTTCACTATATGGTCGTTATAGAAAAGTATGTCGATATCAATATTACGTGGTCCCCATTTTCGTTCTCTCTTTCTTCCCATTTTTTGCTCCGTTGATTGCACTATAGTAAAGCATTGGTCTACAGACATCTGGGTATCAAAAGCAATGACTGTATTGATATATTTGGCTTGATTATGGTCTCCCCAAGGTGGAGTTTCGTAAAATTGGGCACATAGGGCAGTAGTTCCTATTTCAAATTCTAGCTCAGCAATAGCCTGCATTAGATAGCTGTATCTATTACCTAAATTCGAGCCTAAACCTAGTACCAGCTTTTTTTTCATTACTTTTGTTTTACTCTAATGGAAGATTATATTAAATATATAGCAATCGGAGCTTTTCTGCTATTCCGCTTCATACTTGCCGGCAAAAAAAAGCAAGAAAGTGCGAATAAAACTACTTCAGGTAAGAAAAATCAAAATCCACAGAGATCTACACCTTCTTTGGAAGATATACTCAGGGAATTTACTGGAGAATCAGCTAGGCAGGAAGAGCAGCCGAAGCCAGTAACTGGGAATCCCAAAAAATGGGAAAAGCAAGAAATCGAAGAGGACGAGTATGAGGTTGAATACGTAAATGAGAACTTGGGAGATTCTATACCTAGTGTTATACAAATCCAAGAGGATATAGCTCAGGAACAAGGTCTAGATGAACACGATGATGCTAGAAATTTTGATTTAAGACAAGCGATAATCGCTCAGACTATTTTGACTCGTCCTGAGTATTAGAATCTTTTTCTTTAAACAACCAGTATTTTTGACCTATATAAGTAAGTGTGACACTAGCCATAGTAGCTATTACAAAGGCGGCTAGTTTATCTACCCCTATTACTAGGGACTTTATCATAGCATACTTATCATTATTCAATGCAAAACTAAAGGTATAGTTGGGTAGAGTGTCTAGCATTAGATTATTCATTCCTACATTTACCAAAAGAGCTACGGCATAGAGTAAACTAAAGAGCATAAGCCTTTTATTATCTTTCTCAGGCTGTTTCCAGGTCCAAAACTTATTCATATTATAAGTGACGAACATGCCAGAGCAGAAGCTGATGGCCTTACTTAGATTAGGTTCTAAATACTGTGAAAGTGCAAAATATACTGTAAAATCTACACCTACGGCGAGCACACCTGAGATGATGAATTTAGTGAGTTGTTTACTTGCTTGATAGATGGCCATGTGAAGTGAATTCTAAGCTGGCAAAAGTAGCTGATTATCTTTTATTTCTGCTTTCATCCCAAAACGCATAGCCACATTAGGTTTCTGATGCCCAGCTTGGAAACCAAAGTAAATAGGATAATCGAACCCAGCGGTATGTTCCAAGATTATCTCTTCTGCTGTTTTACCATACGGAATAGCATTGTCATTCATATCGCTCATGCCGCCTACTACTAGAGCCTCTAGGTGCTCTAGTTTGCCAGTACGTTTCATATTCATCATCATACGGTCTATATGATACAGGTATTCATCTAAATCTTCTATAAATAGTATTTTGCCTTGTGTATCTATATCAGAAGCAGAACCGCACATACTATAGAGCATACTCAGGTTGCCACCCACCAGTATGCCAGATGCATCGCCTTCTTTACTCAATGGATTAGAAGCTATAGTGTAGCGTAAATCTGCTCCCATAAGTGCGGCTATGAGTGTAGTATTAGATTCTTGCTCTTCTAGACTCGGGCCATTTGAGATATTCACAGGCATAGTACCGTGTATAGTAGGTGTGCCGTAGTTTTGGTGTATGTGTGAGTGAAATACCGTAACGTCACTGTATCCCACAAACCATTTTTTTTGCTCTGCAAGAGAAGTAAGATCTAGCTGGTCTATCACACGTACGCATCCGTATCCACCTCGCGTACTTACTATGGCACGTACGTTTGGGTCATTTATAAATGTTTGTATGTCTTCTAATTTCTCAGCATCTGTTCCAGCCATTTGATGATGCACATTGTGTATATGCCTGCCGAGTACTACATTGAGTCCGTGCTTTTCAAAAAAACGAATGGCAGGCTGTATTTCTTCAGATGCTATAGCTCTGGCCGGTGATACTATGGCTATGGTGTCGCCCTTTTTCAAATACATCTTGCGAAGATATTGTATAGAGATGGCAATGCAACGTCAATAGAATATCTGCATTAAAATTGCAATCTGTATGTTATCTAAAAGTATAATTACCCAATGGGTAAAATTTTTTAATGTAGGTGATGCGAGTGCTATGTCCTTTTTATACCATAGTAGTGCGGTGAAGGAGTTTGCCACAGGTAAAAGAATAGAAGGCAAAAAAAACATTTGGGATACCTACAAGCAAGAATTTAGTAGTGCGAAGATGGTTTGTATAGTAGATAGAATGCTAGCCTCAGATGATATGGTAACCCTAGAATGGAAAGATCCGTTAGGCCTTCGTGGTTGCTCTGTTTTTGAAATAGTAGATGAGGTCATAGTGCACGAACGCGTATATTTTGATGAGTTGAGTTTTTTGCGAGCACATAAGTTGCCATTACCAAAGGCTTAATCCTTATTAATTGAATCATCTTACTGTTTCTGTCAACCTTTATAGATTATGCTTATAAAGTTAAATACAAGTCTAAAGGATTGATCTGCCTCAGGCGGACAGGCCAAGAACGGCAAAAAAAAGCCCCGCACAAGGCGAGGCTTTTTAGTTTTTCAAAACTTTTAAGCTATCCGAAGATTACTTAAGTTGTTTTTTAAGTTTGTCGTTATTCACAGCATCAGCAAAAGTTTTACCTGCTTTGAATTTAACTGCTACTCTATCTTCTATCTTGATAGTTTTACCAGTAGATGGGTTTCTTCCGTCTCTAGCTGGTCTGTAAGAAGCTGACCACGTAGCAAATCCTGGGATAGATACTTTGTCACCTGCTTGTACGGCTCCTTGGATAGATCCTATAGTAGCTTCTAGTGCAGTTTTTGCACTTTCTTTTGTGATACCAGCGTGTTCGCTGATCGCGTTTATTAATTCTGTTTTGTTCATATCGATTGCAACATAGCATCAAAAGCCTGAATACAAGGGCTTTTTCAATAAAACACCCTAAAAAGTAATTCAGACGTTATCAACGATTCTATTTTAGCGTAAGTCAATGAGGTACTACATCGTGGGATATTTACATTCTATTTTGTCAAAAACAGAATGGTCTTTGTTATTTTAACCCAATTTAAACAAGAGCATTGTGATTGGTTAAACAAACTAAAGGTAGATTAAACTATTACATTTGTAGTCACATTTTCAACAACATGAATTTCGAATTATCAGAGGAGCATTTAATGATACAGCAGGCCGCCAAGGACTTTGCTGAGACTGAATTATTACCAGGTGTCATAGAAAGAGATAACGAGCAGCGTTTTCCAGCTGAGCAAATCAAGAAGCTAGGTGAACTGGGTATGATGGGAATGATGGTGGATCCTAAGTGGGGTGGAAGCGGTATGGATACAGTGAGTTATGTGCTTGCCATGGAGGAGATCTCTAAGATAGATGCTAGTGCCAGCGTGGTGATGAGTGTAAATAACTCACTCGTATGCTGGGGATTAGAGAAGCACGGTACAGAAGAACAAAAGGAAAAATACCTTAAACCACTAGCTAGTGGGCAAGTGCACGGCGGATTCTGCCTGAGTGAGCCAGAAGCGGGTAGTGATGCTACTAGTCAAAAAACTACTGCTGTAGATATGGGTGATTATTATTTACTAAACGGTACTAAAAACTGGATCACCAATGGTAGAACAGGAAGTACCTTTTTAGTAGTAGCACAGACAGACGTAGAGAAAGGGCATAAGGGTATCAACTGCCTTATCGTAACTTCTGATATGGAAGGTTTCGTGGTAGGTACTAAAGAAGATAAACTAGGAATACGAGGAAGTGATACACACTCACTTATGTTTCAAGATGTAAAAGTACCCAAGGAGAATAGAATAGGTGAAGATGGATTTGGTTTCAAATTTGCTATGAAGGTACTCAGCGGTGGCCGTATAGGCATAGCTGCTCAAGCACTCGGTATAGCAAGTGGTGCGTATGAGCGTTCAGTGCAATATGCAAAGCAAAGAAAAGCTTTTGGTACAGAAATCATGAATCACCAGATTATCCAGTTTAAACTGGCAGATATGGCAACTCGTATAGAGGCTTCTCGTCTTTTCTGCCTGAAAGCAGCGTATTTGAAAGATACTGGAGAAGACTTCCTAGAAGCGGCATGTATGGCAAAGTTATTTGCCTCTGAAACAGCTATGTGGGTAGCTACAGAAGCAGTACAGATACACGGAGGATACGGATTTGTAAAAGAATACCACGTAGAGCGTATGATGCGTGATGCTAAGATAACTCAGATATACGAGGGAACTAGTGAGGTGCAGCGTATCGTTATCGCTAGAGGGATCTTGAGAGATTGAAATTAGACAATAGATTTTTAGACTTTAGAAATTAAATTTTTAGGGTTGTATACAAAAACGCATTTCGAGAGGGATGCGTTTTTTTTGGATGTTAATAATAGTTGTAAATTTGAAGAAATCAATATGAATAAGCATAAATACCTCTATAAGTCCGAAGAATTTTTAAAGGTATATCAGTTTGTAAGTAAAGGCCCAAATGGGGATATCAAGAAAATGGTGTAGTTCACTGAAACGGGAACGGAGAACGTTTATAATCTTGCTTTTGGTGATTATAATGAGGAAACAAGTTCCATAGACGATTTATCCGTTTCTAATAATGCAGATAGCCTTAAAGTATTGGCTACTGTTGCTTCTACCGTATATGCCTTTATGGAGAAATATCCTGATTCGTGGATTTTCGCCACTGGAAGTAATCAAATAAGGACGCGACTATATAGAATGGGAATATCAAACAATCTAGCTGAAATAAATGAAGATTTCGAAGTCTTTGGCTTGACTGAACTAGGAAACTGGACCAAATTTGTAGTTGGAGATGACTATGAAGCTTTTCTAATTACTGAAAAATAGGTATCTTTACACTATGAAAATAGAGCAATTAAATTCGTCAAAAGTTCCTGTAATCGTTTTTGATAAAAAGCTAGAACAGTATAGAGATGTTGTTTTATTTCCAGATAAACTTAAGAAAGCAAATAAGCTTTTGGCTAAAGTAGGTCTTCCAAAGCAATAGATTTTTGCAGGTGATATCCCGATTGCTGTTGAGACACTCAAGACGGTTTTTAACCTCTCTGGGTTTTCTGTGCAGCTTGTTCGGACTATGGGAAGACTATAGAATCGCAACTCCAAAAGGGTATCGGAATCTATTAACTTTGAAAAGTGGCTATTTCTATTGAGCAGAGCATGCATAGGTGATTATGGGAACTACAGTGTTAGCTAGTATCTAGCTGCTCAGTATATGATATTTCAAGATATAGCTATTTTTGGAGTGAAATGAATGTGCCTAAATCGCCCAAAACTATCAACGTATTATTTGGAGTTGTATGTCTACTAGTAGGTGTACTTCTTGCCTATCTGGACTATCTATCTCCTGGCTATAGTGGAGGTGGCGATACGTATAATCACTACCTAATAGCCAGATTTAGCTGGCAGAATCCAGAACTTTTCTTGGACTATTGGGGTAAGCCTGTGTACACGGTTATCGCATCACTTTTTACGAGACTAGGTTTAGCGGGTTCCGTACTGCTCAATATTCTGTGTCTTATTGGCTCTGCAATAGCCGTTTTTATTGCCGCTAAGAGATTAAACTATAAAAACTATTTCCTAGCGGGAGTCGTAGTTCTACTCTGTCCTGTCTTTTTAGATAATACTATCTCGTCACTTACCGAACCTTTGTTTGCTTTCTTTTTGGCATTGATAGTAATGCTTATAAGTCAAAATAGGATAGGAGCTGCAGCGGTATTCGCAGGATTTTTGCCTCACCTGAGGTCGGAGGGCTTGATTATTTTCGGGATTCTTCTCGTCTATTTTATGCTTAGGAATAGGAGCATTAAGCCGCTATTTCTAATGGCTGTAGGCAGCTTAGGTGTCAATATGCTTGGCTGATGGCAGACCGGAGAGCCTTTTTGGATAATAACCAGTAATCCATATATAGGTGCACAGCTAAGCGGGGCCAGTATTTGCGGTAGTGGTAGTTTATTTCATTATCCTTGGCAGACACATTACACCTTTGGATTAATCAATAGTTTTTTGGCCGCAGTCTCTGCTATACTTATCGCTTGGCACTTATATAAAAAGAAGATAGGACTATATGCTCCTATCTTCTTAATACTCGTACTCTTTACGGCCTTCTATGCTGCTCATGTATTCATCTGGTGGCAAGGGTTAATGGGTAGCTGTGGCTATGTAAGAGTAATGACTATAGTGGCTCCACTGATAGCACTGCTCATAGTTTACGTTATAGAGCATATAGTGGCGAGCATTGCCAAACTAAAAAGTAAGAACAGTTATGGGTTACAGATAGGGTTTGTGGTATGCATGTTTTTGGTACAGATCATCACCCCGATACGCTATTTCAGACACAGATATCCTATTCCATTATCAGAAGAGGAGGAAGTGTTTCAGGAAGTAGCACTATGGTATAAAAATCTAGAGGTATCTAGCAACGCCACGGTATATCTAAATCCTTACTTTTCTGTAGTAGGAGATGTAAACCCGTATGATAATACGCAACATTTTCAGCTGTATGCATCGGGCATTCAGTGGATTAAGAGTGGCGATATAGTGATATGGGATGCTCACTTCTGTCCCAATGAAGGTGGAGTCCCTAAAGCTACATTTGTAGGAAATACGGAGTATGAATACTTGAAGACATTCAAACCAAAAGAGAGATACATCACGCTAAATGACTATGAATATGAGGTTTTGGTTTTTAGGAAGAGATAGTAGAATAATAGAAGATCTCTAATCCTGTGTCAATAGGTCTTGAGTCAAATTATAGCAACTACTTCCTCTGCCACCTCAGCACTCAGAGCCACGCCCATGCCGCCCAGTCTTGCAGCCATGTAGATATTGGGTTCTAGTTCTTTTACTATGGGTAGTTTCTTGTTGTCTTTGCCCATTCCCATAATACCGCTCCATTGGTGCTCTATAGCGACTTCTCTCCCAAAAATTTGTTCATTCATAAACCGATGCAGCTCAGTGATGATGGTTTCGTTGGACTCTAACTCAAAAGAAGTTTCACCTTCTATATCCATATTGCGAGCTCCTCCTAGGAGTATGCGATGGTCAATATCTCGCCAGTAGTAGTATCCGCTATCGAAATGATAAAGACCCTCACAAGGCAAATTGGCTACTTGCTCACTTACTATGACTTGTCCTCTGCAAGGTGTTATGTCTTCGGCTATCAGCTGACTCGTAAATGCATTGGTACAGAGGATTAGATTCTTGGTTTTAAGTGTTAAGTCTTGGGCTGTTTGCAATTCTATAGTATCACCATTAGACCATTCTTTTACTTCTATTCCGCCGTAGAGTTTTATGCCTAGTTGCTGAGCGTACGCATAGATAGTATCGTATAGTTTTCCGGTATTGAGTTGCCCTTCGTATGCATTGTGTATGGCACCTATGGTATTGGGAAGCGGAGTATTACTGCGGTACGAGAATACATTATCTAGCTTAAGCTCGTGGTAGAGTATGGTATTGATTCCTTGCAGACTGTCTATCCCTTGTGTTAGGTAGGTCTTGTTGTCTTTGGTAAATATCTCGCAGCTTCCGAGTTCCTCATAGCCTATGTTTTGGTCGCCGAATTTGCTTCGCAGTTTTTGCAAACCAGCGTATCGTTTTTTGATAGTAGCGTACACATTTTCTACGCTGTCGTTTTCTAGATCATCTAGGATCTCACTCACATTGGCAAAGCACCCAAAACCTGCATTACGTGTACTCGCTCCTAGTCCCCAAGCGTGACGATCTGTCACTACTACCTTAGCTTTAGGCTCTTTTTCTTGTATGTTGATAGCAGTTTGTAGACCTACTAATCCCATTCCTATGATGATGTAGTCTATGTCTGCTAGTAGGTATTCTTTTTCCCAGTAGGAGTAGTTCATTGTTGTGTTTATTATAAATGTGAATCAGTATCCATTCGCTGATGAAGAATACGGACGATTTCTATTATTTTAGCATCTGTTTCTCGGTAAAATATGAGATGAGATTTCATCTGAGTATATCGGTATCCTTCTCGTATTTCTTGTTGGTCTTTGCCCGTTTTAGGATTTTTACTTATGTAGTCCATCTCATTAAAAAGTAGACCTAAGTATCGGTCTGCTTGTTTTTTAGACCATTTGTGAAATGTGTATTCCCAGATATTGATTAAGTCCAGCTCAGCTTTTTTGGATAATTGATAACTCACTAAACGTTGTGCTTCGTGTGCAAGTTCTTTAGAAATTGCTCAGGATCAAAATCTGTTGCGATACCGCTTTCTTCACCTTCTATTAGTGCTTTACGGAGCAGTTGCTTCTTCACTTCTTGCTCTTCTAGCAATCTAAGTCCAGCTCGCACTACCTCACTTTTATTATTGAAATCGCCAGAGTCTAGTATCTGAGCTATAAATTGCTCAAAATGACTTCCTATTGATATTGACGTATTCTTACCCATTATCACAAAGTTATTAATATTTGGTAACTATAGCGTATTCAAATCATTCAAGCCTTCAATCATTCTTTAATTCAATTATTCCACTTCTACCACCCATTCAGCTTCTTCAGTCTAGCACGGATACCGCCAGTGGTCCTATTAAAGTGAGTAGCTAGTAATCGTGAAGGGATTCCCTCGTCGTGCATTTGCATAAGCTCATCGTCCAGTTCTTTGGTCCATTTTTGATACGATTGCTTGTTGGTTTCACGCACACTACTTCTTTGAGTTTTCTCTTTTAGGTAGGAGCGGATGGCTCTGTCTGTTTCAGATTTGGAGTCTTTTTCTTTTTTCTCCGTTTTTAGGATATGAAGAGAGGACGTAGGACCTATGCCTTCGGGCACTAGGTTTTCGGGAATGTAGAGGTGGTTCCTTGTCCTGGTCACTGCTACATAGAGCAGATTGACCTCCTCGTTTAGTCTACTAGGGTCAGCATCCTCTTTTTCTATCAGCACTTTTAAGCGTTCTTCCCCTACAAAATCATTCACTAGCTGCACAGAGTCGTATTCCATTCCCTTGCAGCGGTGTACCGTGCTAAAAATCATTTGAGCCTTGTGTTTATCTTCATTTGCTACGTGCTTATCTTTCAGGTCTTGTAGTATTTTAGGTATCTCATTACCATATTCTTTTACTATCTCTAGCATGAGCCCCAGCTGCACATCGTCTGTTTGTTTTATATACTCTTCCAGATCCTCTATGCTGCTCATCTGCTTTATTATCGGGTCACGAACTAGACGTTTTTTACCGTTTTGTAGATTGAGCACATCATAGAGCGATGCACCATCATCTGCATAGGTGTATGAGTTCAGATTTCCCTCAAAGTAGATGTGCTTTATGTTCTTGTTTTCCTTGATGAATTCTATAGCCCTGAGGAGCAAGCCTAAGTTGGTGCGGGCTATGGTGGCTTTTACTTTATTCGCAGTATGTTTTCCTCTGCCAAAGAGTTTGACATCGGGGTCCTGTCCTAGGTGTTTTTTCCACAGCAAAATCTTATGAGCTAGCGTAGCTATCTGCGGACTAAATCTGAAACTAGTAGATAGTCTTAATTCCTGAAAATCAGTATTTTCTAAAGAGTTCACTGCATTTCGCCAGCCGTAGATCTGCTGGTGCGTATCACCCACTAGTATCTTTGTGGCTTGTTGCCTTTTGAATACATCTAGCATAGCAGGAGAAGCATCTTGCCCCTCATCAAAAAAGATGTAATCGTAGTATAAAGTAGGTTTAGTGAGTTGGTATTTTTTTAGGTAAAAATCGTGGGTAATAGGAATCTCTCCACTATTCATTTTGGCTAGGAAAGTTCGGGTAAGTGTATAGATCTGCTGGTGGTGGGCATTTATAAACTCTTGGGATTCTTCATTAGTGATGGTTTGCAAATAATTGAGTTCGCCTACCTTTTGAGCCGCACTATTGCAAAAAAGAGCAGCATACTTCGCCACATGATTGGCCATTACTAGGTCGCTATGCTTTTTACTGCCAGAGCGTATATTTAGGATTTTAGCTATTTCGTAGGACTTGTATCCATTGCTCTGTAGCTCGTAGTTATTCTTTCGTACTACGTTTTTATATGCAAGGGAGTGTGCTGTCTCTACTTGGACATTATCTAGATTTTCTTGAGCAAATTTTTGCGTAGCCTCTATTTTTACTGATTTATTAAAAGCAAGATAAAGTAGGTTTTTGGTGCTACTGCAATTTTTAGCATAGGCCACTATGGTACTTGTTTTACCACTGCCCGCTACTGCATTTATCTTCACGTCTTGCTGCGTGGCGAGTATGGCTTCTTGTTCGGCGGTGAGTTTCATATAGTGAATAAATAGTGGTTTAATAAGGTTACAAATATGAATCACTACTGAGTTGAGAACAAACAGAGTTTTTGGCTACTTATTAAGATATCCCATAAGTGCTTGTTTCGTGGGGTTTGAGCTTTTAATATGTGGTCATTTCCTTAACTTCGTCCTATGCAAAATAGAATCACTTCTCTCCTTGGTATACAATATCCCATCATACAAGCCGGAATGATATGGTGCAGCGGCTGGGAGCTAGCCAGTGCTGTAAGCAATGCTGGAGGACTAGGCATCATAGGAGCTGGTAGCATGTATCCAGATATTCTACGAATACAAATTCAGAAATGCAAGCAGGCTACGGACAAGCCGTTTGCGGTAAATCTACCGCTCCTATACCCAGATATAGATAAACACATAGCGACTATACTAGAAGAGAAAGTACCTATCGTTTTCACATCCGCAGGTAATCCAGCTGTATGGACAGAAACTTTGAAAAACGCGGGAATTAAAGTCGTGCATGTAGTGAGTAATGAAAAATTTGCACTTAAGGCAGAAGGGTGCGGTGTAGACGCTATAGTGGCAGAAGGTTTCGAAGCTGGAGGACACAATGGACGAGAAGAAACTACTACACTAGTACTCATTCCACAGCTAGTGAAAGCAGTAAAGATACCCGTAATAGCCGCTGGCGGAATAGGTACAGGCAAGACTATGCTAGCAGCTATGGCTCTAGGTGCAGAAGCGGTGCAAATAGGAAGCAGATTTGTAGCTACTGATGAGAGTAGTGCTCACCAAAATTTTAAGCAAGCCGTAGTAGATGCCAAAGATGGGAGTACTCAGCTAAGTCTTAAAAAATTAACTCCTGTGAGACTAATAAAAAATAAATTTTGGGAGCAGATAGCCAAGGCAGAAATGAATGGAGCTAGCTCAGAAGTATTAGCTCAGATGCTAGGTAGAGCACGTGCTAAAAAAGGCATGTTTGAAGGAGATCTGGAAGAAGGAGAACTCGAGATCGGTCAGATTAGTGGATATATTAATGAAATCAAACCAGCGGCTCAAATTGTTAAAGAAATAGTAAAGGAGTACAATGATGTACTAGCTAAACTAGAAGGAAATAGACTGTAGAAGTGAACAGCCGTATAAAGCGATATTTGATAAATGGCGAAGGAGATATGCTTGATTATAAGCAAGAAATTACCAGTGCCAATAAAATCGCAAAAACGATGGTCAGTTTTGCAAATCATAGAGGTGGAACTTTGCTTGTAGGAGTGCGAGACAATAGGACTATAGCGGGCATACGTACCGAAGATGAGAAATATATGTTAGATCTGGCGGCCTCATTCTATTGCAAACCAGAAATACCCTTGGGAATAATAGAGCACGCTATAGGAGACAAAATAATACTAGAGTGCATAGTGCCAGAGGGTAGTGATAAACCATACAGTGCTAAAGGGGACGATGGCAAGTGGTGGGTGTATGTCAGAAACAAAGATAAAAGCCTGCTAGCTAGTAAGATAGTGGTAGATGTGCTCCGTAGGCAAGCGAGTAATGAAGGCACTATGATACGGTATGGCAAAAATGAAGAAATGCTACTGAAATACCTTGAAGAAAATGAACGAGTAACGCTCAATGAATTCAATAAAATGGTGAATATAAGTAGGTGGAGAGCCTCCAAAATACTAGTAAATTTGATAAGTGCTGGCGTCATTAGAAACCATACACACGAAAAAGTGGAGTTTTATACTATTGCTTAAATACTCGTCTTGGAAATAAATCAACGGTATTGTTCGTTAAGAAATACTACCTTTGCTTGCTACGGCAAAGGCTGGAGATAAATTTTACAAAGAATTACAATGGGAAAAATAAATATAAAGTGGGTAGTATGTACCATTTTGCTCGTAGGATTGAGCACTTTAGAAAGTAATGCACAGCAGCGTTGGTTCAGAACTAGTTCATTAGAGTTTGGCCTAATTGGAGGGTTTTCCCACTACTCAGGAGACCTTACTCGTACACATTTTGAGTCAAGAGGTTTTAAACCAAGCGTTGGTCTAATTACAAGGTATACACCTGGTCAATTGGTTACTTTCAGACTTAGTGCCCAATATGGTCAAGTAGAAGGTAGAGATGATTGGTACGAAGATAAGGCTGATCCTGAAAGAAGAAATCTTAGTTTTAAGTCAGATTTATGGGATTTCACTGCAGCTGCAGAGTTTAATTTTAATCAGCTTGATTTTAGGGACAAGTCTGGAGTTATACCTTATGCATTCATAGGAGTGAGTGTCTTTAAATTTAATCCTAAGGCTCAATTTATCTATGACCCATCTAGTCCTGTTGCTCAATATCTGGGGCAACCGATTTATTCTCAATTAGCAGATAGAGATGGAGAGTGGGTAGAGCTTCAGCCGCTAGCTACAGAAGGACAAGAAACCACAGAGTTTAATGAGAAAAAAAGGTATTCACTTACTCAAGTAGCAATACCAATAGGTGGTGGGCTCAAGTTTAAATTAAACCATACATGGACGCTTGGTCTAGAGTATGGCTTGCGAGTGACTTTTACAGATTATATGGATGACGTAAGTTCTACGTACGTAGATCCTGTGCGGTTGTCTCAACAATATGGACCTATGTCAGCTGCTATGGCAGACAGAAGTGCAGTATTAAAGGCGGAGACTGACCGAGATGGTAACCCTATGTATAGAGGAGACCCAAGTAAAAATGACCTGTATGGTATTTTTGGTGCTACATTGACATACAGACTGTATGGCAACAGACCTAAATGTCCAACGTTTTAGTAGATAAAAGCCATAATTCTCACCTATTTAGTCCTCTTGAGGTAACATCCTAGTTATTTTTGCGTAGTATAAGAGAACAACTAAAAATCAATGTTAAAAATAGTTAGCACTTTTGTTTTAATTCTATCTGCATCTCTATGCAGCTTTGCCCAATCTTGGGAGCTTGGCGGTATGTTGGGGGGGTCTAATTATCACGGTGATTTAGCTTATAACATTGTACCAAAAACTACTGGATTTTCAGGCGGGATATTTTACAAATATAATTTTAATGAATACTGGGCTATAAAGCCCACTGTATCGTATCTTAGGATAAGCGGTGCCGACAGTAATTTTAATGAGTATAGACTTAGAAACCTCAGTTTTCGTAATAATATTCTTGAAGTAGGAAGTATGTTCGAGTTTAATTTTCAGCAATTCAGCAATAGAACAATACATCGCAACTCTACTTTTTATGCAATGGCTGGAGTTGCTGCTTTTTTGCACAAGCCAGAAGCAAAGTTAAATGACGCATGGTACGACCTATCAACTATAAACACGGAGTCTCAGAGGTATAGCAGATTGCAGATAGCCGTGCCTTTTGGAGGAGGAGTGAAGCACGCAGTTACACCTAATTTTATAATAGGATTTGAAGTGGGATGGCGAAGGACTTTTACAGATTATCTAGACGATGTAAGTACCCTGTATCCAGACATGAATGGTGGAGGTAGTCAAGCTACCTTATTGACCGATAGGTCTTGGGAAGTCTCAGAGAATAACATACAATTAGCAAATACAGGCGATCAACGTGGAGACCCAAATCTTAAAGATTGGTATTTTCAAACAGCCTTCACTTTATCATATCGTTTTACTCCGATCAAATGTCCTTTTTAAAAAGACCACGTATTGAGCAAAGAAAAAATAGATAAAAATCGATTACCCAAACACATAGCTATTATCATGGATGGTAATGGTAGATGGGCTAAAGAGAAAGGAAAATTTAGAGTATTTGGCCACCAAAACGGAGTAAAGGCGGTCCGTGAAGTATCAGAAGGTTGTGCAGAGTTAGGTGTAGAGTGTCTCACGCTTTATGCTTTCAGCACAGAAAACTGGAACAGACCTAAAATAGAGGTGAATGCTCTAATGACATTGCTAGTAAAAACCATCAAAGGTGAGACGGAAACGCTTATGAAGAATGGCATAAAGCTAGATGCTATAGGCGACAGAAGTACGTTGCCTGCAGATTGTCTTAGAGAGCTTGACGAGGCCATGGAAGCTACCAAAGATAATACGAGAATGACCTTGATACTTGCTCTAAGTTACAGTGCCAAGTGGGATATAGTAAATGCCACACGCATCATAGCTCAAAAAGCGGCAAGCGGCGAAATAAGTATCGATGAGGTAAACGAAGATCTTATCAATAAGACACTAACAACGCATAAATATCCGCATCCAGAACTTATGATAAGAACTAGCGGAGAACTAAGAATAAGCAACTTTTTGCTATGGGAGATAGCCTATAGTGAATTGTATTTTACTACGGTACTGTGGCCTGATTACAGAAAAGAACATTTATACGAAGCTATTTTAGATTTTCAGAATAGGGAGAGAAGATTTGGTAAAACGAGTGAGCAGTTAGCTTAAAAGAAAAGAATGAAAAGAATAGCAACAATTTTATGGGTAGTTTGTGGACTTATGTCATACGGGCAAATAGACCCAATTAATACCGTAATTATAGACTATAGTAATCCGCAAAAGTTTGAAATAGGAGGTATATCTGTAAGTGGAAACACATTTACAGACAGTAAAATAGTGATCCTTATGTCTGGCCTCAGTGTAGGACAAACTATTACTTTGCCCGGTGACGAAACTAGAATAGCGATAGATAGAATGTGGCGACAGAGCCTTTTTAGCGATATAGAGATAGGGATAGAAAAAACGGAAGGTACTCAGTTATTCTTGAATATTGAAGTAAAGGAACGTCTTCGATTATCTAAGTATTCCATCAAAGGACTCAGAAAAGGAGAGACTAATAATATTAGAGATGAAATTACACTCCAAAAGAATCAATTGATAACAGAAGATTTGATAAATAGGACTAGAAGAGAGATAGAAAATTATTTCTTTGATAAGGGATATTATGGTGTTAAGACCGCATTTACTAAAGAAGAAGACAAGGAAAAACCAAATTTTGAGATGCTAAGAATAGATATCAAAAGAGGGAAAAAGATTAAAGTTTACGATGTTGTTTTTGAAGGTAATGAGAGTATCGAAGACAATAAACTTCGTAAGATTCTCAAGCCAAAGAGGGCATATAAAAAGTTAAATCCATTCGCATCTTCTAAATTTGTAGAAGCAACATATGAGGAGACAAGGCCAGCTGTTATTCAAAAATATAGCTCCTTGGGTTATAGAGATGCTCACTTAGTTTATGATTCTATCATTAGAAAAGACGAGAAGTATGTCATCATTAAAATAGCAATCGATGAAGGTAAGAAGTATTACTTTAGAAATATTACTTGGATAGGAAATACTAAATACAGAACCTCCCTATTAGATACGCTTCTAGGTATAAGCAAAGGTGATATATATGACCAGTCTCATTTAGAAAATAAACTCTTTATGAGTGAAAATGGATTTGATATATCTAGTCTATATATGGATGATGGATATTTATTCTTTAACGTAAATCCCGTAGAAGTATTGGTAGAAAATGATAGCATAGACCTAGAAATGAGGATTTATGAAGGGAAACAAGCTATTGTAAATAGAGTTACCATAGTGGGAAATGACAAGACGAGTGATTTTGTGGCCCTACGTGTAATACGTACTCGACCTGGAGATAAGTTTAGCCGGAGTGATATACAACGTAGTATGCGTGAGCTTGCTACTCTAGGATTTTTCGATCCTGAAGGGCTAGATGTGAATCCAGTGCCAAATCCACAAAACGGAACTGTAGACATAGAGTATACAGTAGTAGAAAAGCCAAGTGACCAGATAGAAGCCTCTGGAGGCTGGGGCGGTTTCGGCGGTTTTGTCGGTACACTAGGACTTACTCTCAACAACTTTAGCTCTCGTAAAATGTTTCAAAAAGGGGGTTGGGATCCAATCCCGGCAGGAGATGGCCAAAAACTTTCACTAAGAGCTCAGAGTAATGGACCTCAATTTCAAGGGTACAACTTCTCTTTTACGGAGCCGTGGTTAGGGGGTAAAAAGCCTAATTCTTTAAGCGTTAGTTTATTCCATAATATTCAGTCTACTTTTCAGTTTACAAAGGATAGACCTAAGTTTACAACTACAGGAGGTAGTATCTCTTTTGGTAAACAATTGAAATTCCCTGATGATTACTTTTCTTTCAGCTCTTCTGTTACCTATCAAAGATATGGACTGCAAGATTGGGCAAACTTTGGCTCTGCAGAGCTTGGCTTTACAAATGGTAATGCGAACAACTTGAGTTTTACGAATACCATTGGGCGTAATAGTACAAATCATCCGATCTACCCTACAGAGGGTAGCTCATTTAGTGCTAGTTTACAGTTTACTCCTCCTTATTCTCTTATCAATTCAAAGAAAGATTATTCCTCATTACCTGCGGCAGAAAAGTTTAAATGGGTAGAGTTAGTAAAAACTAAGTTCTCTGGCCAGTGGTTTTTGGGTTTCCCTGCTAACGCAAAAAGACAGTTTGTAATATCCCCAAGTTACAGATTTGGGGCGGTTACAGCTTGGAATAGCGATATAGGCGACTCGCCATTTGAGCAATTTAGAGTAGGGGGTAGTGGCTTATCTAACTTTGTATTATATGGAACGGAAATAATATCTCAAAGAGGCTATGATGAAGGAAGAATAAGTGACCCGGTGCAAGGCCAAGGAGGTATGCCAATATTTACTAAATACACTTTGGAAGCAAGGTATCCTCTTACCGTGGGCCAGTCTTCTACTATATTCGCTCAAACTTTCTTAGAAGCAGGAAACGCGTTTAATAGTTTCAAAGAATTTAATCCGTTTGATGTAAAGAGGGCAGTAGGAGTAGGAGTTCGATTATTCTTACCTATGTTTGGTTTACTAGGAGTAGATTATGCTTGGGCTATGGATCCAGGGAGGTATGACCAAAAAGGGCAATTTCACTTCTTCATAGGGCAGCAGTTTTAATTCTGTATAGCATAGCCAATAAGTAGGCATCCTTTTCGTTTATATACTACTGAAATGAGAATCTGTAGTATTCTAATTGTTTTTCTAAGTCTGTGGTCTTTTGGGCAAGATACTATATTTTACAATAAACTTATTACTAAAACGACAGGTGAATCTGTGGTTATAAATTTTAAGTCTAAGGTGACTAATGGCAAGATGTCGAGCTATCTGAGAAACGGGAAATGGCTTGCTGTAGACTCTGCAGGTTACACCTTGGTAGAATCTAGTTATTTAGCAAATAAGCGAAAGAAATCTACAACCAAAGATGGATTAGAAATGTACATAGAACCACAAAGTGGAGATACCCTACTTGTAAGGGAGTTTAAAAAAGGAAAGTTAGCCAATCAACTAGCATACAAAAACGCCATTTTAGTCGCTGGAAACACCGTGTTTCATTGCTATAGAGATTTCGAAAGTTACAGTGTTGCAGAGTATCGGTATAGTAATAGTAGTAGACCAGACTTCACTTCCATTTGGAAATCGAGTATAGAGGACCCTTCTAATATTCTAGAGGATACTGGCTATCTAGCTTTAGAACAAAAGATTGGAGATCCTTCGTTATTAGAACCAGCATCTTTTAGCACCAAGGCTCGATACAATTTTGTAAATAATCCAGAATTTGAAGTGCATCCTACTGCGTTCTTTTCTATTATGTCTTTCAAAGATCAGGTGTATAAATGGAAAGAAGCATCGGAATCTCCCGACTTTTATTTGTCAGACGAAGGAGCCTTAAGCGGTCGTAGTTTCGTTGGGTTCAGAGTATTTAGTATGCAAAAGCACATTGAGTATTTGCAAAATGAACTAAAGGAACCACTAGAAGCAGAACGTACCTATTGTTTTAGTGCGTTTCTTAAGTTATCGCCAGGCAGCAAGTACGCTACCAATGCATTTGGATTTCTGCTAGTAGATAATGCTCAAAAAATCAATACAGACCAACTTCTTACCATAACGCCAAGCAAAAGACTAGATAACCAAATACTGAATTACAAGACGCAGTGGATGAAAGTGCAATGTACCTACAAAGCAAAAGGAGGCGAACGTTTTTTGGTGCTTGGGAGTTTTCAAAATCACCAAGACCTAGAGCTAGTAGAAGTGCCGGGCAGAGTAGGCGAGTGCTATTACTATCTAGATGACGTAAGCTTAGTGCCCATAGATCGAGAAGAAGATTGCGATTGTAATTTTAGGGATGAAAGAGATACAGCCCAAAAACAAAAGCAATTGGAAGAAGAGACTGTTTTTTCTAAGCTAAAGCCAGGAGATAAATTGGTGTTAGATAATCTACATTTTAATAATGACGAGTCTGAATTGCTCCCAGAGTCTTTCAGAACTTTGGGTGAAGTGTTGGCCTATCTTAATACAAATAAGAATGTGGTTATAGAAATCTCTGGGCATACGAGCAGTCTAGGGGGCCTAAATCATAATGTCAAATTAAGCCAAAGACGTGCACTTGCTGTTAAAGAATTTCTGACTCTGAATGGTGTCAACGCGGTACGAATAAGCACTGTAGGCTACGGCCCGAAATATCCTATAGCATCAGATGATACTGAAGTAGGCCAAAAAGAGAATAGAAGGGTGGAGTTTAAACTGCTTTCGCTTTAATAGAAGAACTCCCCTAGACTTTTCCTTGTGATTTCTTATTTCACCTTTGGTTGATGTGAGGTTAGCAAGGACACGGACAATGGAAGGGGGGATGGATAATAAAATAAGTTGAACTTAATTAAGATGGCTTTTAAAATAGCTTACAAAAATTTCACCCGACTTTTGATTAGTAGCTAACGGTATATTGTGTACATCGCACAGTCTCGTGAGCATAGATATATCTACATCAAGAGGATGCTTGTCGAGCGGATCTCTGAAAAATATAATTGCGTCCATTTCACCTCGCGAGACCATAGCTCCTATCTCAGCATCACCACCCATTGGCCCACTTGCTACTCGCTATATTTTATCTATTCCAGCATCTAGCAGCATTTGATCTGTGGTGCCCGTAGCTACCATCTCCACACTTGGCTCATTAAAAAAGGAGAGTCTCTTCATTACAATTGAGACCATATCAGCTTTTTTGCCATCGTGAGCTATAAGAGCTATTCTCATCTTTCTTCTTGAATAAATCCCTGCAAGTATTCTGTTTTTAGTAACGGGCATATTTTGTATCGCTCATCTTTCGTGTCTTGATAGAGAGCCTCCAAAGTTTCGTATACATTATCTAGGCCTATTTCCTTGCTCCATTCAAATGGGCCTTTAGGATATGCCGTGCCTAGTTTCATACCTAAGTCTATGTCTTCTCTACTAGCCGTGCCCTCTTGCACGGTAAAGTATGCCTCATTGATTATCATACACACTATACGCGGAGTTACCAATCCTACTCTGCTGGCTACGAACCTTACTTCTAACCCTAAAGCTGATAGTAGGGCACTTGCTATTGCTTTGTGCTCTTCTGTTAAGGCACATAGTTCTAGAAGTGGTCTGTTGATAAAGGTAGGTAAGGTGTTCATCCCAATAATCGGGCAAGAGGGCATTTGTCCTGCTTCTGCCAACAGTTCTTCTAATTGTACTTTGACAGTACCCAATACTATTAGCTTGCCTTCCAGTTCCAAATAATACTGAATCTGCTCAGGGGTGTCATCAAAATCTAAATCAAATATGATATCGTAGCTATCTATTTCGTTACTATTGAAGGATAAAATGGGCTTATCTGATATCAGCTCTTTTAGCTCGACAATCTGATTGGGTTGACCTTTAGCTGCTATAATCATGTAATAGCAAAGGTATGCCACCAAACTATAAACGTAAAGTAATAGAAATAAATAATGAGTAATAAAATAATAAGTACGCCAAATGCCCCAGCTGCCATAGGACCTTATAGCCAAGCGGTACTTGCCGGCAACACACTGTACTGTAGTGGACAGATAGCTCTAGATCCAGCTACAGGCGAGTTGGTAATGCATAGTATAACTGCCGAAACAGAGCAGGTCATGGCCAATGTAGCTGCGGTTTTAGAGGCGGCAGACATGGATTTTACCCATGTAGTGAAATGTAGCATTTTTATGAGTAGCATGGAGCATTATGCTGCTATCAATACAGTGTATGCTAAGTATTTTAGCTCAGGCCCACCAGCTAGAGAGGCTGTAGCCGTAAAAACACTCCCTAAAGAGGTGAACGTAGAGATAAGTGTAGTGGCTGTTAGATAGTGATTTCAACATAGTTGTTTATATACTTATACCATATAGGACAGCAACCCTTTGTATAAGTAACAAACGGGGTCAAGAAGCTTGACTATCGATTTGGATAAAATATAAAAACTAGTAAGTCATCACTTTTTGAGTTCTTGCTATAAGTGCAGTGCTAAAATAAAGCAGGTGGACTATGGTCCAAAAAGTGAAGTTTTAGAAAAAGCGTGAGAAACGATTATTTTGAAACGGATTTTAAAAAAAGTCAAATACTCGATTCTCAGGCATCTTTAAAAAATGGGTAGTAGTGCCTTGTAATGAATAGTAGCTTTGGTGCCAGTTACGCTAAGCATACATCGTTGTAATATGCAGACCGTACATTTTTGGATAAAATATAAAAACTAGTAAGTCATCACTTTTTGATTTCTTGCTATAAGTGCAATGCTAAAATAAAGCAGGTGGACTATGGTCTAAAAAGTGAAGTTTTAGAAAAAGCGTGAGAAACGATTATTTTGAAACGGATTTTAAAAAAAGTCAAATACTCGATTCTCAGGCATCTTTAAAAAATGGGCAGTAGTGCCTTACAATGAATAGTAGCTTTGGTGCCAGTTACGCTAAGCATACATCGTTGTAATATGCAGACCGTACATTTTTGGATAAAATATAAAAACTAGTAAGTCATCACTTTTTGATTTCTTGCTATAAGTGCAGTGCTAAAATAAAGCAGGTGGACTATGGTCCAAAAAGTGAAGTTTTAGAAAAAGCGTGAGAAACGATTATTTTGAAACGGATTTTAAAAAAAGTCAAATACTCGATTCTCAGGCATCTTTAAAAAATGGGTAGTAGTGCCTTGTAATGAATAGTAGCTTTGGTGCCAGTTACGCTAAGCATACATCGTTGCAAAAATGGTAAAACAGACAATGGATGTTCGAAGCATAAGGTATATGCGTCAATTAGATTTTATAATATATGGCTAGTAGAATAAATCCATTATACGTTCAGAAATAATAGGCAAATCATTTAACTAGATTACATTTTTGGATGGCGATAGATTGCTTCATACGTATATACCTTCAATTAGGAGTAGTAATAAAAGGAAGTGGCACATAGTGCGTGACATTAACAGAATTTAACCTTCCACAAGACAAAGGCTAAGAGAACGTATAAAGATGGAATTATAAAATTAAGAAGTAAGAATTCAGGAATGTCAGATATCTTAAAAATCGGACTTCATCTGTTATATATATAATGTATGATAAAAAAGTCAAAAGGTTCTGACAGATAATCTGGTTTGGTGTGCAATAGCTAGTGCAGACTGTTACAAGAATAGGAGAAGATATAGCGTTCTGTTTAAAATATGAGAATAATCTAACGGTAAAGCAAGGACTCTAACAAGAGAGAAGGGTTTAAGACGACTGATATATGCAGCATTGATCTATAGTTTATCACTATAGATTATATGTGGGAAGGTACCCCAGTTCTAAGAGCTCTATAATCAGTTTCTTTTAGAGTATAAGAATTCGCATAATATGCCAACGTGGGCGTTTAGGACTAAATCCTCGTTTTCAATTGCTCTCCTAGATACACTAGGAGGGCAATTGACTCATTAGTAGGTATCAGGAATTCAAATCAATTGTAATTAGAAAAAAATCAATAGTATTTTTATTAAACTATTAGTTTACTTTTGCTTCGATAATCAAAAATTATACCAATGATAAAATCTCAATTAAAGTTAAGATCCTTTGCGAAGTTTGTGTTTGTAACATGTGTACTAAGCGTTTTTACGCTTTTTACAGGACTCGAAGTTTCTGCCCAAATTTCAGCTACTCTTTCCCCGACAGTTGCTTCGGAGCCCGTTAAGGAGTATTGCACATCAACCACCTCCTCGCAAAACTATGTTATCACGGCTACTACTAGCTGTTCCTCTAATCCCAACGCACTGTTATATCAGTGGTATTTGGTAAGTGGAAGTACATGGACTAGTATGGGTTCCAGTGGAACAGGATATAGTAGTGCGACATCAGCTACGTTAACAATTTCAAACTTGGCTTCAATGTCCCCTAGCCCAAGTGGGCAGCAGTTGTTTTGTATTGTTACAGAGTCTGCTTCAGGTTGTAATAGTATTGATACTTTAGGAGGTACGCTTTTTAGAGCGGTTAGTGCCGTACCTACAGTAACGCTTACAGCGGACCAATCGGTATGTGAAGGAACACAGGTAGTGTGGACTGCAAATGTTACAGCTCCATCTCCAACAGGCACACTAACTTTTAATTGGACAAGAATTCCAGATGTTGGAACTTCTACATATACTACTCAAGTCGTGCCAAGTTCTACTGCATCAGTAGATACATCGATAAATTACAATGCTACATTAGTAAGAGACCAAGACGATATCCAAGTTAGCGTGACTAACGTATGTGGATCTTCTGCACCGATCACAAGTACTCTAACAGTATCGCCAATTCCAAATTTATCAACTAGCGGTACTTTACGTATTTGTAAGTCTGGTACTTCGCCTCAAAATATTTCATATACAGTTTCCAATGCTGCGATGGATCCATCAAGTTCAAGTACACCTGTAGATTGGACAACGGTAATAACTGTCACTGGAAGTCATGCCGCCTCTGTAGTAGCTTTGCAAACTTTAATGGATGCAAATGAAACGGGTACTGGAAATGGTACTATAACTATAGACGTAACGAGTTCAACTACACTCGAGCCAGGTAATTACACTATTGCTTTTTCTACAATTGCCAAGGACAATAGTTCTCCAGCTGGCACGCCAGCGTGCACAAGAACGTTATCAAATAAAAAAATCGATTTAGTTGTATATCCAGAGCCTACTGTAAGTTTTAGCACGAGTGCTATGCAAATGTGCGAGGGTGCAACTGGAAACACATTCGATGTAAATATAACGAATGCTTCTTATGGCTCGCCTTCTACCAATGTAAATTGGACTTATGCCTTTGCAGAAACGGGTGGTTCTGTTTCGGGTAATTGTACAGGCGGAGGATCAGGTTTGCTAACAACGCTTTCAGGAAATGGAAACGCTAATCAAACAATATCCTTGAATGGCCTGAGTCCTGGAAAATATGTATTAACCCTAAGTGGTATTAATAATACAACAAATACTTGTGTTGGAACAGTAGGAGCTAATCCGACAATTACGATTGACGTATTTCCAAAGCCCAATGCAGTTTTGTCTGCAGCTGCTCAAGCAGTATGCGAAGGAACTGCTGGTTCTTTAAATCTAACAGTATCAAATGCAAAGTATTGCTCGACAGTGGGTACAGCTAGTGATGCAGGTTGGGATATTACTTATACAGATGCTGCCGCTACAGATGCTATAACGGTTGTTGGTGGGTCTTCTAACTCAACTCATCTTTTTGATTCAGGTAATAATGTATATAGTCTAATATCTAATGATGGCTTTCCACTTACTGCAGGAGCATATGATTTCGATATGTTATCTATTGAAACTACCGGTCTTAGTCTAACTTGTAATTCTACATTAACGACATTAAAAAAATATACTTTAACCATAAATCCGAATCCTATAATTACAGCAACTGTTACTGACGCTACTATTTGCGAAGGGGTAGCAGGAGAGGCTATAGAGATAGTGGTTTCAAATGCAGAGGTATCTTCAGTAGGCCAAAATTGGACAATTGCATTCACAGAAGAGGGAAGATCTGTCAGTTCTGGAAACTGTGGTTCTAATGTTAATCCTGGTTTGATTTCTAATCCTTTGATAGGAAATGGGAATAAAACGGGTGCGGGGAAGTTAAGTTTCGCGATACCGTCAAATATGTCCCCGGGTCTGTATCAGTATACCTTTACAGGTATCAGTAATACATCTGCTGCTTGTTCTGCCACTATGACACCACAATCTGTAGCGTTTCAAATTGATCCTAAGCCTATAGTTTCATTTACTCCAGCCAGTAAAGAAATGTGTGAAAATAACACAGGTGAGACTTTTGTTATGGCCGTGTCGAATGCACAACAGTGTAATTCTTCTTCGGGAAGTGGAAGTACAGGTGTAGCGTGGGATATAACACTGACGGATGGAGTTACCGCAGCTGCTTTGGCAAATCAAACAGGTACTGGTAATACAACCGTAGGAGCATATACTATAGATCCGACTTTAATTGTGGGAGATCATTATTTTATTGCAACTAATAGTGCAAATACAACTAGTAGTTGTTCGTACGCAATATCTGATTCGTTTACTGTTACAGTAGAGCCTCGACCAGAGGCAAACTTTGTTTCCGCTACACAAACTATCTGTGAAAGTACAAATGGTAATGTAATTCGAGTAGAGGTTACAAATTCCGTATTAAATTCTGTAGACCAAAATTGGGAAATAGAATTTACAGAGAGTAGTGGTTTAGCTGCATCTTGTACAGCCGGGGGTACTACTTCGAATTTACTTGGATCAACAGGTAAGTTTACAGGAGTAGGAAATAAAACTGGGTCGTCGTATGTAGATTTTCCAGTGCCCGCTTCATTGCCGCCAGGAATATATACGTTCACTTTAACTAAAATAACAAATACAGACGGCCCTTGTACTGGTAACATAGTGGCTACGGGTGGAGGTGCGACTCACACATTAATCGTAGATCCTAAACCTTTAGTAAATATAGTACAAACGGCTGATGCTGTTTGTGAGGGAGATAGTACAACATTTAATATAGTAGTAAGTAATGCTCAAACGTGTACGGCATTAGGAGGTGCTCCTTCGGATGTATCATGGACGTTAACATCAACTGATTCAGTAGATAGTGATTTAGGTATTGCCATAGCAACTGCGGGTGGAGCATCTGGAAATAAGACTGTCACTGTAACTGCTAATAATACACCTAATTTGGTGCCAGGAGTGCATTTATTTACGGTAAGTAAAATAGAAAATACTTCAGGGACATGTGATAGTCTAATAGCAGATACATTTACATTAACCGTAAATCCAAAACCTAGCGTACAGTTTGTAAGTACAACTGCTACTATATGTGAAGGCACAACAGGAAGTAATATAAGTGTAATAGTTACAAATGCGGAATTAGTATTAGTAGACCAAAATTGGACGGCTACATTTACAG
>Ga0209390_10003068_pt1 | contig 27805 bp, 5 predicted proteins | sample BON01_FD_187212 | JGI IMG/M metagenome (GOLD analysis project Ga0209390, IMG submission 187212) | Freshwater microbial communities from Lake Bonney liftoff mats and glacier meltwater in Antarctica - BON-01 (SPAdes) (version 2) | ecosystem: Environmental > Aquatic > Freshwater > Ice > Glacier...
GCGCACTAGCGCGCCGCTGCAGCGTACGAGCGGCCGCGGGAGCGACCCACACGCTTAGGCGTGGGGTCGTTCTCGTGGCTGGTATTGTATTTTATAGCCCCAGGTAGGTAGCGCTTTATTTGGTGGTGGCGAGCGACGCACCACGGCATGATTCGAGACAAAAGTCGTTGAGGGACCTTCTTCTTCCTCGACGCATCTCCGGCGCTGCAGAATCGGCACCGGCGCACTAGCGCGCCGCTGCAGCGTACGAGCGGCCGCGGGAGCATCCCACACGCTTAGACGTGGGATCGTTCTCGTGGCTGATATTGTATTCTAGAGCCCCAGGATAGTAGTTGTACTTTTGTGTATTGTTATTTATTTAGCCAGAGTGTTTGCGGTGTGCTTCAGGAGACTCAAAAATAGGAAGTGTCCCCTTCGTGTGAGGTGCGTGTGTTGTGCTTTCTTCTGGCTGTACAGGTACAGGTACAGGCTCCCTCGCACACAGGGCCCGCCCGCGCCCGGCGCCGGCGGCGCCGGCGCCTCTCCCTGAGTTGGGACGGGACGTTTACTTTTGCCTGCTGACTCAAAGAGTGACTCAAAAGTCAAGAGCGATCTTCTATATGGCTTTTGCTTTGGCACTGGCACTGGAGGCCCCGCGGCAGCGCCCATGGCGACCCACACACGAGGTGTGTGATGTGCCACCCTCACCTTTACTTCCCTATTCCTATGGCTGAAAAGCCGATCGTCGGTCGGGCCCCGCCCGCGGTTCGTGCGATATCCAATTGTTATCACGTTTTTTTGAGAGCTAAGTAGTACCGGCTAGTAGCTAGAGCTAGAGCTATATGCTATATATAGCTATAGCTATAGTTATAGATAGTGAGTGTGGTATAGGGGTATATGGGGGCACAGGGACGAGGGTTCGTAGGCACACACAAAGACGGAGAGATAGAAGAGGGCAGGCAGGCTGCAACTGCAATGAATGAGCAATAATGAGTAGAGCGAGGGCGAGGGCGATAAACGCTATACACATCTATATGCTATATATGCTACTTACTACGACGGCCGCCCCGCCCCGCCCGCTCAGGACAGCTCGCCGGACGACGGACGAGGTGACACATGACCCCCTCTCCCCTCCCCTCGCCGCCCCATACCAATAACACCCAAAAGTGTGCTGGTGCCGCCGAATCTTTACATATATACATACATACGTATACGATTGACAGCGACTCAGTAGACACGGCCCATATTATGGATTATGTCGTCCCAGAGTAGGCCGCTCATCAGCACTCATCAGCGCCACTCAGCGCACGCACGCGCCGCCAACCGCCAGCCAGCACGTCCACTGCCTCTGCAGTCTGTAGTGCTGCCACTGGCCACTAGGTACTGGGTGGGGTGTTGTGACGGTAAAGCGTAAAGCCTACACGCTCAGCGGGAGCAGCAGGGGGTCGGGGTCAAGCGTCGAGCTGAGTCCGTTTCCTTTTTCTTCTAACGCCCGCTTGCTCTCGTCACTCTCAGCCTATATGATGGCGCAATAATGCCACATAGCCTATGGCTATGGCCTACTATGACTATGACTATGACTGCTATGACGTATTCCTATTTATAGATATAGGCTCACACATATATAAAAGTAAAAGCTTACGACGTGTACGCGGGTGTGCTGGTGCTGCCGAATCTTTACATACGACATACGCCGTGGGATGTGGTGTCTGATGTGACACGCCGGAGCTCTGGCTCTGGCGTGGCGCCGAAGGCCTGTGTGCGCGTGCACGCGCGTGTGCTGGTGCTGCCGACTGCCGAATCTTTGCACATACATTACATACATACATACAAAAGCTTACGACGAGCAGAAGAGCCTAAAATACCGCCGGGGTTGCTTGATAAGATACCAAGATCAAGATGTTCATGATGACAAAAAAGAAATATAAATATGGAGCGTCACTGTCACTGTGTCGGTCGGCTCGTTCTTATTCCGGGGGGCGCCTCCGGACGGGCTCCGACGAGACCATACGATCCCGCACGTATACGTATACGTATGCGTATATGCGCGTCGTCAAGAACAAGAACTCAGACAGAGATAGATAGTTAGCTCTTGCTTGCTTGCTCTTGCAACGTTGGCAACGTTGGCTATGGCTATGGCTATGGCTTCCTTGTGTGATAATTGCTAGGGACTCTCCAAAGAAAGCTCAAAGTCAAAGTATGGAGACTGACGGAGGGAGAGCTATATGAGCCAGTCGTTAAAGAAGGAAACTCTCTCTTGTGTCAGCAAGCTGGTTATGCTTATGTGGTGGAGCACGGTCGAAGCGAGCGCAGAAAAACACCCCCCCCTGCGTTTCTTTCGAGAATCACCACGCGCCGCACCACGCGCCTAGCTTCGCACCTCGCGACTCCTCACTTTTGTGCGAGGCATCAACGAGTTCAGGCAGCAGGCACAACGCACAGCAGCGCTCGGCGCAGCCACAGTGGTCGACCCTGACCCTTATTCTTATTCGCCGCACCTTTTGTGGTGGATGGACCGTGGACCGGAGCTAGGTTGCACTGCTGTCGCACTGTCAACATCCCACCTCCCTGTGGCACAGCCTGTGGATGTGGCACAGGCTGTGGGGGTTCTGTTTTCTGTGTCGTGTGTGTGTAGTGTGGTGTGTGTGTGTGTGTGTGTGTGTCGTGAGTGAGTGAGTGAGAAGAGGAGAAGGACACAGGCCTGGAGGGCCTGCCCGCTGCGGCCGTGGGGTTGCGCGCGTCCGCCGTCTGGGGTCTAGGGCGTGCCAAAAACCATCCCACACCCCCTCGTCGCAATGAGGCGAGGGGAAGAGGTCAAGGCACTGCGCCTGGAAGGCGGTGGACTATCAACAAGTGTGAGTTTAATTGATAATTGAACCTTACACAACTACAATCTACAATAATACAACAACACAACGATCCGCAGCCGCAGTCCGCAGCTAGCCGCAGCCGCAGCGGCCTAATACTAATAGCTAAAAGCGGGCATATTATTAAATAATAAAGAGTTCGTCGAGTTATATGCGATCACTTTTACTTTATTATATATATGTGCGAGTGTGGTGTGTGACGAGCACTACGTTACACCTCCTGGGGTGCATGCTACATGCTACGCACGCGCGTACTATACTCATTTGTGACTCGTTTGCCGTCTGCGAACGCGCATACTTACTAAGTTATACTTAGCTCTACTAATTTCTATATATATGATTTCTCTGCGAAAAGCGGGTACTCACTGCGCGCACTAGCACTACTCATAAGAGTTAACGAGTGGTGCAGAATGATCCGCGAAGGGAACTACTCATACTCATACTCATTGTTCGAGTTCTTTCACTATAGTCTCCACACGCACTAGCACTGAGTGTGCTGAGTGGCTGCACGCCGCACTCGTCAGTTGAGAACGGTCAACGCGTCCCAGACCAGCGTGAGGTCCGCCTTGGAGACACCCAGGATGCCGCGCAGCTGCGCGTAGAGGTAGAACTGAAGAGCGACCAGAATGGCGCAAAAGAGCAACCGTGGCGCCAAGCCCTGGACAAGCAGCGCCGGCGAGTCGCGCACCTCGCTGATTGCGCCCGCAAGCGTCCCGCCCTCCTTGTTAGACTTTGTGAACACAACGTCCGCCGGATGCGAGGCGAGGGCGGCGGCGACGCCCGCGATTGCGCCGGCGACGAGCGAGAGCGTCCCCGAGAGCGAGGCGTCTGCCACCTCAGGGAACGCGGCTAGCAATGCGGCGGAGGCCCGGTCAAACGTGATGAACTTGGCCACGACAAACGGCACCTCCTTGAGGACGTTGGCCGGGAGCGCCACGAAGAGAGCGGCGGGGCCGCCCTTGGCTAGCACGGATTGGAGCGCCTCGGCGGAAGAGGCGCCCGTGCGCACTGCGAGGACCCGGACGGCTTCAAACGGGCACAGCGCGCACGCGACAATGGCGGTGGCGAGGACCGACGCGACGCCGAGCAGGGGGACCGAGAAGAGGAGCGCGTTGCCCGGACCCGCCGCTCCGCGCACAACGCGTCCGAAGAGCTCCACCAGGCCGAAGGACAAGGCGCCCGCGAGCGCGTACCCAACCGTCGTGGCGCCCAGCCCCTGCGTGAAGGCTGCGGCGCCCTCGTCCGCCGCCAGCGTGCGCGCGCAGTCGACCGGGCCGTTGTACCTGCCGGGGTCGGCTTGGAGCCGCGTCTTGACCACGTCCAGCGGGACGAGCAAAGTGTGCGCCGTCGAGCCGCACAGGCCGCCCGAAAGGAAGATGCGAGCAACGTCTCCGGGCGTGAGGGGCGACTGCCGTTCCACAGGCGCGGCCGCAGGGGACCCGAACGCGTCGCATGGCAGCTCGATCGGCAGCGAGAAGGCGCCGCGCAGCGTGGGCCGGATCGGGGCCAGCGCCGGCGGCAGCAGCTCCAGCGTCATACCGCGATCGAGGCTCAGAGCGCCGACGCCCGACGCTGAGCCCGAGCGCGCCAACAGCCGCGCCTGTAGCTGGCCGAGCTCCGGCGCCGGCATGACGCTCGGGCTCCGCGCCTCCACGCGCGCGACCACGCTTGCGGACTCGAGCGCGGCGGCGGCGGCCCAGCCGCCGTCCACCTCTTCGTCCGGGCTCGAGCCAGCCATAACGCGGCGCAGGCTGACCGAAGGCGGTTCGTTGACGTTGTACCCAAAGCCGGGGTCGGTCAGCTCGAGGCCGACCAGCGCGTACTCTGGAAGCAGCTCGACGCGCGCCGTGCGGCATCCGCCGGCAGCGAGGGAGGCGCGCGCTGGCGCCGCAACCCGCAGCTCGAGCCGCGACTCGCTCGCGGAGGCGAAATCGGGCGCCGCGGCGCCCGCGCTATCCGCCCCGCTGCCGGCGGCCATGCCATATCCGCGCCCGGGCGAAAGCAAGCGCACTTCGCCGATGCTACCGCCGCGCACCGTGGCTACGAGACGGGGCGGCTCGACCTGCTGCTCCTGCCCAGCGGGCGGAGGGGGCAGACTGATCTCCACCTGCTCCCCATCCCCGTAGCCCGCCCCGGCGTCGATCACGCGTACGGCCCTCCAGCGCCCCGTCTTCCGGATGACCGCGCGTGCGCTCGCCACCCGCCCGTTCTTGGCGGGGGGCCGCTCTACACTGACGGCAACGGGCGCGGGGCCCAGCCCAGTGACACGGCCCTCCAGCTCGATGGATGCGACGCGCCCATTGTCGGCCTCGCCAAGCAGCGCACCCACCGCGTCGACCGGCTGCATCTCCTGGTCGAGCATCGAATAGAGCTGCGCCAGCGCACGCAGCCGGTCCGGCTGGCTGCTCGAGACGGCATAGCGCGAGCGGAGCTTCGACAGAAGCAGCTCGCACCCGCGCGGGCCCTGAAACTGCTCGAGGCCGAGCAGGACGGACGCGATGAGCGAGCGGTAGGCAGCGGCGCGGTACTGCTCTTCACGAGCGAGCTCCATGGACCCAAATGGGGTCGAGCTCGACACACCCTCTGCGGTGGCAAACGCTGCCGCCTCCGCTTGGCGTTGAACCCACCACCGGCGCGTGGTTGGCTCCCAGTTGACCAGGCAGCGTGTGAGATAGGCCACAAAGTTGACTGGGTACTGCTTTTGCACCGCGGCGAACGTGCGCACGCCGATGTCGACGGACTGAAGCGGCTCCCACTTTGGCCACAACGAGTCAGGCAGCGCATCCGCGCTCGCAATGGCAAGGAGCTCCATAGGAACGCTGCGGACCATGGGAGTGGCGGCCACCGCCGGGCGCATGCCGGCGAGCAGCGGCGTGGCGGCCAACGCAGGAATAGCAGCGACGACAGCGCGTCGCCCCAACGGTGGCGGGGTCCGGCACGCGGCGTAGAGGACGAGCGCGATGCAGATCGGCATGCTGCCCCGTTTCGGGAAATTTCTTACACGCAACTTTCACAGGCAGAAATTGAGCCAGTTTCTCACGAAAAGTACAGAAGGGGGAAAACTTTGCACCTATTCAGCCTAAACGTTAGGCGGCGAAATGTTCACAAGCATGATAGTGTCGTCGGTAGCCCCCAGCTGATGTTGGACGTGATGGCCGAGTACCAGACGTGGCCGCACGGCTACGTGGCCCTGGCGACGCTCCTGGCGAGCGCGCCGGCACTGGATGCGCTCTCCGCGGCTCCGAGGCCGCTCGCTGCGCTCGCTGTGCACTGTGGCGCGAACGCAGGCCACCTGGCTGTCGCCATGCGCACGCTCCGTGCGCTCGGCTGGGTCCGGCTCGACGAGGGCCACGCTCTGCACGCCGTTGCCGGCCTCGGCGAGGCGTCGCGGCTGAGCGCGCTCTCGGAGCTCGCGTCGGCGGTCTACCACGACGACTGCCCGAGCCTTGCATCGCTGGCCGCCTGGGCGGACTGCGCGGCCCTGGGCTGGCCCGATCTGCCCCCAGACGGCTCGCTCCCCGCGCTGCTCCGACAGCTGCTCACGGGCGCCGTGCTGACGCCCGTGCTGCTCGAGCTACGTGCGCGCACGAAGAGCGGCGCGCCGCTGTCGGAGGTGCTTCTCGGCATCCCGCTGGGCGTGGTGCGACTTCTGCGCAGCAAGGGCATCGCGTGCGGCCGGCCGACGGCCGAGCTGACGAGCCTGGGCGCCTTTATCGTGGAGCGGAGCGGCACATTCCGCGAGGCGGTGTCGTACCGCCCGATGCTCCGCCGGCTGGCAACCGTCTTGTTCGGCCGCGTGGGCGACGTGTTTTGCCACGACGCGGCGGGCCACGAGCTGCACGTCGACCGGACGATGAACGTGCTCGCGAGCGGCTTCATGCACCAGCGCTACTTCTCCGACATGGCGCGCGTGCACCTTGCCTCGACGTTTGACGCGCTGGCGCTGAGCGATCAGCCGCGCTTCCTGGTCGACATGGGCTGCGGCGACGGCCGCTTGCTGCGCACGCTCTACGAGTACGTGCGCGACCACACGGCGCGCGGCCGCTCGCTGGCGTCGCACCCGCTGACGGCTGTGGGCGTCGACTTCAACGCCAAGTCGCTCGAGTCGACGGCGCGCCGGCTGAGCGAGAGCGGCGTGCCGCACGCGGTGCAGCGCGGCGACATTGGCGACCCTCGCTCGATGCAGGACGAGCTCGAGCGCCGCTTCGGCTGCGGCCGCGACGCGTTTTTGCACGTCCGGTCCTTCCTCGACCACGACCGTCCGTACATTGCGCCAACGGAGCCGGGCGACGCCGCGCTGGACGCCGCGCTGGACGCGTCCAACGACGGCGCGTACGTCGACTCGCGCGGCGCGCCCATCTCGCCATCGTGCGCGTTCCGCTCCGCAGTCGAGCACTTGCGCCGCTGGTCGTCTGTGCTCGGCGTGCACGGTTTGCTGCTGCTCGAGGTGCACCTGCTCGACGTGACGACGACGCAGCGCGAGATGCGCACGGCGACGAGCCTGCACTTCGACGCGCTTCAGTCTTGGTCTGGCCAAATGTTGCTGCCCGCGGCGCACTGGGCGGCGGCGGCGGCCGCGGCGGGGCTGGCCTCGCCGCACACGGAGCGGCTCTGCTACCCAAAGGACGCGGCGTACACGCGCATTGTGCTGCAGCGGCTGGTTCCGAGCGCGACCTCCATCCGCCTCGCGTCGTCGACCGACCTGGCGTCGCTGGTTCGACTCGAGCGGTTCCAGCCGGCGGGAGTAGGCGCAGCCGAGGAGGTGCTGCTTCGGCGGCTTCGGCAGCACGCGGGCGGACAGTACGTGGCGGTGCGCTCGTCGGACGGCTCGGTGGTCGGCGCGGTCTACACGCAGCGCATCGTGTCGGAGCGGGGCATGCTCGGTTCGACGGTGGCGACCGAGCTCGACCTGCACCAGGCGTCCGGGCCGGTGGTCCAGCTGCTCGGCCTCGTGGCCGACCCGGCGGCGTCGGCGGATGGCGTTGCGGTCGGCGACGTGCTGCGCTCGTTCGCGCTGTCGCAGGCGTCACTCGACGGCTCCACGTCGTGCGTCTGTGGGGTGACGCGGTGCCGCGACTACGTTCGCGGCTCGGGCGTGTCGATGGACGAGCACGCGCGCTCAGGATGTGACCGCGGCTTGCAGTTCCACCTGGGTGGCGGGGCGGAGCTGCTGCAGGTGGTGCGAGGCTACCGGCCCGCCGATGAAGCCAACGAGGCCCATGGCGTCTTGATTCGGTACGCGCTGCATGTGGGTGGGGAGCGTGGGGTGGCGGGGGCACCGGTGGCGGACGCGCAGGCCGATGCGAGGCCGCGCGGCAGCTTGGAACGGCTGTCGGACTTAGAGGCGCTGGTCGGCTCGGCGCTGGACGGGTTGCGTCACGCCGAGGGCCCTGCTGGTTTGGGCGAGGGCGGCTCGACGGTCGGCTTCCTGGAGCTCGGCCTGGACTCGCTCGACGTGGTGCGGCTGGCGGAGCGGCTGAGCGCGGCGCTGGGCCGTGCGGTGGGCGCGGCGACGGTCTTCGCGCACCCGACGCCCGCCGAGCTGGCGCGGCACTTGTGGAGCACGCGCGCGGCGAGCAGTGGTTCCACCGGCGCCGGCGTTTCGAGCTCGCCGCCGCAACTGCTCACTAGAGGAGGGGTGGTTCCTGCAGCCCCCGATGCTGACGCGATGGCCGAGTACCAGACGTGGCCGCACGGCTACGTGGCCCTGGCGACGCTGCTGGCGAGCGCGCCGGCACTGGACGCGCTCTCCGCGGCTCCGAGGCCACTCGCTGCGCTCGCCACAGACTGCGCCGCGAACGCAGGCCACCTGGCTGTCGCCATGCGCACGCTCCGTGCGCTCGGCTGGGTCCGGCTCGACGAGGGCCACGCTCTGCACGCCGTTGTCGGCCTCGGCGAGGCGTCGCGGCTGAGCGCGCTCTCGGAGCTCGCGTCGGCGGTCTACCACGACGACTGCCCGAGCCTTGTATCGCTGGCCGCCTGGGCGGACTGCGCGGCCCTGGGCTGGCCCGACCTGCCCCCAGACGGCTCGCTCCCCGCGCTGCTCCGACAGCTGCTCACGGGCGCCGTGCTGACGCCCGTGCTGCTCGAGCTACGCGCGCGCACGAAGAGCGGCGCGCCGCTGTCGGAGGTGCTTCTCAGCATCCCGCTGGGCGTGGTGCGACTTCTGCGCAGCAAGGGTATCGCGTGCAGCCGGCCGACGGCCGAGCTGACGAGCCTGGGCGCCTTCATCGTGGAGCGGAGCGGCACGTTCCGCGAGGCGGTGTCGTACCGCCCGATGCTCCGCCGGCTGGCAACCGTCTTGTTCGGCCGCGTGGGCGACGTGTTTTGCCACGACGCGGCGGGCCACGAGCTGCACGTCGACCGGACGATGAACGTGCTCGCGAGCGGCTTCATGCACCAGCGCTACTTCTCCGACATGGCGCGCGTGCACCTTGCCTCGACGTTTGACGCGCTGGCGCTGAGCGATCAGCCGCGCTTCCTGGTCGACATGGGCTGCGGCGACGGCCGCTTGCTGCGCACGCTCTACGAGTACGTGCGCGACCACACGGCGCGCGGCCGCTCGCTGGCGTCGCACCCGCTGACGGCTGTGGGCGTCGACTTCAACGCCAAGTCGCTCGAGTCGACGGCGCGCCGGCTGAGCGAGAGCGGCGTGCCGCACGCGGTGCAGCGCGGCGACATTGGCGACCCTCGCTCGATGCAGGACGAGCTCGAGCGCCGCTTCGGCTGCGGCCGCGACGCGTTTTTGCACGTCCGGTCCTTCCTCGACCACGACCGTCCGTACATTGCGCCAACGGAGCCGGGCGACGCCGCGCTGGACGCCGCGCTGGACGCGTCCAACGACGGCGCGTACGTCGACTCGCGCGGCGCGCCCATCTCGCCATCGTGCGCGTTCCGCTCCGCAGTCGAGCACTTGCGCCGCTGGTCGTCTGTGCTCGGCGTGCACGGTTTGCTGCTGCTCGAGGTGCACCTGCTCGACGTGACGACGACGCAGCGCGAGATGCGCACGGCGACGAGCCTGCACTTCGACGCGCTTCAGTCTTGGTCTGGCCAAATGTTGCTGCCCGCGGCGCACTGGGCGGCGGCGGCGGCCGCGGCGGGGCTGGCCTCGCCGCACACGGAGCGGCTCTGCTACCCAAAGGACGCGGCGTACACGCGCATTGTGCTGCAGCGGCTGGTTCCGAGCGCGACCTCCATCCGCCTCGCGTCGTCGACCGACCTGGCGTCGCTGGTTCGACTCGAGCGGTTCCAGCCGGCGGGAGTAGGCGCAGCCGAGGAGGTGCTGCTTCGGCGGCTTCGGCAGCACGCGGGCGGACAGTACGTGGCGGTGCGCTCGTCGGACGGCTCGGTGGTCGGCGCGGTCTACACGCAGCGCATCGTGTCGGAGCGGGGCATGCTCGGTTCGACGGTGGCGACCGAGCTCGACCTGCACCAGGCGTCCGGGCCGGTGGTCCAGCTGCTCGGCCTCGTGGCCGACCCGGCGGCGTCGGCGGATGGCGTTGCGGTCGGCGACGTGCTGCGCTCGTTCGCGCTGTCGCAGGCGTCACTCGACGGCTCCACGTCGTGCGTCTGTGGGGTGACGCGGTGCCGCGACTACGTTCGCGGCTCGGGCGTGTCGATGGACGAGCACGCGCGCTCAGGATGTGACCGCGGCTTGCAGTTCCACCTGGGTGGCGGGGCGGAGCTGCTGCAGGTGGTGCGAGGCTACCGGCCCGCCGATGAAGCCAACGAGGCCCATGGCGTCTTGATTCGGTACGCGCTGCATGTGGGTGGGGAGCGTGGGGTGGCGGGGGCACCGGTGGCGGACGCGCAGGCCGATGCGAGGCCGCGCGGCAGCTTGGAACGGCTGTCGGACTTAGAGGCGCTGGTCGGCTCGGCGCTGGACGGGTTGCGTCACGCCGAGGGCCCTGCTGGTTTGGGCGAGGGCGGCTCGACGGTCGGCTTCCTGGAGCTCGGCCTGGACTCGCTCGACGTGGTGCGGCTGGCGGAGCGGCTGAGCGCGGCGCTGGGCCGTGCGGTGGGCGCGGCGACGGTCTTCGCGCACCCGACGCCCGCCGAGCTGGCGCGGCACTTGTGGAGCGCGCGCGCGAGCAGTGGTTCCGCCGGTGCCGGCGTGTCGAGCTCGACCGCGAGCTGCGCGGATATTACCGAGCTCAGCAGGCTGTTAACTGGGCTTGATTCGCTCGACGCGGACACTCCTCTGTTTGAGGCGGGGTTGGACTCGTTTTCGCTACCTGATTTGTCAGACAGGCTTTCACGGAGGTTCGGCACGCGCGTGTTGCCTTCGAACGTCTTAGCCTGCGGTACTGCGCGAGCACTCTATGCTTTCATACGCCAAGACGCTGCTTCACCTCCTTGGCCGCCCGCGTCGATTCCGCGAGACGGCTCCGATCGATTTGCAGCGGGGCCAGCAAGGCTTGCCTTCCCCGGCGCTTGCACTGGCCGCTGGCCTTCATCTTCGCACGGAATACTCAACCGTTTACTCTACGCATGTGCTGACACCATCCAGAGCACTGATGGCGAACGCTGGTATTCTGATACCGTCCTTGGACTAACCGAGCAACAAGCCCAGTGTATTTCACACGCCGGCCTTTTGAGCGGCGCTGAGCTGTTCGACAACTCCTTCTTTCGCATCTCCGCAGCCGAGGCTCAGAAGATGGACCCGCAACAGCGGCTTCTGTTGGAAAGTGGGTACGAGGCCTTGCTTCGGGCTGGCCATCGCCGTCCGTCCCTTATAGGCAGCGACGTTGCGGTGTACGTCGGGCTGACCAATATCGACTTCAGATCTCGACTTGCCGGCGGCATGTCCGTTTATGCGGCCACTGGCGCTGCCATGTCCGTTGCCTCTGGTAGGCTCTCCTTCGTACTAGGTCTCCAGGGCGCTTGCCTCAGCGTCGATACAGCGTGCTCGTCGTCCTTGACAGCCTTGCACTTGGCGCGCATGGGCGAGGCAGCGACGTCGCTGGTCGCGTGCGCAAACCTCTTGCTCACGCCAGCGGTCTCCGCGACGTATGCGCGAGCGGGGATGCTCTCCGCACACGGTCGCTGTTTTACTTTTGACGCTCGGGCAGACGGCTACACTCGTGGCGAGGGATGTGCTGCAGTTGTTCTTGCAACGAGCTCCTCCGCTCGCATATCCCTGTGCTCAACTTGCGTGAGGCAGGACGGGCGCAGCGCAAGCCTCACAGCGCCGAATGGCATGGCGCAGCGGGCACTGCTCGCGGAAACACTCGCAAGGGCGGCAGTTGAGCCGGACCAAGTGGCGGTTGTGGAGGCGCATGGCACGGGGACTCCGTTGGGCGACCCGATCGAAGTGCAGGCGTGTCTGGGAGCACTCGGCGAGGCGGAACACCTTTGCATGGGCTCAATCAAAGCCAACTTAGGACACGCTGAGCCCACGGCGGGTTTGGCGGGTCTGGCAAAGTTATGCGTCTCGTGCCAGCAACAAAGTGAGCCGGGGAATCCTCAGCTACGATCCCTCAACTCTCACATTCGAGATCTCATGCTGTCGCAGGCTCCAATCGTGTTCCCCACGCAGAGCACCGGCTGGCCGGACAGCACTTCCTGCCCGAAGGCGAGAGCAGGGTTGAGCTCCTTCGGTTACAGCGGAACTGTCGCACATGCGATAGTCTCTGCACGGCCAGCTCAAGCCTGCAGCACACACCTTGCTCGAGCACATCTTGTTTATTTTCGGCGTCGCTACGCTTGCGATTGCTTGGCGCACCCCCTCTGCATTCCCGAGGCGGCGGCGCTTGAGACGCCGCTTGCGCAATTTAGATCACATGGTCGTCGTTGCCTTCTTGCTCTGTCTCTGGGCCACGTGGTGCGAAGGCAGGTGGTCTTCCCAGCAGCCGCCTTCCTTGAGACGCTGCGAGCTTGCTGCGCCTTCTGCCGTGAGCAAAGCGCAGCTAGCCCTGTGCGCGTCCGCCTACGCTCCGTCCAATTTCTTAGACTGCTCCTACTCGAAGACGGAGCCCTTGCATGGATCGAATGCGAGGTGCCGGTTGATGGCGGCAGTGCCATGATCAGCAGCAGGTATGAAACGGCCGACCCCCAAGCGGCAGATGTTCCACCTGAGCGCGCGGCAGTTGCTCATTGCAGCGCTACATATGAGACGTCACCTGGCGCCCCGGCTCAACGAGACGAGCCGGAGGTGCGCAGGGAAGGCTGTGATCGGGCCATTTCGGCAGTGCACATATATGCTTTACTTCGGGCCGCTGGGCTTGAGTATCGCTCGTCGTACCAAACACTATTGGCCGCCTGGCTGCAGCCTGACGGCACCGCAGCGCTAGCAAGACTTTGCTACCGCGCACGATGGCAGGGCACGGCAGTCCACCCGGGAGACTTGGACGGCGCCCTGCAATTGGGTGCAATGTTGGTTCTGCAGCGTGCTGCAGGAGAACCTCGGGTTCCTGCAGCCATTGCTTTCGTGGATCTTTACGGACGGCGGTGCTACGGCCAACTTGCGCTTGCGCAACTCGTAGGGCCGTCGCAAGCATCTGTCTCGCTGTGCGGACACGACACTTCCGCGGTCGCACACCTTTCCCACTGTTCCCTCCGGCTTCTCCATGTAAGGCCAAACCAGACCAACAATCTTTTCTACGTTGTTGACTGGCAGCCAAAGGACCGGTACATTTCGGAAGCGAGCCAGCGTACTGTCAGCATTATCGGCGGCGACAGCGGCATCATTTCAAGCCATCTGCACAATCCAGTGTTTGGCAGCAGCTCAGGGCTCGCAGCCTCCTTGGTTCTTGTGGTGGGCGGCGCAGTACCCCAGTTGCTTGCGCTTGCTCAGGCAGAAGCGGTACTGCAGCTGGCCAAGCAGAGCTCGCATCCTGGAGGCGTGCGCCTCTTCGTGTTTATTGCAGAACCCCGTCGCGCCGGCGCGCTGGCGCCCCCGGTGACGACTGGGCCCTGGGGAATTGCCCGCGCCGCTAGGCGTGAGCTTGGCACTAACCGCCTGTCGTGCATTCAGTCGGATGGCTCCCTGCGTGGGGCACTGGCGTATGGCGTGCTGGAGCAGTCCAACGAGCCAGAGATCGATGTGAGCGGGCCTCAGCTGCGGTTGCCTCGCTTGGTGTCGCACGAGCCAGCCCAGCCAGCGTCAAATCGTCAGGTCTACGGGTCACATCTCGTCTCCGGTGGTTGCAAGGGGCTCGGCCTTGTGACTGCGCGTTGGCTGGCAGGCTTCGGGGCCGGACTAGTACTTGCTTCCCGTGGAGGGGCAGTCGAGGGAGCCGACTCCACAGCGCTCATGGCTACTGGCTGCAGTGGGCTCCTCGTGGCCTGCTGTGACTTCGCCGAGATTGCAGCAGTTCGTCGCCTGATGGGGAACCTTGTGTTCCAAGGGTCTACGGCCCCACTCCGTGGCGTCTGGCATGCCGCAGGTGTCCTTGCAGATGCGTTACTTGCATCGCAAAATGCGGAGACTTTTCGGCGAGCGTATGCACCGAAGGTCTTCGGCGGCAACAACCTGCACATACTGAGTGGCCACGCTCCCCTGGGCAGCTGCGTGCTGTTTTCGTCCATATCGGCCCTCCTCGGTTTGGCAGGCCAGTCCAACTACAGCGCAGCCAACTGCTGTCTCGACGCGCTTGCCACCTCGCGGCGTCAGCACGGCCACGTTGGGACGAGTGTGCAGTGGGGCCCTTGGGCGGAAGTGGGCATGGCGGCTGGAGCGGCAATCAAGGCTCGTCTCCAGGCGGCTGGAATGGGCCTCATTGCGTTTGCACAGGGCGCGACTGGCCTTAAACAAGCTTTGTCACCATATTGCCCAGCGGTGATAGCCGTGGTTGACATGCACCGGGGCCGCCTTTCCGGAAACATGGTTCCGCTCCTTCGCACCGCACTGCACTTACCTGTGGAAACGGCCTCGCGGCAAACAGCGACGGGGGTGCGCGTGGACTCGGCGGTCGTCACAGCCCTCGCCGTCCACATTGTAGGAGCGACGATGGACTTGGACTCACCTCTCATGGAGGCTGGCCTGGACTCCCTCGGCGCGGTGGAACTACGCGACCGGCTCCAGCAGCTCGTCGGGGGCTCGTCGCAGTTGCCGAGCACGCTGATCTTCGAGTACCCGACGGTGCGGCAGCTGGCAGCATATCTGGATTCAGCTGTGCAGGACGCGCCGCGGCACGAACGCGCGGCGCTCGTCTCCACGACGTCGCGTGTCGTCTTGGCAGGGGCCAGCGCGCACGCCCCGGGAGGCGTCACCCACACCCGTCAGCTCTGGCCCATGTGCTCTGCGGGCCACGATGCCATATCCGCCGTGCCTGTCGGGCGCTGGGATGCTTACAACCAAGTGGCCGAATCGTCGCCTGCCGACGTTTCAGCTCGCCAGCGCTTTGGTGGCTTCTTGCACGGCGCTGAGGTGTTCGACAACGTCTTTTTCAGAATCTCGCCGGCGGAAGCAACTGTGATTGATCCTCAGCAGCGGCTTCTGCTCGAGCACGGCTACGTTGCGTTGCATGGCGCGTTGCTTGACGCGACGCGCCTCCTGGGTAGCATGACGGCCGTGTTCGTCGGAATCTGGGCGAGCGAGTACGCCGAGGTCCTCTGGTCGAGCGCGCGCGCCCGCAGCGTGTACGCGATCAGCGGTGCCACGTGCTCGGTGGCTGCTGGCCGTCTGTCGTTTGTGCTCGGCCTTCACGGCGCGTGCGAGTCGATTGACACGGCGTGCTCGAGCGGCCTAGCAGCTGTGCACAGCGGGTGCCGGGCGTTGCGGAACGACGAGTGTGAGAGTTCGCTGGCCGCGGGAGTCAACATGCTGTTTAGCCAGAACGCGTGCCTTGCGATGGGCTTGGCGGGCATGACCTCGCCACGCGGGCGCTCCCACACCTTTGACGCTCGGGCAGACGGCTACGCCCGTGGCGAGGGTTGCCACACGCTCGTGCTGCAGCCTGGAACGGACGCGGGGCCGCCGCGCTCCGACGTGCTCGGGTGCCTAGTCCGCCAGGACGGGCGCAGCGCGAGCCTCACAGCGCCGAATGGCATGGCGCAGCGGGCACTGCTCGCGGATACGCACGCGAGGGCGGCAGTCGAGGCGGACCAAGTGGCGGTTGTGGAGGCGCATGGCACCGGGACTCCGTTGGGCGACCCGATTGAAGTGCGCTCCTTTGCGTCTGCCATTGACTCCCCAAATGCGACTGCTCGGACATCGGCGATGGGGAGTTTCAAGGCGAGCGCTGGCCATGGCGAGCCAGCGGCGGGCACCGCTGGGCTTTTGGTGTTGCTGGCCGAGTTGTCGCAGTGGTCGGCGTCACCGAACGCGCAGCTGCGCGCCATTAACCCACACGTGCGGTCGGCGTTTCAGGGCAATTCGTGGAGCGCCTTGCCGACTCAGCCATTGAGTCTCCATCGTGCCTCGCCATTGCGCGCAGCAGGGTGCGTGAGCTCGTTTGGATACAGCGGAACCATCGCGCACGCCATCCTGGGCACGGGGTCGATGTGGAAGAGCTTCGGCAGCGATGTTGCTGTTGGCATAGTCTTCGATAGAAAACGTTTCCCTATTCGAGGGAGGAGCGTGCAGCGACGGCCGTCCTGCTCCTCTCCGGCTCTTCTAATGGTCGACTCGCTGGAAGCATATGTGAAACGGCCTGGGATGATTTGCGGCGTCGCCTTGCGTCGCCAGGTTGCCTTCTGCGAAGCTCTAGCTGTGGGTGACGTGGAGGTGCAAGTGAGAGCTACCGGTTTGAACTTCCGCGATGTGCTCAACTTACTCGGTCTGGACCCGTCCGGCGAGGTGCGGCCGATTGGGTTGGAGTGCGCCGGAGTTGCACTGGGTACCGGTGAGAAGGTTACGCACATATTGAGGGGCGACGCCATATTCGGCGTGTGCTTCGGATGTCTTCGAGGTATTGCACGGGCAGACGCGCGGCTGCAGGGAACAATGCCGACGACACTGAGCTTCGAGCAGGCGTCTACGCTTCCGATCCTGTGGTGCACTGCGTACCTCGGTTTTGCTGAAATTTTGCGGCCGCGCGCGAGACACATCCTGCTACTGCATGCAGCCACGGGTGGCGTTGGGCTCGTCTCGCTCGAGTACGCTCACGGAGTTGCGGTGCACGTGCACGCAACTGCAGGGAGGCCACAAAAGCACGCGCATCTCCTCGGCATCGGGCTGACGACGCGCGCAAGCTCAAGGAACACCGACGCCTTTTTGTACGGCGGCTCAACCTCGGCGTGTGGCAGGCGCGCGGATGGGGTCATGTCAGCCCTTTCAAAGGACTTTGTGGCGGCCTCCTTGGCGACGCTTAAAGACGGAGCGCTGTACCTGGAGGTTGGTAAGAATGGCGTCTGGAGTCCAGAGCGAATGGATGCGGCATCACCCGGCGGCCGCTTCCAGCTCGTGGCCGCCGACTACCAGTCATACTCGTGGATTGGCCAGCGGCTCGCAGAGCTGCGCCGGCGTGCGCTGGCCGGAGAGACGCGTCCGTTGCCGCTGACCGTTTTCTCGTTTTCACAGTCTGATCTCCACAAGGCGCTGAATTTGCTGCGCATGGGATTCAACCTCGGCAGGTATGTTGTGATGGTGGGCGCTGGGTTACCCGCACACGAACACGGCGCCCGATCGCCGGGTTTATCCGGTCTTGCATCGATTGCGACACGTCCAGTCCGACTGGACCGCGTGCGAGACGCTCGTGTGCGACTCCACTTGGACACACGGACCGGTGTGGCGACTGTTGAGCTGAACGACCCAGCATACTTCAACACGTTCAGCCCGGAGCTCGGCGAGGATATGCAACGCATTGCGCGCCACTTGGCGTCTATCCCTTCCTTGAAGGCAATCGTCCTTCTCGGCGCCGGACGCCATTTTTCAGCTGGGGGCAACCCGTACGCCACTCGATTGATGGTGTCTGATAAACCCAGCACCATGACCGTTGCTCGGGCGGCGCTTGATCTATACGCGGGGTTTCTGCACCTTCGAACACTGAATGTTCCCATCATTTCTGCCGTCCACGGCTCGGTCATCGGCGGCGGCGTGGCCGCGTGCCTGCATGCCGACTTCATTGTGGCTGAAGCAGACTCCACCTTCGAGCACGGCAACCTGCAGCGTGGCGTTTCGCCGCTCGGACACCTTTCGCAATCGTTCTTGGAGGCGCTTGGCGCAACCGCCGCTCTTGCCGTGTACCTGCGGAACGAGAGGCTGGCTTCCACTACTGCTTTGCGTTTGGGGTTGGTTGACGAAGTCTCTAATGGCGGTACGTGGGCTGCACAGAGCAGGGCACTCGCCCTCGCACACGTTGCAGCACGTTTTGACGTGACCTCTGCAGCCCGGGCGCCGCTCTCCTGTGAGCGACTGGAGAAGGAAGCAATCGGGCATGCAAAATGCTTGCTTGAGAACGGCGGAATGCGGCAGCCGTTGGAACAGTTGCACACGGATAGCCTCGGCTCGGCCTCACATCTGCTGAGTTCTGTGCCGTGGGCGACGGTCAAGCCGACGGTAGACGTGAAGCCCTCGTTTCCGAGCGCATTGTACCTCTCTCCCGCCGAGTCGTGGGCAGAGCGCGAGCGTACAAAAATGCGCTGGGCAGACTCTAAACAGCACACCAAGGTTCTCTTGCGGCGCGCCTCCGCAGAAGACGCCCCATCTCCGTATCTCACAATGGTAGATGGCACAGAAATATCGCAGGCGCAGCTGTTGATGGGCAAAGACTCGACAGTGGTGCAGCTGCGCTTTCCGCTTGGTATGGCTGGGTTGACCATCGCCGCATGCCTTGGTAGGCTTGGACAGAAACTGGTGGCGGCTCCCAAGAATGCATGCCGCTCTATTGTCCTGTCCATACATGGCACCAGAACGACACAGCAGCGCAACGTCGTCTCTCGATGCGCTCAGGCTAGCGTACGTTCGGCCTTGGCAGAGCTCCGCGAAGTCTTTCCGGGGCCGGTGGTACTCACCGCCGACGGCGTGCTGCGTGGCTTGGACCTGTTCCTGTGTCTGTCCGCCGATTACAGTATCCTTGATTCGCGCGCGACGCTGGTCGTTCGGCCCAACGATATTGAGTATCTCCAGCCGGCCCTAGCCACCAAACTTGGCGTCGAGTGGGAGACGTTCGTATCGGGACGCCGCTCACAGATCACCGCCGCTGAGGCCCTGGCGCTGGGTCTTGTTAGCGAGGTCGAGCCCGATGGAGCAGCTGGCCCCGGTCCCCGCGGTCTTCAGTTTGCCTTTTGGCTTGCGCAGCATCCCGCCAATGGCTTGGAGAACACACTTAATCTCTCGCGGCCCGGGGAGGTTCGAACATCGCTCACGGGCAGCCTGGCGGACGCCGTTGCGCAAACAAAGCACGCGGCGGCGGCGTTTCTGGGCAGCCACGCCGAGGTATCGTTGGCGATTCAGGCCAACCTTGCCAGGTATGAGGCGTTGCTCGTCGAGGTCCCACAGCGCGCCCCTCCTGTCCCTCCGGTGCACGCACTCGCCAGGGCTGCGATTGCAAGCAGCGCGGCGTTGCGCGGCCGAGGACGACCTTCCCTCGGTCTCCCAGCCGAGCGCGCGCGCGGCAAGACCGCCGACCCGTCAACGGCCGGTTTGCACGCAGTGGCCGTGAGCGTACCACGCCACCACGTTTCGGCTGCCGAGCTCGAGGTGGAAGCCGGCTGCGAAGGCCAATTTACGACTGGCATGCTCCTTGATGGGCTGTGTGCCCTGGGCCCTGATGAGGATATTGTGGTGCTGTGCTATGATGCAGTCACCCGGCTTCTGGAAGGCTCAAATGTGTCCTGGACGGACGTTGGCTACGTGGAGGTGGCCACGACATCGCTCTTGGACCGCAGCAAATCTATCAAGAGCGAGCTGATGGCGCTCTTTGAGAGCCACGGGTGTGCCGACGCAGAGGCGGTTGACACCCTGGATGCCGGTGGGACTGGGTCTTTGCTCAACGCCGAGCGATGGGTGCGCAGCGACGCGTGGGATGGTCGCTGGGCCGTCGTGGTAGACGCCGACGCCGCGCCATCCGGCGAACGAATGCGCATCGGCGCCGCTGCAGTGGCTATGCTAGTGGGCGAGCAGGCGCCGCTCCGTGTGGAGGCCACGTTTTGTTGTCAGCAGCACAGATGGATTGGCCACAGCCCCGTTGGACTGGATCAAACCCCGACCCCTTCAACTGAAGCCCTCGACGCAGAGCACATTCGGAGCTGCTTGAGCGTGATGGCGGAGACCGGGGGAGAGATGCTGCCCATGCTGGCGCACGATCGCATTGTGTTGGCGGCTAGGGGGGACCTTGCTGCCGTGCAGCGTGTGTTTGGGGCTTTGATAGCGCCGCAGCGGGCGGATGAGCGTTTTGAGCGGATGGTCGCGCCGGCCCTGCAGCTGGCATCTATGTTTGGAGTGGCGTTCAGCACGCCGGCTTCCCTGGCTCTGGCGTCTACCCTGCGCAGCATGGTCTGCGGCCAGAGTGTGCTTGTTCTCACCTGCCACCGAGCCTCAACACCCCAGGTTGTAACGCTGCGGCTTCATGGGGATGTGCGGGTCGATGTGGGCGTTAGGGTGTCCAATGGGCGCGCGCAGCTTCAGCGCTTAGATCCACGGTCATTCGATCGGCTCTGCAGGAGTGGGGCGTTGACGCAGACGTTGGAGAAGGCAGCGCTCGGCGCCGCCGGTTCCGCGTTTACCCGCTTGCGTTCACAACATGGCCGCCGCCGCTATGCGCGTAGCAGACCCTACGTTTCTCCACACACCGGTCGCGCGCCTATAGGTCCTCACGACATGGCGACGGAAAGAGGCGACACGGACTCCTCGCATGCGCTGCCAGTCAACCGGGCTGCCGTGTTGGTCTTGCCCGACCGGGTGCAACAAGCAGCTGAGGTGTCTGCAACACTATTGATGGTGGTAAACGAGCTGTTGCCCGCTACTTCATCAGACGCCCCGCTGATGGACAGCGGGCTCGACTCCCTTGGAGTGGTCGAGTTGCGCAACCGGCTGTCGGAGCAGTTCACGGAGCTGACTCTTCCGGACACCCTAGTCTTTGACTATCCGACTTCTCGCCAGCTCGAGGCACATCTCCACCGACAAGTTGCGTCCCTTCGCCGTGCAGAGCCTATGCGGCCCTCCGCCGCAATTGAGCACCCTGGTCTCCCATACACTGCTGCGGTCCAGTACGCACCAGCGGTCACCGCGTCTCATCTCACCTCCGTGCTCCACTCTGTCTTAGCCGACCTGCTCCCTGGCGTCTCGTCTGATGCTCCACTGATGGAGAGCGGACTGGACTCGCTAGGCACCGTCGAGCTACGGAACCAGCTTTCGACGCGTCTCGCGTTATCGTTGCCCGACACGCTCGTCTTTGATCACCCGACGGCTCGTCAACTGGAAGAGCACTTGAGCGGGCTTATGAAGCCACAGACGGCGGAAGTCTCGCAGGCCAGCCCGGAAGCGCTCCTGTCACGGCTGCTGTTGCGCACTGCAGCGGTCAGTCGCGCAGCGGTCGTGCAGTCAAGCTTGTTGCCAACGCGTGTGGTAGGCAGTAGTGTCTTACTGCCTGCAAACACACGAGCGGTGGCCATGCACGCGATGTCTCGCTGCGGAGCTGACGTAGTGGGTGAAGTTCCTGCGAGCCGTTGGGCCCTGGACGCACGCGCCCCCGACAACCCCGGTGCGCGCCGCGTGCGCTACGGCGGGTTTTTGTGCTCGGTCGATCTTTTCGATAACTCCCTCTTTGGAATTTCGGCGTCCGAGGCGGCGGCCATGGACCCACAGCAGCGCCTCTTGCTCGAGCACGGCTACGAAGCGATGCACGTCGCGGAATGTGACCGCGCATCGCTAGCCGGCAGCCTCATGGGCGTTTTTGTAGGCATCGGCGCCAACGACTGGCAGACCATTCTCGCACGCTCTCCAGCCGGGCGCGGCGTGTACGCCGCGACCGGAAGCAGCCATTCGATAGCTTCTGGCCGCATCTCGTTTGCGCTTGGGCTTCAGGGCCCGTGCGTGTCCTACGACACCGCGTGCTCATCCGCACTCGTGGCAAATCATGGCGCCCTGCGCGCGCTGCAACTGCACGAGTGCACGAGCGCTCTGGTAGTAGGTGTGAACCTGATGCTGCTTCCTGACAACGCCGCGAGCTTCTCTCTCGCTGGCATGACGTCGGAAAGCGGGCGATGCCACACCTTCGATGCCCGCGCAAATGGGTACGTGCGGGCAGAGGCCTGCTCTGCCGTCGTCCTGAGCGGAATCGGCGAGTCGTCGCTGGTGGTGCTCGGCAGCTGCGTGCGTCAAGACGGCAGGAGCGCGAGCCTTACTGCCCCCAACGGACGTGCGCAGCAGGCACTTCTCAAGGCCGGCCTTCTAGACGCGGGTCTTCACCCCGACCGCGTGTCCTTCGTGGAAGCGCATGGCACTGGAACCTCGCTCGGCGACCCCGTCGAGATGCGCGCCCTAACGGCAGCAATGCTTCGGGAACAAAAATTGGTGGTGGGCAGCGTCAAAGCCAACGCAGGGCACGCAGAGCCCAGCGCAGGCAGCACTTCCCTCCTGCGAATCGCCTCGGGCCTACTCAGTCGCGCTGCTGCCCCGAATGCGCAGCTGGGAGTCCTCAATCCCCACCTCGCACGCCCAGAGTGTGTACTGCCTGTGCAAAGCGTCGCCCAGCTGGGGTCCACCTCGCTGTGCGGGGGAGCGAGCTCGTTTGGCTACGGAGGCACGCTGGCGCACGTGCTTCTGATGCACTTTCCAGTGAACGAGGGTGGCGCCTTTGTTGAAACAGAGGCACACCAGGCTGCAGCACAGCGTCGCCGTATGCCAGAGGACCTGGGTGGTGTGGTGGTCCGCCCCGTGCAAGCTGAGTTTGAGGAGGACGTCAAGAGAGCCCGCGTCGTGCGCGTCACGTACGCGATCGTTGGTGCTGGCCAGACGGGCCTGCAGTTCTTGGACGGCTGCATTGCTTCCAAGCGCGGAAGCGTAGGAATCGTGGACGAATCCCCAGTCGTAGGTGGACATTGGGTCAAACAATACGACTATGTCCGTCTCCATTCGCCCAAGGCCACCTATGGCATCCTCCCGCAGAAGTGGGCCGGCGACCTGACGCGCGACCTGGCGACGCGCGACGAAATATTGGCCCACTACGCGGAAGTGACGCCCCAGCTCCTTCAGCACGAGTCTGCGATCTACTTGCCAGCTCACCGCGCTACCAAGATAATGACCAAGTCGCACGGTGCTTGTGTTCTCTGCCGACCCCTACGCAACGGAGCCCGGCCAACGTTGCTCGTGCCACATGGCATCATCGACGCGACCGTGAACGCGCTGCCTTGGAACAGCCCACTGAGCCTCGTGCGCGGTCCGGCCGCAATCGCCGAGTTGGCCGCTGCCGGGGTCCGAGTACTTTCACCCGGTGACGTATCAAGCTTGGACGCGCTCGGCATCCGCAAATTCGTCGTTGTTGGCGGAGGCAAGAGTGCCTGCGATGTTATTCTAAAGCTGCGCCGCATGCTAGCCATCGCTCCCGACGCAGACTGCGATCGCATTGTATGGATCATCGGGGCTCCGCTTAGTTTCTTCAAGCGCGACCAGTTCGTACAACAGGGCTTGTATGGCCAGCTGGCGGAGCTGCTCGACGAACACACAGCCCGCCCACAGGCCAAGTTGAGTGAGCTGCGCACATACGCGACCATCTTGCATCACTTCACGGACCAGATGCCGGAGACGTCGCATCATGGCATCCTCGGCGACGACGAACTACGCGAGTTGAAGTGCCAGTCAAAGCTGGAAGGGAAGCGTGTCGAGTCGATCAGTGCCAGCCATGTTGTCTTATCTGATGGTGGGAGTGTGCGCTGTGGACACGCGACTGTCGTGATTGCATGCACGGGACCAGCGCCCGATGAGCAGGCAGTCAAACGCGCCGGCTCGCAGAGGCTCACAATGCAAGATACTCTGACGAGAACGCTGCCCGACGACGCTTCTACCCTGTTTCCGTTTCTAGCAGATTATGGAGTGCCGCGCTCTAACTATTTCATGTCCAAGGTCTACTTCGCGCACGCGGACCCCGCGGACGGCTTGAAGGCGGTGAAGGAGCACTTCCGGTTCTTCTACTACGGCGGCGCTGCCCAATTCTACCGGGGGCTCCGGTCGGTCTTGTTTAACAACGCCTATTTCACCTCGCTTGCACCGGGAGTGCCAGACATCTTTCGTGTATTGAGCACCCACCGTCCTGCAAAAGTTGCCTCAGCAGTGCGACCAGTGCGGTCGTTGCCGTCGTATACTCGGCGAAGGTTTGCATGGCGGAAACTACCACACCCTATGGCGCAGCACGCACTTCCAGAGCAGGAGAGCGGACGCCGGAAGTTCCGATCAACGTTTGCCGATGAGACACTTCTTGCGCTTGTTTCCGATCACGTCGTGCGAGGCCGTGTAGTCTTCCCAGCAGCGGCGTACCTGGAGATGATGCGCGTGTGCAGCATGCTTGTACGACCGTCTTTAGCTGGCGGCATACGGCTCTTCGCTGTCCGTTTCGTGAGGCCTCTTGTCATCGCGGATACGATCAACTTGTCGATCGAGTGCGACGTGCCTCTTTACATGGGCGATCTTGCCGTGAGCAGCAGCGACAACGGCGCGACCGACGGTGCAGGCTTGGGCGAAGGAGCAACTGTGGTTCAACACTGCGAGGCAGCGTATCGGCCTTCGACACCATACGGACCACGCGTCGTTGAGCCAAAGTTGCTGCGTGGGCGCTGTGACCAAACCACTTCTGCGGCCGACCTGTATTCTCACTTGGGCCGCGCCGGACTACAATATGGTCCAATATACCGCCCGCTGGTGATGACTTTGGCTGAACAAAGCGGAGCCGGTGCCATGGGACGGCTACGTCGATCGCAGTGGATGGGCACCGGAATACATCCTGCGGATCTAGATGGCGCGCTTCACATCACTTTCTTCTTATCCGCACGGCAAGAGGCCCCCACGCGGCTGCCCTTTGCCATTGGCGACGCGCAGCTTGCAGTCTTTAGGCCCGCGGCGTGGTTAACCCTGGCGCAGAGATCAGACTCGCAAAAAGCGAACATCTTTGTGGCCACAGACACTCATTTGCGCAGCGCGACGATTCACCTCACGGGCTTTGAGAGCAGGGCCGCGCATAGTGGCCAAGGCCTGGTGCCGCACACGTATTTTACCCAGTGGGTTCCTTGCATGCATGAAGAGGCACGGGGCAACGCGGCCTGCCTCTTGATTGGCGCTGTTAATCCGAGACCATTGGACGCCGCCTCGGGTTTCACACAAAAGTCCAGCTTGGTAGCTTTGCACACAGCTGGTTTCCCATTGGGCCCACTGGCCGATCTGGACGCGACGCTCCGCCTGGTTGCATCTCTGCTTCCGCGCGCGTTCGCGCCCTTGGTGCTGAAGGTGAGTTTTGGTTTGTGGATCTTTGGAGCGCAACGTGGAGACCCGACCAAGGCAGGCTCAATCGGTCTAGCGCGCACCGCACGCCAAGAGGCCCCGGCGGCGAGACTCGTCTGCATTGATACCGACGCAAACCTTCCCAGTCGGATCCTGGACTTGTCGGTGATGCCTGCCGATGAGCCGGAAGTGCTTGTGAGGCAAGCGCAGGTGAAGGTTCCAAGGCTCAGGCGAGTCGCTCGCGCGCGGCGTTTGCGCCAGAACAAAGGCTTGGACGCGCACATGCTTCTTGGAGGCACTGGCGGGCTCGGGAACGTTGTGTCTCAATGGCTCTTGCGAGGTGGCGCACGTGCATTAATAGTCGCCTGCCGCACCGGGCAGCTGGACACGTCAGCATACTCGAGCCTTGATAGATCTAGGGTTCAGCTCGCATCATGCGATGTTTCGAATCGGATCGACGTCAGCCGCCTTTGCGCAGAGTTCACGGTTGAAGCCGCGCGCGGCCTCACTTCTTGGCACATGGCCGGCGTCCTTGCCGATGGACTCTTAAGTCGACAAAGCGCGCCAGCCTTGCGGCGTGTTTACGCGCCCAAAGCTAACGGAGCGTGGTTGCTGCAAAGCACCTGTCTGGGTGTGCCATTGAATGCCTGCATTCTTTTCTCTTCGGTAGCTGCTTTGTTGGGCAACGCAGGCCAGTCCAACTACAGCGCTGCCAACTGTTGCCTGGATTCGTTGGCGTTGCTCCGCCGCTCCCACGGCTGCGCCTCTACGAGTGTGCAGTGGGGTCCATGGGCATCCGTAGGCATGGGCTCAAACAAAGCAGTCCAAGCGAAAGCTGCTTCCAAGGGCATTGCCATGCTCAACGTGGAAGCCTGCCTAGCGGTTCTCCAAGTTTCTTTGCAGGAGTCGCCACGCCACGCCGTGTTCGCTTGCGTCGATATTGTGTGGAACCGCTTCCCAAACCCACAGCGCTACACGGCGGTGAGGAAACATGGCGAGGCCATCGTGGCGACAGCAAACATTCTGGGAGGACGCGTACACGAGAAGCTAGTAGGCTTGAAGGCGATACTACAGCTGGTCACGGAGACGACGTCATCCGCTGTTGACGTCGATGCGCCTTTACTCGAGGCTGGCCTGGACTCTCTCGGCGCGGTGGAACTACGCGACCGGCTCCAGCAGCTCGTCGGGGGCTCGTCGCAGTTGCCGAGCACGCTGGTCTTCGAGTACCCGACGGTGCGGCAGCTGGCAGCATATCTGGATTCAGCTGTGCAGGACGCGCCGCGGCACGAACGCGCGGCGCTCGTCTCCACGACGTCGCGTGTCGTCTTGGCAGGGGCCAGCGCGCACGCCCCGGGAGGCGTCACCCACACCCGTCAGCTCTGGCCCATGTGCTCTGCGGGCCACGATGCCATATCCGCCGTGCCTGTCGGGCGCTGGGATGCTTACAACCAAGTGGCCGAATCGTCGCCTGCCGACGTTTCAGCTCGCCAGCGCTTTGGTGGCTTCTTGCACGGCGCTGAGGTGTTCGACAACGTCTTTTTCAGAATCTCGCCGGCGGAAGCAACTGTGATTGATCCTCAGCAGCGGCTTCTGCTCGAGCACGGCTACGTTGCGTTGCATGGCGCGTTGCTTGACGCGACGCGCCTCCTGGGTAGCATGACGGCCGTGTTCGTCGGAATCTGGGCGAGCGAGTACGCCGAGGTCCTCTGGTCGAGCGCGCGCGCCCGCAGCGTGTACGCGATCAGCGGTGCCACGTGCTCGGTGGCTGCTGGCCGTCTGTCGTTTGTGCTCGGCCTTCACGGCGCGTGCGAGTCGATTGACACGGCGTGCTCGAGCGGCCTAGCAGCTGTGCACAGCGGGTGCCGGGCGTTGCGGAACGACGAGTGTGAGAGTTCGCTGGCCGCGGGAGTCAACATGCTGTTTAGCCAGAACGCGTGCCTTGCGATGGGCTTGGCGGGCATGACCTCGCCACGCGGGCGCTCCCACACCTTTGACGCTCGGGCAGACGGCTACGCCCGTGGCGAGGGTTGCCACACGCTCGTGCTGCAGCCTGGAACGGACGCGGGGCCGCCGCGCTCCGACGTGCTCGGGTGCCTAGTCCGCCAGGACGGGCGCAGCGCGAGCCTCACAGCGCCGAATGGCATGGCGCAGCGGGCACTGCTCGCGGATACGCACGCGAGGGCGGCAGTCGAGGCGGACCAAGTGGCGGTTGTGGAGGCGCATGGCACCGGGACTCCGTTGGGCGACCCGATTGAGGTACGTTCCACCGTGACTTCCCTTCTGAGCACGCGGCCCAGCGCGCCTGCCCTGGCTATGAGTGGCTTTAAGGCGAACGCTGGCCATGGCGAGCCGGCTGCAGGCGCTGCCGGGCTTTTAGTACTACTTGCCCAGCTGTCGAGGTCAATGACGTTACCGAACGCGCAGCTGCGCGCCATCAACCCACACGTGCGCGAAGCAGCCAACGACAAGGTGTTGGGATTGAATGCGCAACAGACGCCGATGGGCACGCGGGTCGTTGGAGGCGTGAGTTCATTTGGATACAGCGGAACCATCGCGCACGCCATCCTGGGCGTAGGTGGCGATACCGAGAAATCAACGGCGGAGAATCTCGTCTTTAACCAGTACAGCCGCCGCCGCTTCTCGT
>Ga0209390_10003069_pt1 | contig 27802 bp, 16 predicted proteins | sample BON01_FD_187212 | JGI IMG/M metagenome (GOLD analysis project Ga0209390, IMG submission 187212) | Freshwater microbial communities from Lake Bonney liftoff mats and glacier meltwater in Antarctica - BON-01 (SPAdes) (version 2) | ecosystem: Environmental > Aquatic > Freshwater > Ice > Glacier...
TTCCAGTAAGGCGCAGGTAGGTAACCTCTGCGCCCCTGCGCCTCTGCGCGAGACTAATACGTGTGCCTATTTCTCTGTCATGTTGACGGTAGAGGCGCAGAGATCCTTGGAAACTCATGGTGATTGCAGCGCAGCTTTTTGAAATTCACAAATTATGATGCGCGGCAGTATACATCGGTGAACGCGCTTAAGTGAGTGCCATTCGGGTCTGTCCAATTTTCCATGCATTTAGTTTTATAGGTAATTAAATGCAGATGAAATCGGGCAAATAAATATTGAAAACATGGAAAATTGGACGGGTGCTTTCGTCTTTGTCACTAAAGAAGTATTTGCAAAGTCACCCTTAGGTCATAGGTTCCTATTATGAGCACGGTAGAAGAAATTAAATCAGCAATCTCAGGGCTGCCAAACACTCAGTTCTCTGAATTAAGAAAATGGTTTTCTGAAACAGATTGGGAGTCCTGGAATGGCGAAATCGAAGCTGATTCTGACTCTGGCAAATTAGACTTCCTGTTGGATGAAGCGCGAAACGAGAAATCTAGCGGTAGTTTACGAAACCTTTAGATGCACAAAGCCACCAATCGATTTTGGAAGTGTTATCTCTCATTGCCATCACATGTCCAAGATTTGGCCGATTCAAACTTTGAACTACTTAAGCAAGATTTAAGGCATCCATCTCTACGATTTAAGAAAGTTGGGAAATTTTGGTCAGCAAGAGTCGGCTCCGATTACAGATGCTTAGCGGTGGAAGAAGATCATGGTTATACGTGGGTGTGGATTGGGAGTCATGACACTTATGATCGCCTTCTTCGGCAGTAAGGCGTATTTGCGTAGCGAATAAAGCGACAAGAGTGTCGCTTCTACGATTGCAAAGCGAGCTGCGCCTGCATCGCCTCAACGATCTTGGCGTAGATCACATCGACGGGCATTTGGGCGAGTTCGCTGGTATGAATGCGGGCTACGTTGAGCACGGGCAGAGTTTCTAGTGATTCGGAGAGGCAGACGTCGCGGTTGGCTTCGACCTCTTCGACGCGGTCGATGCAAGTGAAGTGTGGTGCGGAGTTTAGCGCTTGCGGGTGCTCTTTGAGCAGCTTAAGGATGGCTTTGACCGCTTCAGCGAAGCGGTCGAGCTCGGCCTTGGTGTAACTCTCGGTCGGCTCGATCATGAGGCCGAGCGGCTCGGGCCAAGCTACGGTGGGGGCGTGGAATCCGAAGTCGAGGAAGAGCTTGCCGATACGCGGTGCGGCGTCGGTCTTGCGTAGGCCGGCGGTTTCGAGGGCGGCGAAGTCTTCTGCTTTCAACGTCAGAATGAACTCGTGCATGCGTGGCTCGGCATCGGAGCCGGCGGGCAGGGTTTTGTAATCGTCGCGCAGTTCTTCGTGGAGGTAGCGGGCGCAGAGCACGGCCACGGCGGACATGCGGCGCACCCCTTCGCGGCCTAGGCGAAGCAAATAAGTATAGCAGCGCACTTTGTGGGCGAAGTTGCCCCAGTGGCGGTGGAAGGAGCCGATGGATTTTGCTGGCTTCACAGGCGTGTAAGTGACGCCGTCGAACTCGATCTGGTAGCCGGGCAGGAAGGGGATGAGCTTTGCACTGACCGCGACGATGGCATCGCCGGGGCCACCGCCGCCGTGGGGTATTGTCCACGTTTTATGAAGGTTGTTGTGCACTGCATCCACGCCGAGTGCGCCGAGGTCGATCCAGCCCGCGATGGCATTCATGTTGGCACCATCCATATAGACGAGGCCGCCGAGCGCGTGGATCTTTTCGGCGATCTGCTTAAAAGAAGTTTCGAAAATGCCCGAAGTGTTCGGGTTAGTGATCATCACGCCGGCGATGCGTTCGCCGTATTCTTCAATCCGGCGGTCGAGGTCTTTGTTGAGCACGCGGCCTTCGGTATCAGCTTCCAGATAGACGATCTTGCCTTGTTTGCCGCCAAAGCCCGCCATGGTGGCGGAGGCGAAGTTGGTGCCGTGCGCAGAGCGAGGGATCAGCATGACGTCGCGTGTTTCGCCTTTGTCGCGGTGGTAGGCTTGGAAGAGTTTGAGCCCCACGAGCTCGCCTTGCGCACCCGCCAGTGGTTGGGTGGTGACGCCAGGCAGGCCGGTGATGCCTTTGAACCATTCCTGAATCTCGTGTAGGATCATGAGGCAGCCTTGCGAATCCTCGACGGGAGCTTGCGGGTGCAGGTCAGTAAAGCCAGGCAGGCTGGCCGCCCAGTCGTTGACCTTCGGGTTGTACTTCATCGTGCAAGAGCCGAGCGGGTAGCAACCGTCGTCAGGGCTGACGTTGAGTTTACCCAGTTCCTGGTAGTAGGCGATCACTTCGTCGGCGCTGTAGCGGGGCAAACCGGGGGCGGTGGCGCGGGTCTGATCGGTCGAAACGCTTGCGAGCGTTTGCGAATTGCCTTCCGCTGGACCGAAGACAGATTCAAATGCAGCCAGTAGTCCGTCGAGCGGTTGCTCGCGGTTTGAAAAGGAGAGCTTCAACAGCTGACGGCCGCTAACGATTCGCCCAGAAACATCGGCTCCAGCTAGAACGCCTGACTTTTGGGCGGCTGCCATTACGGATTGAACGGATTTGGAGAGCGATAAAGTCACTTCGTGGTAACTTGTGGATTTGGGGAATGCGAGCTCGACGCCATCGAAGCGCGTCAGTTGGGCGACCGCCTCGCTGAGCTTGTTACGGAGGTCGCTTAAAATTTGCTCTAGCCCCGCGTCTCCGCGTTCGAGGAGCGCCGCGCCGACCAGTGTCGCGATAAAGGCTTGGTTGGAGCAGATGTTGGACGTGGCTTTGTCTTTACGGATGTGTTGTTCGCGGGTGGAGAGCACGCCGACACGGCAATCGCGGCCTGAACTGTCCTTGGCCTTGCCGATGAAGCGACCGGGCGCGGCGCGGACGGCGTTGCGATCTTTGGCACTGAAGCGCACGCCGAAGAGTCCGAGACCAGGACCGCCAAAATTGGGCGCGAGTGCTAGGTGGTGCGCTTCGCCTACAATGATGTCGGCTCCGTTCTCTCCGAAATTGCAGGGCGCTTTGAGTCCACCAGGTGCGAGTAGAAGCGGGTCAATCACGGCGATTGCTTTAAGGCCGCGCTCGGCGGCGAAGTTGCTTAGTGCATCGACGTCTTCAATCAGCCCGAATGTGTTGACCTGCGGGAAAACGATGGCTGCCAGACGCTCCGCCGCCTCTGTAGCCGCTGCTTCGAGGGCAGCGGAGTCGATCACACCAGTTGCTGGATCGGCAGGCACACGAATTAACTCGATTTCGGTGCCTTCGGCCAGAGTGGCGAGCACCTCGAGGTCGCCGGGATAGAGAGTCTCCGGGATGATCGCGGCGCTTTTGCCTCGGCTCATACGAATTGCAGCGCAGATACCCTCGAAGATCGAGGTGGAGCGATCATAGAGCGAGGCATTCACTGCTTCGAATCCCGTCAGGCGCGCCATTGAGCATTGGTAGATCCAGTGGGCGAGCAGGGTGCCTTGGCTCAGCTCGGGCTGATAGGGGGTGTAGGCGGTGGTCATGTTCCGAATGTCGCAAATCGGAGCGACGACCGGGGAAGGAACGAAGTCGGGCACGCCGTCTCCGAGGAAGCTGGTGCCGATGCGGTTTTTCGCGGCGATCGCGGCCAGCCGCTCTTTGAGTGTTTCGTATTCTAACTCTTCGGGCAGTTCCAGTGCTTCGGGGAAACGTACATCCGCCGGGATGTGGTCGAATAGGTCATCAAGTCGCTCTTTACCGACGGCGTCGAGCATGGCGCGAATGTCGGTTTCACTGGCAGGTATGTAGTGGCGCGCGCTTTCGCGTTGGTCGGCTAGAGAGGCTGGCATAATAGTGTCTAAAAGAGAAGCTGTGAAAAGATGCTGTTCGGGACTTGTTCGGGACTTGTGCTGTCCTTATTTTATCAGACAACGCTTCTTAGTTGCCTTCGCAAGTATCTTTGCGTGAAACTTGACAGTTTCAGGTTGGGATAGATTTCTCGCGTCCCAACGAATGATAAACTCTGCAATTTTTACTTTTTTTAAATCAAATAACTTTTATGGCAGGCTTTCTTCAAATCCCACTTCACGATTTTCATGCCGCACATGGCGCGCGTTTTGTTGCCTTCGGCGGCTGGAATATGCCCGTGCAATACACCAGTATTCTTGAGGAGCACAAAGCAGTGCGCGAGGCGGCCGGTCTCTTTGATGTCAGCCACATGGGCGAATTTCATGTGCAGGGCAGCGATGCGGCGATCTTTCTGGATCGGCTGGTGGTCAATGCCGTGGCCAATGTGCCGGTCAGCAAAGCCGTTTATTCGCCGATGTGTAATGGCGAAGGCACGGTAGTGGACGATTTGATTATTTACCGCACGGGCGTGGAAGAGTTCCTAGTCTGCGTCAACGCGGGCAATATCGAGAAAGACTTCGGCTGGTTCCTCAAACAAGCCGAGCGCTGGGGCTTGGAAGTCGAAATTGAGGATCGCTCCGAAGAATACGCACTCCTTGCCCTGCAAGGACCGAAGGCGGAAGCGATCCTTACGGCGATCGGTCTTGAGGAGGTCAAAGATATTAAACGCTTTTGGCACCAAGTGGTGACTTTTGGCGGTGAGAAAATCCGCGTCTGCCGCACCGGCTACACGGGTGAGGATGGTTTCGAGATTTACAGCTCACCCAAGGCGGCTGAGGCCTTAGCCAAGCAAATTATGACCGAGGGTGAGGCGTATGGGGTTAAACTCTGTGGCCTCGGTGCCCGCGATAGCCTCCGCTTGGAAGCGGGGTTTCCGCTCTACGGCCATGAGTTGAGCGACAGCATTACCCCGCTGGAGGCGAGCCTCGACTGGACAGTGAAGTTAAACAAGACCGACTTTATCGGCAAAAATGCCCTGGCCGAGCAAAAGGAGAGCGGCATCCCGCGGCGCGTCGTCCATTTCAAGCTGGAAGGCCGCCGCATCGCTCGCGAAGGCACACCCGTGATTGATGGAGCGGGCGAGGAGGTGGGCCAAGTTCTCTCCGGCACACTCTCGCCGATGTTGAATTGCCCGATCGGCAGCGCAATTGTCCGCACCGATGCCAAAGATGCGCCGCTCTTCGTTGACCTGCGGGGTAATCAGTTGGCTCTACAGGTGGCGAAACCGCCGCTGCATAAGACGTAGCGATGCGTCGCGAGTCGCGTCTTGTTCGGTGAAGTTCGGCGCGGAGACCTCGCTGGCGCGAGTTCGCTACCAGAGAGGTGTAGCGATGCGACGCTAGTCGCGTCTTGTTCGGTGAGTTCGGCGCGGAGACCTCGCTGGCGCGAGTTCGCTACCAGAGAGGTGTAGCGATGCGACGCTAGTCGCGTCTACGACCTTCCACGTATCCATAAAATATCAAGTTCTACATACTTATACCGACTTATATTTAATTTCAGGTATATCTAGCTAGCATCTCTTCAGCAGGGCTCCTATTTACTCACCTTTTTCCAAGCTGTTTTTCACGGTAACCCGCTTCCTGAGCTTGCACTGCATCGTAGGTCTTGACGACATCGACATGGTCATAAGTATGAGCCAAAATATTCCTGAATCCTATAATTGCAGGGCAGTCTGATATTACAGAGAGGTCTTCTGGGGCCGTTCTTTTAACTCGACCAATAATCGCTTCAACGGGGAGGGCGGATGTCCCATCCGCAGTGTTTGCTTAAAACAGGGTCGCTCTTATCAATTCACGAACCACCCACCGAAGCATGTTGACCAAATGAATTCTTTAAATCTATACTAAAAAATATGGCCACTACTCAAATTTCTGAAAATAAAGTTGGCGAAACGAAAGCGCTCCACCCTGGGCAAGATAGTTCAAACGGTTTCGCCAAAGACTTCCCCGTCGTTTGTGTGGGCGGTTCGGCTGGTGGACTCGACGCCTATATCCGACTACTCAAACATCTACCGGACGAGACGGGAGTCGCCATCGTGATCGTCAATCATGTCAGAAACGTCGCCACTCAACTTCACGAGATACTCCCACGCTACACCGAGATGCCAGTTGCGCTCATCACGGAAAAGCTGGATATCCGACCGAACCACGTCTTTATCATCCCTTCTCATCGGGATCTACACGTCCTGGATGGTGAGTTCATCCTGACGCCAGTATCCAAGCCACGGGGATGGCCCGATGTGATCACGGTTTTTCTGCGATCTCTCACCGAGAATTGGGATGGCAAACTGGTCGCAGTTATAGTCTCTGGCTTTGATGGTGACGGCGCGGAGGCTCTGCGCGGCATCAAAGAAGTGGGAGGCATCACCATCGCCCAGAAACTCGACACTGCCTCAGAGTCCGACATGCCCGAGTCCGCTATCGCCAGCGGGTGGATTGACTTTATCCTATCACCCGAAGCGATCGCCTTGAAAATTATCCAAATTGCGAAGGGGGCTTCAAAGAATCAATAAATAAACCTAAGAGCGGTTGGGATACAGCACTCACCACTATTGTAATTTATGGTTAAAGGCAATGCACAGTCCGAAACGTCAGACGAAAACGAGGCAATTACAGAAATACTAAAGCCCGCAGACCAGCCCAGCGCAGTTGTTGGCGTTGGCGCGTCTGCCGGCGGCTTGAGGGCCTTTCAAGCTTTACTCTCCAGTATCCCGGAAGATTCGGACCTCGCATTCGTGCTCATTCAACACCTCGATCCGACGCACGCGAGCATGCTCTCCGAGATACTCTCCAAAGACTGCGCACTTCCGGTTAGCGAAATAGAGCCAAACACCGTAGTCGAGGCCGGGCATGTATATGTCACCAGCCCGAATACCTTCGTCACAATCCAGGACGGTGCCTTGCAAGTTCAACTGCCCGATCAAAAGCGAGGCCAGCGCACGCCAATCGACTTTTTTCTCCGAACCCTCGCAGTCGATCAAAAAGAGCGGGCCGTTGGCATCGTGCTCTCGGGAAGCGGTTCGGATGGGCGAACAGGCCTCTCCGCGATTACTGCTGAGGCGGGCTTGACTCTTGTCCAAGACCCGGAAGAAGCCGAGTTTCCCCAGATGCCGCAAGCGGCGATCGACAGCGACTGTGTCGATCTAGTGCGACCAGCCGGCCAGATGATCAAAAGCATTATGGCGTTTATCAATCACCGCAAATCAGACGCAGGCGCTTCCGATTCAGCGGAAAATTTCGAAGAACGCCAAATCAAGTGCCTAATTAAAGTCGTGCATCAAAATGCGGGACTGAACTTTGATTGCTACAAGCCGAACACGCTGCGACGGCGCATCTTCCGCCGAATGGGCTTAAAACACATTTCCGATCTGCAAAGCTACATCAAAGAATTGCAGGACAATCAACATGAAGCAAAGAGTTTAGCGAATGATTTGTTGATAAGCGTCACCTCCTTTTACCGAGACCGGAAAGTATGGGATCAGCTCGAAGACGAGATCATCCCCAAAATCATTAAGAATGCCGATCCGAACACTCCCATCCGCATTTGGGTGCCCGCCTGCGCGACTGGCGAAGAAGCCTACAGTTACGGCATCGCCTTTCAAAGAGTGATGAAGCGCATCGGCAAAACGCACAGGGTGCAGATTTATGCCACCGATATTGATGACCGTGCACGCGATATCGCACGAGAAGGTATCTACTCCAAGAGCATCTCTGCCGACCTAGAGGATGAAATTATCGAAGATTATTTCGAAGAGGCGGATGAACACCATTACCGAGTGCGCAAGCACCTTCGGGACATGCTGGTCTTCGCCCGTCAGGACATCATTTACGATCCCCCTTTCTCGAAGCTTGATTTAGTCAGCTGCCGAAATCTGCTAATCTACCTGACCTCCGAAGTTCAAAAGCGTATCATTCATTCATTCCACTTTGGCCTCAAACTAGATGGATACCTCGTCCTCGGAAATGCCGAAAATATCAGTAGCCATTCCAACGAATATATCACTATTTCGAAGCCTTGCCGCATTTACAGAAAAATTGGTTTCAGCTATAGTCCGGATACCAGTTTTGCCCATTCCAAAAAACTACCTCAATCCGTCGCCAATGGGCGCGAGACGAATGCCCTATACCTCGAAGATCAGGCACAACGACTACTGACCAAGCATTTGACCGTAGCCGGAGTCTTCGTCGACTCTAAATACAACCTGCTCTTTTCCCGGGGCGAAGTGCACCACTACCTGAATTACGCTGAAGGCATGCCCAATAGCGATATCCTCGCGCTTGTACCACAAGTTCTTAAGACACGCCTGCGCAAAAGTCTCCGCACCGTCTTCGACCACGGCGAACCAATTATATTGGAAGATCTGGCCTTCACGGACAAGCAGCAAAAGCACCGGACTCGAATCACGCTGAGCAGGGTACAACTGAAGCAGCGCAACAGCCCCGCTGTCTTTATTATTTTTGAAGACGAACCGCAAACAACCACTCCAGTCCGCGAAGTCCTTCCAGATCAGGAACTCGAAGACTCGGATATGCTCGTCCAGCACCTTGAAGACGAACTGCGCAACACCCGTAGCGAGTTGAAAGACACGATTGAGGATTCGCAAACTTCCGACGAGGAACTCAAGGCAGCGAACGAGGAAGTTATCTCGATGAACGAGGAACTGCAATCGACAAACGAAGAGTTGGAAACCTCTAAAGAGGAACTGCAGTCGCTCAATGAAGAGTTGACCACACTCAACCAACAAATCGAGGAAAAGATGAAACAACTCGAGGTGACTTCAGACGATCTGCAAACCCTCCTTGTCAGCTCTGATGTAGCAACGCTTTTTCTCGACGAAAAGAACTGCGTGCAACGCTATACGCCCAAGATTAGCAAGCTTTTCAACCTCATTACTTCGGACATCGGCCGCCCGCTGTCTGACCTAAGCCCCCGATTTAACGATCCACATTTACTGGAGGACACCAAGACCGTGCTGGAAGATCTAACCATTTTAGAAAAAGAAATACAGAACACTGAAGGGGAATGGTTCTTTCGACGTATCTTACCCTACCGCACCTCGTCCAACCAAATCAAAGGCATCGTTATCACCTTTTTCGACATCACTGACCATAAGCAACACCAGGTCGAGCTGAATGAAACCGCAACCCAACTTAATTTGGCTCTGAAAGCGGCTGAACTGGGGATCTACAAATATAAGCTGAAAACGGATACGCTGTCCTTCGACGAAAGAGCCCAAGAAATCTTTGGTTTGGAGCCAGGTCATGCCATTTCCTACAAGCAGTTTTTATCATGCGTTCAACCAGAAGAACGCGACCGTATCCATGATGTTCTCCACCATATCTCCCATCAACAAGAGAACGAGCATTTCATCGTCGAATTCCGAATACTTCCAGCAAATGGTGGAGCTGAGCGCTTGATACTGATCAATGGTCTGGTGGCGACTTACCACTCTAAAGGCGAGCCTCACAATCCAACGATAATCGGAACGATTGCAGACGTGACCGAAACCCGCCAAGCTGAAACTCAGCTGCTTCGGGCCAAAGAAGGGGCCGAAGCAGCCAATCGCACGAAAACAGCTTTCCTAGCCAATATGAGCCACGATATCCGCACCCCGCTCACCGCGATCGGCGGCTACTCGGAGCTACTCTCTGGCATGCTGGAAGGCGAGCCATTGAAAATCGTCGAGCAGATGCGCATGGCGGGCGACCATCTACTGCGAACTCTCAATTCAGTGCTAAAATTTGCCAAGATGGAGGGTGCGCGCGAAAAACCCGAGATCGTCGAAATCGACATTTCCACAGCGTTGCATAATGCAGCCAGTATGTTCCGACATAAGACAGATGAGAAATCAATACAGCTTTGCGTGGAATCCGAGCAGTCGATTTACGCGCAGGGCGACCAGTCGGGGCTCGACCGCATACTCACTAACTTGCTGGACAATGCGGTTAAATTCTCACCTGAGAAGGCCACCATTACGCTACGAGCAGAAAACACCGCCGACGGCCTGGTGCGGATCAGTGTCAAAGATCAAGGGCGCGGCATCAGCCCAGAGTTTAAGGAGCGCATCTTTGAACCGTTCACCCAAGAACGGGAGCAGCAAGATACGGCACTCGGCGGCAGCGGCCTCGGTCTGGCTATCTGTCGGCAATTAGCACTGGAGATGGGAGGCGATCTACAAGTGGAGAGTGAGACTGGCCAAGGCAGCCGATTCACGCTCACCTTGCCTGCCGCGACTGAAGCGCATATCCAAAAAGCTAAGTCCGCAAAGCTTGAGCGCTCGAATGCCGCGCCGACGAATGACAAACCTGCGAGTCGTCCGCGAATTTTAGCTTGCGATGATTATGCGAACACCCGCCGAATACTCGAAATATCGCTGCGCAAGTATCCGCTAGACTTGGCTGCAAATGAAGAAGAACTTTTTGAGAAACTAGACGGGCAGGATGTCATACTGCTGGACATCAACCTCAATGGTAAAGACGTGGGGCAGGCATTACTGGCCAGACTCCGACAAACGCAGACTGGCCGCTGCGCCAAAATTTTCGCTTTCACCGCACACGCTCTTCCCGGTCAGCACGACCAATTCTTAAAGCAAGGCTTTGACGGTTATCTGGAAAAGCCCTTCACCCAAGGTAGGCTATTTGAAGTGCTCGGGATCCCCACGAGTCTTTCGTGAAATATGCAATGGCATTGTGACTTGTCACACGCGACGATTTGCTACGGCCATTCCGACGCCGGCGTAAGAAGTCGCGCCCCTACGAAGAAAAAGGCCGGGCACCCAAGTGCCCGACCTGTATGGTTTAAATCCGTAGATATGTGGGTTTCCTATAAATTCTCTGAGACGCGACTAGCGTCGCATCGCTACCAAATCATCCGTAGCGAACTCGCGCTAGCGAGGTCTCCCACGTCGTGCCACGGCCCGACGCCGAGACGCGACTAGCGTCGCATCGCTACCAGATCATCCGTAGCGAACTCGCGCTAGCGAGGTCTCCCACGTCGTGCCACGGCCCGACGCCGAGACGCGACTAGCGTCGCATCGCTACCTGATCCTCCGTAGCGAACTCGCGCCAGCGAGGTCTCCCGCGTCGTGCCCAGCCCGACGCCAAGACGCGACTAGCGTCGCATCGCTACCAGATCATCCGTAGCGAACTCGCGACAGCGAGGTTTCCCGCGTCGTGCCACGGCCTAGACTACGGATATTAGAGCAATCAATTCCTTTCTCTAATAGAACCTTAAATACCGTGCGTAATAAGTCTTGGTGCGTCCGGTCTTCTTGGCCAGTTGCTCCAGCCGATTCTCGACTTCCTGATCTAAACGAATGGCTAACATGTGAGCAAATATTACATCGATATACGCGTATAGCAAGCTACTATTGTGGTTTTGGCTGTGTGGATTCGTCTTCGCCAAGTCTATCGGTTCGGCGGCTATTCGCAATGAACGGTAAGCCCCTCACCATAACCGTATGGGAAACAAAGATCGCGCGTGATCCCTGTTAACAAGCCTGCAGCCCGAATGGATCATTCCAGATAAAGTTGGCTTTACGTTTCGTCCCGCCGAACAATGTGGGCAAGCGGGAACTCTTCACTTGGGTTCACATATTATATAATTGTTATTATTGCGACCTTGTCAAACTCAAGTGTTTTATTAATGAACTTATGGTTTAAATTATCTTATGCAGATTTCAAACTTATCCTCACTCAACTGGCGCTTTCGAGATGCTTCGAAGAAATGTTGGCTACCGGCCCAGGTTCCAGGCTGTGTTCATACAGATCTGCTCGCTGCGGGGCAGATCGAAGATCCTTTCTATGGAACGAATGAGCTAGAGCTGATTTGGATTGAGGACTCTGTCTGGGAGTATCAAACCGAGTTCGATTTGAGTGAGGACTTTATAGTTGAGGAGCAGATTGAACTCTGTGCCGACGGTTTGGATACGGTTGCGACTGTTTATCTGAATGGCCATCAGATCGCCACAACGGAGAATATGTATGTCGCGCATCGATGGCAGGTGGGATCGCTCTTGAAGCCTGGGCGAAATGAGCTTTCGATTCGTTTTGATCCTGTGAGCGACTACATCCGCACCCATAGTGCCGACTTCACGCCGCCACGTAATTTTAACGCTGCCACCGGAGGCACTTCGGTGCGTATCCGTAAGCAACCTTGTCAGTTTGGTTGGGATTGGGGGCCGCGTCTGGTCACGGCTGGCATCTGGCAGGATATACGCTTGGAAGCGTGGTCTTCGACGCGCCTGAGAGGCTTTAAAGTGGATCAGACTCACGAAGTATCGGGGGCAGTCGCGCTGGCTGTGACGCCTAATTTTTTGGGTTCTGTGCGTGGCGTCACTTACCATGTGTTGTTGGCTTTAGACGGCGAAGCAGTCGTGCGTGCTGAGGGCAAAGGGAAGCGATCGACTGAACTCGTGGTGAAGCAGCCACAGCTTTGGTGGCCAGCGGGGCAGGGCGCACAACCGCTCTACACGTTGACTTTGATCGCGTTGGCTCCGGATGGTTCGGAGTTGGCGAGGCAGTCCAAGCGTATTGGACTGCGGACGATTCGCTTGGATCGTTCCCCCGACGAGTGGGGCGAGAGTTTCCGTTTTGTGGTCAATGGCCGACCGATCTTTATCAAAGGTGCCAATTGGATACCCGCCGATAGCTTTGTCAACCGCCTAGATCGTGCCGCGTATGCGCGTGATTTGGAGTCGGCGAAGCTGGCTCATATGAACTGTATGCGTGTCTGGGGTGGTGGGATCTATGAAAGTGAAGACTTTTACGACCTATGCGATGAACTCGGGCTCCTAGTGTGGCAGGACTTTATGTTTGCCTGCAATCTTGTGCCTTCGGACCTTGCGTTTTTGAAGAACGTAAAAGTCGAGGCCGAGCAGCAGGTCGCTCGTTTGCGTGATCGTGCTTGTTTGGGGCTGTGGTGTGGTAATAACGAAATCGTTATGCTCAATCTTGAAGACCTAAATGCGTCGCCCAAGCTCAAGCGTGGCTACATCAAGCTTTTTCATGAGCTGCTTCCGCAAGCGGTTGAGCAGTTCGGCGGGCAGACTGACTATTTGCCGAGCTCTGAGTGGCGTGGTGGTTTCGAAAATGGGCATGCGCTCGGCGAGGAACGCGGCGATACCCACTTTTGGGATGTGTGGCATGCGCGTAAACCGGTGAAAGAGTATGAGAAATATAAGTTTCGTTTCTGTTCAGAATTCGGAATGCAGAGCTATTCGTCGCCCGCCACCAACGCGACGTTTGCTCCCAAAGGGGCAAACGTCTTTGGGGACATCATGGAGAATCACCAGAAGAATATCGGCGGCAATCAAGTGATACTCGATTACGTTTCCAGACGCTATCGATTCCCGAAATCGCAGGACGACCTAATCTGGCTCTCTCAACTCAACCAAGCCTACTGTATGCAGGTCGGCGTTGAGCACTATCGACGCATCGCTCCGCGCTGCATGGGCTCAATTTATTGGCAGTTGAACGATTGCTGGCCAGTCGCGTCGTGGTCATCGATCGAGTACACAGGCCGCTGGAAGGCGCTTCACTATGCGGCGCGCCGCTTTCATGCGCCAGCCCTCGTCAGCGCCCTAGTGCCAGGGGATGAGTTCATTGCTGTCGGTAATTATCGTCATAGCAGTGTGAACGAGGTGCACCTTTACTCGGTTTATGACGCGCCTGATTCTACCAAAGGATTGTTGCGCTGGGATCTGTTTCATTTGGATGGCAGGAGGCTACTATCAGGGAAGAAGCAGGTGGCACTACGCTATGGCGAAAGTGTCCGACAAAAAACGCTAAAGCTTGAGAAGTCTATCCAGGAATACGGACGCGATCATGTCTATCTGCGAATAGCGCTTGATGTGGAGGGCGAGCTTGCGAGTCAGCAAACGGTATTCCTCACGCCGCCCCGCTTTATCGAACTGCCGGAAGGGGGAGCGCAGGTGAGCATCGATCTCCTAAGCAAGACTGAAGCGAAGTTATCGGTTTGCTCTAAGGTCTTTCAACACGCATTTACCTACGATTTTGAAGGACTCGATTTCATCGGAGACGATAATGGTTTTGATCTCTATCCCGATGAATTGAGGACCGTTACCATACGTTTCAAGCAGCAGGTCACACTCGCAAAGCTGAAGGCAGCTTTGTGCGATCGTTCACTGGTGGACAGTTACTAGGAGTTTTAGCGGATATCGTGCTTCTGGCACATAAATTACACAGGCACATAAATTACACAGGGCACATAAATTACACAGGCACATAAATTACACAGGGTATTTAATGGCACGCTTGGTTCACGCCGCTTTGGGGCTGGGTGAGAGCCCGCAGGGGGCGAATGGTGCTTTTCTTTTCCCGGGGGAGTGGACGGGGGGAGTGGACGGGGTCATTCGGGGGAGTGACCCCCTTATTCCTCCCAGCCTTTCATCGAGCTCGAAGCAGAAGTGCTCAAGCTGCATGAGGGCTTTTGGACTTAACAGGTCAAAGATTTAGTTCAGAAGACTCTACTGGAATTTGATACGAATAAAAAAGTCTACGGGCGGGTCTGCTGGAACTCTGACTTGCATGTGACGCGTTCCGAGGCTTGTACCAGGGCCTAAATCTTCGAGTTCGACCTCAAGTGGGATTCCTTCATCGCCAGGGCTGAACCAGTGAACCAGATCGGTCGATACTTGAGGGGTTGCAGTCCAGTCCATATCGGGGTCAAAGGTATATTCCATCACCCACATTTCCGCCTCTCGACGCATTGATGGGGTCTGCGTCCTATCGGCTTTTTCAGGATCATATCCCTCGTCCCTTAAAGCGAATTCAAGTGCGTTGGGGACGCCATCCTTATCATAATCACCGCCGGGTAGCCTATCCGCGTCAATCGAGGTAGATTCAAATACTTCCGGCCTGTAGCGCGAGGTCCATTGGCCTAAAGAATCGAGTTCTGAGACACTGGCCAGGTTCTCGGCTACGAAGACAGCAGATGGGAAAACAACGCTTCCAGTGCTCGCATGTATGACTTTTAGATCGTAATTACCTAGAGGGATATCTGCTGGAATGGTGAAGATGATTTGATCGGTTGTTTCGCTAAGATTTTGGCACGCGATGTCTCCGATCAAGATGCGGTTACCGGCGATCAGATTTTTCCCAAGGAGTTTGACGGTCTGAGTTTCGTCTTGTATATGCACGATTGCTGCGCCTAGTTCGGCGAGTCGGGCTTGCGAGAACGCACGATTTTTAAAACTCGTAATACCAGGCTGAGGCCAAGGGGTATATGCGGGATCCAGCACTCGCGTCGGATAGTTCAAGATGGAAACTGAGAAGGGTGCTCCTGGTTGCGTGACCAATAGATCCATCGTGCCGTCACCAGTGAAATCGGCCGCGAGGGAATGATTCGCCATACCGCCCTCGCGCGGCAAGCCGAGCGTTTCGATTTCCGTACCATCGAACTGATAGGCACGGGTGTAATGAAAACTAGAGGCAACGATGTCGAGGCGCTGGTCACCATCGAAGTCGAAAATGATGGGTAGCGACATGTTCGTATCCTCTACTGGCCAACCCGTCGCGATGGTTCCGTCGTGGTGCCAGACGTAGAGGCTTCGCTTGCCGCCGACGAGCGTATTGACTGCCGGGATGACGATCTCAAGATCCCCATCTTCGTCGAGGTCTGCCATCGCTGGCTGGAAAGCGGGCGAGGGCATTTGTTGAGGCCATCCGTCGATGATTTGGCCTGAACTTTCATAAAGGGCGATATGCCCGGAGTAGGTAGCGGCCAAAATTTCAAAATTTGCGTCATGGTCGAAATCTCCTACGCTGACGGAGCCTCCCTGATTAGTCGCGGGACCGAGGGTGCGAGGCCACCCGGGCTTGACGGAGCCATCGGCCTCCAATATGTAGATACTCCCATTGCCTACAATGACGCCGACTTCCATTTCTCCGTCGGCATCGATATCGGCAATTACGGGAGAGCTATTGGATCCGATCGTGCCGAGCCCGAGTTCCACAGGCCAGCCGGTGAGGTCATTGCCAGCCACATCGAAGGCATATACCATAGCGACCCCATTCTGCTCGATCTTCGCTCCTAAAGTGATGACATCGTTTTTCCCGTCCCCATCTAAATCGGCGATGACCGGACCACTAACTTTATTTGTCGAAGATTCGAAGTCGGTTCCTTTGAAAAGATTTTTCGGCCAGCCGGTAAGAATCTGCCCGGTATGAGAGTAAGCATGGAGGGTGAAATACGAGTTGTGCTGCGTTACATTCTGATAGCGCGTCTCGAAGACGACTTCGGCATCGCCGTCACCATCCAGATCACCGACGGCTGCGGGTGCAATCGCAGTGTGAGTTGGATAAAACCGCTTTTGCGCCCAGCCCGGCAGCGTGTTGCCGAGACCGTTTGCGATTGCGATGTCGCATAACCCACCGATGCCGACGAAGTCCATGACGCCGTCACCGTCCACATCGGCAGCCGTCCCCGACCCTGGCATGGAATAGACACTCTTTGGCCAATTGGGAAGCGGGGTGCCGTACGAGTTGCCTATATCGATGGACGTCTGAATTTTGTAGGTTCGACCGTCATCAGTCTCCAGTTCCAGCAAAAGGGTGTGCAATCCGTCGCTGTAGCTAAGTGAATCAAAATTGCCCATCACCCCATTTGTGATGGCGCTGCTCCCGCTGCCGATCGAGTTGTAAGAGTTCAAACTCTCGTGGGCACCCGGCTTGAGGAAGAGGCGATATTCCTTAAGATCAGACGCAAACACGGTTCCATTGACAGAAACAATCCCTTTGACGACTTCATTTGAAAGGGGACTGCTGATTAATGTAATGGCTGTGCCAGTCTGCGCGAGGGCTTCCAAGGCATTCACTTTTCCATAACCTTGTTTCAAATGATCGACTAACAAGAGGTCACAACTGCTGAGAATGGCAGTGGTGATCTCTCCCGAAGTCTTCCCGGGGTTGGCTTGGAGAATGAGGGCAGCGACGGCAGCAACATGAGCGGAGGCTGGGGAAGTTCCTGACACGCGGGTGAAGAATGCTCCCTCGCGTTCGGTTGGCAAAGACCAGCGTGATGCCAGAGTGAGGATGTCGTAGCCCGGCGCGACGACATCGACCAATGAATTATAGGTCGAGAATCTCGCAATACTGTCTCCAGGTGTAATCGCTCCCACACTCAAAACTTGCGGGTGCGATGATGGGTAGCGGAGCTCTTGAACACCCGAATTACCTGCCGAACCGACGAGCACTACGCCAGCATCGTAGGCCTGTTGCACGGTGTCTGCTTCGAGTTGAGAGTATCCGGTTCCTGAAAAGCTCATGTTTATAACCTTGGCACCGTTGGCGACTGCGTAGTTGATCGCTCGGACGTTATCCGAAACGAATGAGATGCCGTTCCCGTTTTTGAGCGTCATAATTTTTGCATTCGAGGCAATTCCGGCAATACCAAAGGCGTTGTTTTGCGTTGCGGCGATGACGCCACTCATGGCGGTGCCGTGACCGTGGACATCCTTCAAATCGCTCGCTTCATCAGTCTGGAAGTTTCAACCATAGTAGTCATCGATAAAACCGTTACTATCGTCGTCTATGTCGTTGTTGGGGATTTCGTTTTCGTTGACCCATGACTGCCCCAACAATTCCGGATGATTGAAATCTATCCCCGTATCAATCACAGCGACGATGACTTCGCTGATGGGCACCGCACTCTCCCATGCTTCTTTAACCTGCATCGCATCCAGTGCCCATTGGTCTGCGTAGGGTTGGCCCCAAGACCCAACTGAGTCGGCGAATGGATCGTTTGCGCCAGTGGTCGGTAGTCTTACGAAGTCTTTTTCAACGCGAGAGATGCCGTCGACATGACTCAAAGCAACTTTGGTTTTTTCGAAAGTTTCCACCGACGTGACGTCTTCGACTTGAACGAGCGCGGTATTACCTTTGGGCGAAAGAGTTCGCAAGATGAGGCCAATTTCCGCGAGTTCATTCTTGACCTGCCCCCAATTTTGGGTGTCCGCCTTGGTCAGGAGTAGTCCATTGGCACGGAAAATCTCTACGGAGACGTCCGTTTGCCCCATCGGCCTCGTCTCTATTACAAAGACTCGCTCACCGGCTTTCGTTTTAAAAAGCGTGGAGGTTTTTGCGATTTGTTCTGAATGGAGGATCGACTCTTGAACACTCAGCTTTTCTGCCTCGTCGAAATGGTCTAACCAAGAATTTGGCTCCTCCAGTATTCCCTCGCGTTCAACTAAGGGCCTGGCTTCTTTGGGTAGGGTAGTGCTCTCGTATGGGCTTGCTTTCTTGGTTCCTGTTTTCGAAGAGCTGTTTGTTTCATTTAGGAACGGCAGCGCGGGGCTCTTGTTTAGGCGAGAGGGGAATGATTCCCTTATTCCTCCGTGGAACAACTTTCCAGCTTAGTTGAGCGCTAAGAATTTGGCGTTCCAACTTGCCCAAAAACTCACTTAGTCGGCGGGGATTGGATTGAAGGAACAACACTCGCGAAAGCCCAAAAGAAAACGCTGGCAACTACCCAGTAGCGTGTAATATTCACAGTCGCCGCCCTTCCCGCTCGGTGCTCAACAGACGCCGACGTTCACCCCGCCGCACGAAGAAGTAGATCAATGCGCCGATCCAATTCGTTAGCACAATTACCAATGCCCAGACCAGTTTATCATTCCCCTCTGAGCTCTCGTGCTTGAGGCAATCGACCAGCATCCAAATCCAGAAGGCAAAAGCACCCGCCCCAAAAAGCATGAAGCCTAAAAAAAAGAGGAATTGAAAGAGCATGAATGCGCCGGGGATATTTTGGGATTCCATAATGGTGATTTTGGTTAGTTAGTAGAATGCCGTTGCTCACTCAGGCAGGTTGGGCCTTTTGTTGTCAAATGGGTCGATCGGGCTAGATTCTGGTTCGTTCGTCTTCTTGTAAACCACAACTGCATCGGTAGCACTCCAATAATATTCTGAGCCAGCTTGGATGCAGATCGAGTCAAGTAGTTCAAAATGAAGAAAGAATGCAAGTAGAGCCAAGCAGTTGAGGACAACTTCGTTACGCGCTTCAGGGCACATTATTGAACAAATTTAACCCCCTGCTGTGGGCAAGCCTACGGGGCCAGTCCACGCATTCTAACATTTTTTAACCCATGTATTTGATTCAATAGGGAAAGCAATCAAATGGAGCAATCAAATTGGACCCCATCGACAATACGACGTCGAGTTTCACTTAGAAATGGAGTGCTAGGGTCATTCTTAGGGCAACTAACACCTGTGTAACCTACATAACTATTTGCTGTAAAAGTAAATATTGACTTTAGTTTTTATAAAGTGTGGGTTTATTTTTACAAGGATCCTGCAATGAAACATATTAAGCGTAATCTAACTGAAAACATCTTGTTTGCCTTAAAGAACAACCCTGTTGTGTTTCTGAACGGGCCTAGGCAAGCAGGTAAGAGCACCTTAGTGCAGGAGCTCTCGGGCACCGACTATCTGGCTGAATATGTTACCTTTGACAATGCCACTCAAATGTCGGCGGCTTCAGTCGCCCCCGAGGCGTTCCTGACAAAACGTGACGGAGCCTTAATTATCGATGAGGTGCAAATGGTGCCGGAATTGTTCCGCCCCCTGAAAATGGTAGTCGATGAATTACGCCTTGCTGACAAAGCAAATAGCAATGGCCGCTTCCTACTGACAGGATCCGCCAATATAATGGCCTTGCCGAAGCTCTCAGAGCCTCTAGTCGGGCGCATGAGCGTCAAAACCCTCTACCCTCCATCCAGCGGCGAGGTGTTTGGCGGTGAAAGCGCCTTCTTGGATAACTTGTTTGCGGGCAACTTCTCTACACCCAAAACAAGGGTTTCACTCAATGAAGCGATCCGCGCGGCAACCTTCCCCGAAATATCAGGTAAAGAAGCTAGGGAGCGCAGTGAGTGGTTTGAGGGGTATTTAACGACCATCCTTCAACGTGATGTGCGAGCCATTGCCGAACTTGATAGGATCAGCCTCTTACCCGTGATGCTTCGCGTCCTTGCCGCACGTGCCGGTAGCCTCATGAATGATGCCAGCATATCGCGTGACTTGGGACTGAATGCCGTCACCAGCAAAAGTTACCGTGGTATTTTGCAAGCTATGTTCCTGAGTTTCGATGTGCGCCCATGGTATCGAAATATCGGTAAACGCCTCGTTAAATCGCCCAAGGGCTACTTGATTGATACCTTATTGTTATGCCATTTACTTGACTGGAACCTCGACGACTTGAGCGCTAACAAGCATGATCTTTATGGCCATGTGGTTGAAAACTTCGTTGCGACCGAACTGCTGAAACTTCTCTCATTTTCCGAAGTCAGAGCGAAGCTTCTTCATTTCCGCACCAGCGATGGTAAGGAGGTTGATTTTATCTTGGAGCGTCCCGATGGCAGGCTTGCGGGCATTGAGGTGAAAACGTCAACCCGGGTAGATACGGGTGATTTCAAAGGATTGAGGGAATTACAAGAGACCACTGATAATGATTTTCAATGTGGTATCGTATTATACGCGGGCAAGGACGTCGTTCCATTCGGAGAAAAGCTTTTTGCCGTGCCGCTTTCTGCGCTCTGGCAATAAGATCATTTGGGAACTTTTTTGTTACTATGTTTGCCCCCTTTTTTGTTACCTATTTTGTTCCAAATGTAATGACATGACTCCTTTCCGAGTTTCTGATAGATTCGCAGACTTCGGGAAGTGAGGTGATGCCGGTGTCTCGGAGGTGTATGGTTGGCGATTTTCTCAGCCGTTTGCGGATATTGACCGAAAGCGGAGGGAGGATTCTCAGGAGAAAAGCTCCTTCCAACACTTCGACATGGTCTTGGATGGTCTTTGGGTCGAGCTTGACCAGCTCGGCCAGCGGATCCATGAGGCGGCGACCGATCGAGACGGCTCCGCGCACGGTGAGGTCTTGATCGGGAAACTCGTCACGGGCGGCTTCGGAGGCGGAGTAGATCGACGCGCCAGATTCGTTGACACTGATAATAAGAATCTTCGCCGAAAGCCCGAGGCCGCGGAAGAAGGCTTCTGTCTCACGGCCGGCTGTGCCGTTGCCGATGGCGATCGCTTCGATGTCGTAGCGTTCGACCAGCGCCTTGGCCTCGACGGTGGCGCGTTCGACTTGGCCGGCTCCACCCGTGCAGTAGAGGACGTGGTTGAAAAGGAGTTTACCCTGCGAGGTAAAAACTAGAGACAGGCTCTAAAAAAATTCCTGTAGTGACGTGACGCTAGTCGCGTCGTCCGTCGGACACGAGCATCTCTACCATGCGCCTATCTCACTGACCCTGTGCCTTCTGCATGGCCCGTTGGGCGTCTTCCGGACGGTTTAATTTAGTATAGGCCAGCGAGAGGTTATACCATGCGCGGTAATAGTCAGGTGCCATCGCGACGGTTTCTTCGAGGTAGCCGACGGCTGTTGAGAGGTCGCCGGTTTCGGCAGCTAAGAGTCCAAGTGAGTAAGGGAAGCGTGGGTCTTCGGGGGCGCGTTCCCATCCAGCAAAGAGTTGCGTGCGTGCTTCTTTGTTGAGCCCCGCACTGCTTAGCAGAATGGCTCCTTGGTGATACATCTCAGCATTTACGGAATCGAGTGAAATGGCACGTTCGACATACTCCAAAACCTGGGAGGGGCGGCTCTGGCGCGCCGCTTGATTGGCCAGCATGAGTAGGCTCTGGGGGCGGTCAGAATTGAAGTTGAGATACTCCGCCCATTCTTTGGCCGCGACGGGATCGACCACGTCTTCGTTACGCGAAGCGAGTCCACGGCTGGCGGCGATGCGCACGGAGCGGCTTTCGTCTTTCAGCTGGTCGAGCAGCAATTCTTTGCCATTTTCCGTCGCGGCCAGTCCGCTGGTTGCGCGGACACGTACCAGCGTGCTCTCGTGATCGAGTAAGCTGCGCAGATGGGCTTCGGCCTCGGTATTGGGCAGATAGTTGGAGATGAGTCCAGCGTAGGTGGCTTGCCAGGCGGGGATGTCTTCCTTCTGGGCTAGTTCTAAGAGTGCGGGTAGGCCGGCGGGATCATAGGCGTAGGCCTTACTGACTGCACGGGCACGGGCGCGTTGCGGGCTCGCTTCGAGCTTTTCGCCATACCAGGCCTCGGCGTGCTCTATGTTCCACGCGAGGCTTTGGTCGGAGTGACAGGTGCTGCAGGCATTGGGGATACCCAGTTCTTTGGTCATTAATGGGTCGGGAGAGTGGAAGCCGTGATCGGCGCGCCAGTCGACTTGCATGTAAACGGTTTGCGGCATATGGCACTCGACGCAGCGGTTACCTGTGCTGCCTTCGGGGTGGAAGCTGTGTTTGACGGGGTCGATGACGATGGCATCCATGACGCCCGCTTCATGGCAACGCATGCACAGCATGTTGTTTTCAACGGGGAGAATGCGCTCCAGCGAGTGCGGGTTGTGGCAGTCCATGCAGGTCACGCCTTTGTGCCCCATTCGGCTCATTGCGAAAGAAGCGTGGACAAAGACTTCGTCGAGGATTTGCCCATCGGCATAGTAGAGTCCCGGTTGATCGGGGAGCGAGAGCGCGAAGTGGTCGTCGTATTTATCGCCAGGAAGAAAGGCGTCAGCCGTCAGCTGGTCGCGGCGGGCGTGGCAGGTCAGGCAGTTTTCTTTGGTTTGCACGGCGTCGAGTGGATGGAGCCCTGTCGTGTAGTCCTCCCGTTGGGAGGCCACGAGGTGTTCTTCGAGCCCACTGTGGCACTCCGCGCAGGCGATGCCTTGTTGAATCCATGTAGATCGGTAGAGATTTTTTTCGTAGTCGAAGCCTTTTTTGTATTCGGTCGTGTGGCAATAGGCGCAGTTGGAATTCCAGTTCATGCCTTGTCCTGTCCAGTGTCCCCATTCGCCGGGCATGCGGTCTTGGCCTGCATAGACATCGACCCAGCGGTCGTTGAGCACATCATAGGTCGCGCTGATGGTTTGAAAACGGTTGCCTGGCTTGTGGGCGAGGTATTGGCGGAGTGGTGTTTCACCGATCACACCGACCAGGTCGTATTCCTCCTGCGAGCCGTCTTGGGCGATCACGCGTAGTATGAAGGCCTTGTCGATCTGCACCATTTGGTAAGTCACGCCGGACTCTTGGATCTCTCGTGTGCCGGTGAAAGCGGCGGCATCTTTGCGCACCGAGACCGGGCGGTTGGCTTTGGCGTGGTGGCTTTGTTTCCAATCAGTCACCGCTTTTTCGTGGCAATTAATACACGTGTCTGGCCCGGTTCTTACCAGCAGCGGGGGATTGTGGGAGAAAGGGAAAGTCTGACCGGGCTGTCGGCTTTCGCTTGTTGGCTCGGCAGGCGTATCCGTAGAATCACTACAGGCGCTGAGAAATAGGCTAAGGGAAACGATCGCTATCGAGAGTGGGTGTAATTGACGGAACTTTGACATGCGCATACGAGGACAGCCAGCTAACAGGATTTGTGCAACGCAAAATAGTAGTGTACTCTCTGCGTGAAATCGTAGCGGAAGCGGGAACCGCTTTCGATCTTTGAACTCCGGCTAAGACAACGAGGTCGAAACGGCTTCGCCGATGAACGTAGTGCCTGAGCTTGTTTCAATGCCCTTTGGGTGCGCTGCTCCAATAAAGCGACAAGAGTGTCGCTTCTACCTCACGCCCTAAAAAAACGCCACCCCTCACAGGGCGGCGTTGATCGATTAAGATAGCTAATCGTTTAAAGTAGTTCTTTGGCTACTTTTGCCACGTTGTCGGCAGTCATTCCGAGTTGAGCCATCACGATGTCGCCTGGTGCGGAGATACCGAAACGGTCGATGCAGACAGTCTTGCCGCTGAGGCCGACGTATTTGCCCCATGTGCTGGAGACGCCCGCTTCCACCGCAACACGTGCAGCGCAGCAGTTTGGGAGGACGCTCTGAATGTAGTCCGCGCTCTGACGCTCGAAGCGCTCGAAGCAAGGCAGGGAAACCACGCGCACGCCGCTGCCCAGTTGTTCGGCAGCACCCATCGCATGTTGTAGCTCGGAGCCAGTCGCCATCAGAATGAGCTTCAGGTCGCCGCTTTCTTTTTTGGCGATGTAGCCACCCTTGAGCACGCCTTCGCGCCGCTCGCAGATGCTGAGACTGTCTTGCGCTGGCACGTTTTGACGCGTGAGGATCAGAGCGGTTGGGCCGTCGGTGCGCAGCATCGCTGCGGCAAAAGCGCCAGCAGTTTCTTCCGCGTCCGCAGGACGGATCACGTCGAGATTTGGGATCACGCGCAGGCCGCTGACGGTTTCCACCGGTTGGTGAGTGGGGCCGTCTTCACCGACACCAACAGAGTCGTGGGTGAATATGTAAGTCACAGGAATCTTCGCAAGTGATGCGAGGCGGATGGAGCCGCGCATGTAATCGGCGAAGACGAGGAAAGTCGCGCCGCTGGCTCTGAAGATGCCGTCGTAAGCGATACCGTTGCAGATCGCGCCCATGCCGTGTTCGCGGATACCGAACCAGATGTTGCGGCCAGCGAAGTTGTTGGGGCCGAAGTCGCCACCGTCTTTGATATAGTTCTTGGTCGAACCATACAAGTCGGCCGAACCGCTGATCAGGCAGGGGACTGCTTTGGCCACGGCTTGGATTACGGTGCCGCCGGAGGCGCGGGTCGCCGCCTTAGTGCCAGCGGGGAACTCGGGAATACTGCTCATGAGATCGGCAGGGACGCCGCCTTCAAGTTCAGCAGCGAGCTCAGGGTTGGCTGCGCTCCATGCGGCGAATACGCCTTCCCATTCCTGGTAAGTCGCGGCGCCCGCTTTGGCGACCTCAGCAAAGTGTGCGCGCACTTCGTCGGATACGTAGAAAGTCTCTTCCGGCAGGCCGAGTCCCTTACGGGCAGATTCGGCAAACTTCGCGCCGCCTTCACCGTGGCCGGCTGCGGTGCCTTCGACTTCAGGGATGCCCTTGCCAATTGTAGTCTTGGCAATGATTACCTTGGGCTTGCCGTTGTCGTTGGCCTTGGCCTTAGTGACGGCCTCATTAATTGCGGCAAGATCGTGTCCGTCGATCACGACGGCGTCCCAACCTTGCGAGGTGTAGTAAGCTGCCGCGTCTTCGCTTTGAGTGCGGTCAGCCATCGCGTCGAGGGTGACGTCGTTGGAGTCGTAGATCAAGATGAGGTTATCAAGATGGTTGTGCCCGGCAAAAGCGATGCACTCCTTGGCCACACCTTCTTGGAGGCAACCGTCGCCGTGGAGGGCGAACACGTGCTGATCGAAGATCGTGTGGTCGGCGGTGTTGAACTTCGCCGCGGCACGTTTGCCAGAAAGCGCGTAGCCGACCGCGTTGCCGATGCCTTGGCCGAGGGGGCCAGTGGTCGCTTCGACCCCAGCGGTGTCGCCAAACTCAGGATGCCCCGGAGTCTCCGAGCCGAGTTGGCGGAAGTTTTTGACTTCTTCGAGAGAGAGGTGGTAGCCCGAAAGATGGAGCCATGAGTAAAGAAACATCGAGCCGTGGCCGGCGGAGAGCACGAAACGGTCGCGGTTCAGCCACTTGGGTGCGGCGGGGTTATAGCGGAGGCCGCCAGCACCGTAAAGGACGGCACCGATTTCGGCACAGCCGAGAGGCAGGCCGAGGTGGCCGGAGCTGCAGGCGTGAATCGCATCGATCGCAAGGCCGCGGGCTTGTGTCGCTGCTTGGGAGAGAATCTCAGTTTGCATAATATTTTTTAGTTGAGTGCCCGAGCTGGGCGGGTTTTCGGTATTCTGAAAGCGAAGAAGATGAACGGATGCCCTGTAATGAAAAGGAAAAATAAGGAATTCCCCATAAATTTGCTTAATGACAGTCATTCAGAACTCGACTCTGAGCGGGGAGCACTCTAGCTCGAAAGCATGACTCATGAAGAATTAGAAGAAGGCAACGCCCTCAATCTCGATTTCGCAAAGCTCCGCAAGGTCGCCAACTGCGAGTCCGACGTGCTGACTGCCATCGCTCAAGATGCGCAGACGGGGGAGGTGCTGATCGTCGGTTATGCCAACGAACTCGCGCTCCAGACCGCCCGCGAATGCGGCATGGCGACCTTTTGGAGCACCAGTCGCAATGAACTCTGGATCAAGGGCAAGACCAGCGGCGATTACCTGAAAATCGAAGATATTCGCATCAATTGTGAGCAAAACTCGATCCTCTATAAAGTGACACCCGCCGGGAAAGGCGCTTGCCACACCAAGAATCAAGCAGGCATCGCCCGTTCCGGCTGCTACTACCGTCGCCTCAAAGCAGACGGTTCGCTGGAGTTTGTGGATTCGGATAAAGTGTAATTCGTGGCGTGCCCGCTTGCCGGGCGCCGTGTGGGTTATGTAGTCAGGACTCTCTGCACCCACTCTTACGGGGGCGTCCGACAAGCGGACACGCCAGGGTTCAATTATCTCTGCGGGGTAAGCTGTACGAAGATAATTCAGTCGTAGCCGAAGCGGTAACGCTTTGGATCGCTCGACACACGCGGCTCAGACCGTCCAAAATCTTACGATTTCGGCTACAATTACCCCGCACATTTAATTGCATGGCGCCATCCAAAGCTCGTTGAGTTGGGAAGTCGCTGGAACGAAACATAAACCAAATAATAAGAAAGGAACGAAGGCAGTCTTAGCCTCTGCATAGTAGCGCTTGAAAAGCGTATCCACTAAACAGCTAAGCATAGCGAACACAGCAAAGAAGTATCCGCACGAAGCAATCACGGTGCTGCATCCGAATCTGGACGAGCATTGGCTCTGGGAGGCCAGTCAGCGCGTAAGCAAAAGCGGCGCGACTGGAGTGGACGGCCAGAGTCATGCCGACTATGAGGAGAGTAAAGCGCAGCGGCTGAAGGACTTGCTCCGAAAAGCGAAGGACGGCAGTTACCTCGCCCCGCCTGTCAAACGGGCTTATATCCCTAAAGACGGTGGCGAAACGCGCGAGATCGGCATTCCGGCGTTTGAGGATAAGATCCTGCAACGAGCCGTGGTGATGCTACTGGAGCCGATCTACGAGGGGGAGTTTTACGACTTTCCCTTCGACTTCCTCGGCTTTACCCACTACTGGGGCAAATCGCGAAAAGGCAATAATGTGGTGCATCGGAAAACCTCCGCTAAACGCTTCCGCCACTCACTCAAAGCAATTAAAGAGTGGGGCTGGGAGCACCGTCACATGTCGCTGAAAGAACAACAGGAACAGATCAACAGGAAACTTAGCGGCCACTACGGCTACTATGGGATCACAGGTAATATCCGAAGCTTAAGCCGCTTGCGACAAGAAGTGCAAAAGCACTGGCGTAAATGGCTGGGTAGAAGAACCCGAGGCGGGCCAATGAATTGGAACCGCTTCAAAGGGCTATTGGCGAACTATCCACTGATCCACCCTAAGATCGTCCATAGCTATAAAACTCCCAGCGAAATCATGATCTGAGGAACCGTGTGCGTTAATCGCGCTCGCACGGGTCTGTAGGAGTGCGGTCGAGCAATCGGCCGCACGACCCTGCCGACACGCCACCTTCCCTACTTTTCGCGTTGACCCTGCCTGCGCAGTCGCGAATCTAGCCAACTTTACATCTGCTCCCGTAGTTCAATGGATAGAGCGGCGGTCTCCGAAGCCGCAAATGGCAGTTCGAATCTGCCCGGGAGCACCACTCGAAAAAGGCTCTAAAGCCTTTTTTTGAAGGGCTTAAGAGTGATTGAGTATGGTTTTATGTAAATCCAACAATTCCCTTAAATGGACAGTTTTGGTCATAAAAAGCCGATTAATGGGCAAACTTTAGTCAAACTTTTGGCCATCATTGATCGTCGTTTAGCTGAATCTTTTCCCTCGCCGCAACCCGTTCTTTTAGGGATGGGAGCTAAAAAGGGGTCATGTCGGAATGGCACGAACTTAAGCGACTTTTACGTCGTTTTCTTAGATCGCCCTTTCAGGGCTCGATATCTTTAACCCATTGATACCTGGGGCTTTGCCCCAGGCTGACATAGTTTGCCCCGTTGGGGCGAG
>Ga0209390_10003077_pt1 | contig 27773 bp, 28 predicted proteins | sample BON01_FD_187212 | JGI IMG/M metagenome (GOLD analysis project Ga0209390, IMG submission 187212) | Freshwater microbial communities from Lake Bonney liftoff mats and glacier meltwater in Antarctica - BON-01 (SPAdes) (version 2) | ecosystem: Environmental > Aquatic > Freshwater > Ice > Glacier...
CCAACGCAACGAAATCGTCGCATCCCCGGCAATACCGCAGGCCGTTTTTTTCAGGCTCGTGTCTGTTGCAGAGGGTGGCGTTGTCTGTGCCGTCATTGGACACGAAGCATGCCACTGGGAAGTATGCCTTGCATTTGACGCAGAAGCGCGCCTTTTTGGGTGGTGACAGCGCTGCAGTGGTGACATCCGACAACATGGCGTCGGTGTTTGTGTCTAGGATTGTAGTCTCACGCACACAATGTGGGCTTTATACGCCGCTTCCTAATAATAGCCCGTACGTATGTGTATATATATGTTATTTTTTGGAGAGAATTGAATCTGAGAATCCAGGGTGCATTGGGGCACGATGTTTGGTATTGCGGTGGACGAGTGCGGGTCGACGTGCAACGCAGAGGAGCTGGTGGCAGACAAGACAGAAGCGGAGGTTGGCAATGCCAAAAAGCGCAAGTATTTCTGTGTGGCGTGTGTGGGTGGAAAACACCCAGTTTCTTTGAACGTCCGCCACGCGGTAGATCATGTTGACAAAAAGCGGAACTATACGGCGCGGGCGTGGTTTTCGCACCATGGGGGTGGTGGTGCGGGGAATTCGGGTCAGGATGTGCACTCCCCTGAAACGGAGAAACATTGGCTGGCAAAGCACATCCTGTCGCAGCACGGCGAACGGTGGTGTTTCATAAGCTCGCAGTGCACTGGCTGTCCGAAACACACGAAAATGGAGAACGGGGTGGGGGCCACTGGAAGGGTAGAATTTCCAGAGACGACGGCAGACGGGATCACGTACATTTTTGACACGGTGTTGCTGCGGGGGGAGCCTGGCAGCGTGGTGGTGAGCAGTGTGTTAGAGGTATGGGCCACGCACGAGACGTCGGATGCAAAGCGTGAGTATTGTCTAGACCAGGGATACACGTTTGGGGAGTTTGACGCGGACCACGTGCTGGAGGCACACCGGAGTGCCCCAAAAAACTCAGTGTATGAGCTTGAAAACCTGAAGATCCGTCGTTTTGAGTGCGAGGAGTGCTCGCATGCGAGGATGCAAGTGGCGATTCGCCAAGAAGAAGAAAGATTGTTGGCGATGGTGGTGGCGCAGGAGGCGCGGGAGGCGCGGGTGTTGGCAGAGCAAGCAAGGACGCAAATGGTGATTCGCCAAGAAGAAGAAAGATTGTTGGCAGAGCAAGCTGCGAAGGTGCTAGAGCGCGACATGAATTTGAAAATAGAAGAAGAAGAGAAGAAGCGGCGTGTGGTAGCGCTGTTTCCGGGTGTGACTTTGTCCGACGAGCGTGCTGAGTATCTGCACTCCATTCTGTTTGTGTCGGACGAAGAGAAGAAGAAGAGGGAGGTTGCAGCGCAAGCGAATTACGACAAATGGGCAGCAACCCAGGTCGACAAAGTGAAGGCACGGCAGAAAAGAGATGACGAGAGCCATCAGCGATGGGTTGTTGCACGTAGGGAGCTGCAAAAGAAAAAAGATGGTGTGGCGTGAAACTTGGTTGAAACAAGAGGGTGTTTTTGACTGCGTTTATTAGCGGAGGCCACAAGTCACACAGAACGAGGCTTCATGGAAAGAGGCTTCAATGAGAGATAGCGAGGGAGAGAGAAAATGCAAAGTTTGGGGAAGATAAGCAGTCGATTGCAGCTTTGGCTCTTCCTTTCAAGTACAAATTCTGGAGAATTTTGGGAGCTTGCATGTTATTATGGTCGATTGTGGATTCCAAGTAGGAACGTGTTGACTGCATCAGGACATGTGTGGACTTGCGGACACACTGACCGTCTGGAACCACCCCAAGTTGGCATCGAAAAAAATTGTCTCCAACCTCCAGAGCGTTTTAATAACAGAAAAATCGTGATGGTAGCGTCTGGCGCCCGCCACCTTCTACGCCATCTCTTCCTTGCTGCAGATTTGGCATTGGATGAAGATGGCATACTCTGGACGTGGGGAGATAATAAAAACACTATGAACAAAAACATTCCGATGATGATTGCGAGGGATTTGACGACGGCTGGAAGATATTTGATGCGTCGCGTCAGATTTGAATGGTTTCAAGTTTTTCTATTTCTTCATTTCGTTTCTGGCGTAAGCTGTCGTGCACAAGACGCCATGCTGGGTCTGTAAAACACTCGCGGGCATGCAAACGTAAAGCGTCCACCTCTTCCTGCCATGCTTGTTGAATCAAAGCAAAACGCGCCTCTTGTGTCTCGCACATGTGTCTGTAATTGTTGCGCGTGGCATCCCTCTGGTCATTATTTTGGTCCATACGGGCGGCATCGGCGATCTGTCGGCGGATTTGTTGCACTTTACTATGGTTCAGAGAGGTGTTTTCGATGCCCTGTAACCATAATTCCTCCCTTGCATCAGTAATTGACATTAGTTGGCGTCTTAGACGCATTACTGTCAGTTGTTGTTGGTCCATTTTGAGGTCACCTGTGCCGTATGTCGTGTCTTGCGTTTCCATGTTGTGTTGGCATTTATATACAATTTGTAATTGAAGTACTCGACGACAACGTTTCTGCTCTCGTTTGCGCTCTCGTTTGACACTCTCGCACACGACGTGGGGCTTGGCATCTCAACAAAAAGATCTGCTGAAGCCAGTAACATCTGTGAAGCTAAACCGCCGCTCAGCAGTGGTCAGGGTAGAAGTGCAAGTACAATGGTATTTTCCACAGAAAGTATGTTGATTGTGAATAATAGCAATGGCACTAGGTATGTGTATGTATATGATGTTGCTTATGGCCATCCGAGCTGTTGTTGTCGGTTGACAAGATCCTGTTCCTGCTGTGCCAGTCCCAGAGCCATATGACGATCACGTGCGTCTTGACGGGCTCGACATTTCAGTTCAAACGCTTCTTTCCTTTGCTGGCTGGTTTTTTCCATTGCGAGCAATTGTCTTTGACGACGTGCGATTTGTCCTTGTATCACTTCTTCTTTCTTCTGGGCGTCTAGCACCTCCTGTCGATCGCGCAAGCGACGGCGTTCCTCAACACGTTCTTGATACTCAAACAGAAGTGTAGTTGCGTGAACCTGGCGTTGCATTTGCTGCTCGATTGATTCTCCTTGACGCCGATCCATGAGCTCGCGACGATAGGTTTCTTGTTGATGCATTTCTCGCATATTGCGTCGTTCCTTTTTTTCTGCGTGCTTTGCCTCGCGTTCAGCCAGGAAGCGATGGAGTCGCGCGTCACGGGTTTGTTTATCGGGCAGCAGGATCGTGTTAAATGAAGCATCATATATTTCATGCGATGAGCCGGCCGGGCCGTGTATGTGTTGAGGGATGCCATTTTGGTATTGCATTGCATCCGTTCGGGCACGCATGTGGTGGTTGATATGCCTCTTTCTCACTACTTATATATAACGAACACATTGCACTTCTGACCAAAACCGTGTGATTGCTCTCATCGGTGTTTCTGGCTTCTGTCCACCATCCTCCACACATGGCCCACGCAACTATTGCAGTTTCGAATTTAGGCCCAGATTTTTGACAGTGTTGTTTATTCGAAACCGACAGGAAATGTCAATTGTGTTCTCCTGGATAAGTATATAAAACAGCTGTGTCGAAGAGGCGGGGACTTTAAGCACATGCTGCTGCCCCCACCGTATACGCGCGACTCACTTGTGATATGGCAAGTTTTCTCCTCGGACACCAGATTCGCCTCGCCATTGTTCAAGCAGTGGCTGTTTGTCTTCTGCAGGGACGTGGGCATTGAAGCCCTTAGTGACTTTGTGAAGATGGACATAGACATGGCAGAGGAATCTGCGGCGTGGAGGCAGCTGTCCGCAGCCGACAAGCAAGCCATCTCCAAACTATTTGGGCGCAGACCAGATACTGAGCGGGGCTACGTTGAGCAGGCAAAGAAGTGTCTACATGCGCTATGCCAGAGGCGCATGTTTCCGTTCAGCATGTCAGAGCAAATGGTTGTAATGTCGCACATACTGGCGGACATCAACCTAGATCACGACAACATCCTTTATCCAAATGTCACGAATGCTGCGGAAGTGTGGTTTTTCCCCGCGGAAGTGGCGATGCCTCACATTTCATGGCAGTAGGGTTCGACTACTCACACGAATTTGTTTAATAAACATGGAACTTGAAATCGTTGCCACTATTTCATAATCCTGCCCTGCAACGGGGTTGGACGCGGACGCCAGCTCGCCCTTGGGGTTGAGATGTGTGGGGACTGTCCTGAAATCGACTTTTGCTGGCTGTTTCTGTTCGCTTTTCACGAATGCATTTCATACATTCCGGGTATCGCGCTGGTGATCTCATTTTCTTCCCTTCAAATCCCCGTTGCTCACCCTTTGTACAGTATATAAACACGCGGGTGGAAGAAATTTCGAGTACAATCTGAGCCTCCAGGGACCTTTAGTGGAGAAAGTGTTGGGGTCATACCCACTACGCATTTACTCCACAATGAGTGGTCCTAACAAGCTGGTTCGCCATTACACACTATGTCCTCCCAAGTTTTGGAAATACTCTACCAACCCCAAGCGGGCTGAAAAAGAGTGGAAAATAATGACGACGAAGACAGCGTCGAAAACCCCATCGGTATCTGCCTCGGCATCTGCATCGGCATCGGCATCGCCCAAAGCCCGCAAGAAGAAGGCACCACCAGCAACTCTCCCTGCGCCCAAGGCGCGCCCAAAGGGCAGGAAGAAAAAGGCTGCTAGTAAGTAGACAACGTTGGGGACCAGCATAAGTGAGAAAACACAACAAAAACACCGGGCATAATTGGTTGGTTTTATACCAGTTGGGTTCGATTCCTAGCGTGCCTTGGTCTTGAGATGTTCTATTGCACGCGAATATACCTATTCTGAAACATATGTCCAAGCTTTGGCGCAAACCATATATTTTAAAACGAAAATAGTCTGTAAACAGAGTTGTGGCATTTCATGTATATATCTACTCGTATATGCAAGATGAACGAAAGGTGGTCTACGATGTATGTGCCTACATGTTTGTTTCTTCTGATGCTTGTTTGCACCCCGCAACCCGTTGATGCGGACCAACTGCATTTAGCGGACACATGTGAAACACTCTACGGGTACCGTCCATATGCATATACCACTTCATATCCCGTGTTTGATGTGGGAAACATTGGTGGTTTTGTGCGGTTGCCTGGTGTTGCAAACAACAACGTTTTACTGAACAGAAAGGGTGAAACTGGAGGCCTCAGTACCATAGATGTTACCACTGGAATCACTACATGCGCTATACCAGAGGCGCTTTTCCGTCGAAGCAGTTCCGCAACCATGAGCTGGGGTTTAGGGCCTAAACTCATCTACAGGCACATGTGTCTGACTGTTGAAATTTAGGGTTTATATACACACAAGCACATGTGTCCCGCCAATACAATCCCACAGACAACTCCACAGACAGCTGCTCAGATGCGTGAAATCGGATGTGTGTCCTCTGGAAACTAGCTGAATGACAAGCGTCTTTTCCGTCGAAGCAGTTCCGCAACCATGAGCTGGGGTTTAGGGCCTAAACTCATCTACAGGCACATGTGTCTGACTGTTGAAATTTAGGGTTCAATGTTTACGCTTTACGATTAAATCTAACAATCTCGAGTTTATTCTGGGTCCCACCCGCGATGAATCACCGTCGGCATGTAATCTACAAGATGCATCAAATGGCCAACCCCGGGGCCTGTGTCCTTTGAATTTGTTGATTGCGCCAACTCTGAATGCGCTGATGTATCACAGTGCACCGTTGGAACACTACCATTAACATGGCAATGTACAGACGGCATATAATGACCCAGCCGAGAATACAGGCACATATCAAGCCATACCGCACTGATTCGTCAAGAGAGATAAACACAGCGAAGCCCCGTACAAGAAGATCGTCCATCTCTTGCAGACTAGTTCTGTTGACGACGGGCTCGGTGACATGGTTGGTATAGCTATAATCAATCGAATTTTCGGCGCGCAGGGTCTGTTGATGCATTTGGGCCAAAATATGAATCGGGTGTGTGCCATTCATATGGACGGCGGGATACTTTGCAGAGGACGACATCTGTTCGAGTTTTGTGTGTGCGTGTGTGTGCGTGTGTGCAATAGATGTCGGTCACAAGTACAAGCTCGGGCATGTTAGCATGTATCTTCAAAAACTGCACATCATTTGTGATTCTGAAGGCAGCCGCGATATGTTGTTACCACCAGTGTCACTTCTGTGTCTTCTGTCGACGGTTCCGAGAAGCAAGGCAGACAGACCGAGACAGTTCCGCCACCATGAGCGGTGTACAATCAAAAGCACAGCAAGTATGCGGCTTCAAGACCGTGTTTGCGTGGAATACACCCAATGTGAGGATCGGTGTATTTTTATGTCCTTTTATGTCCATACACCGACAAAATAGCGCCTACCTCGCGTGGTCTGCCCCATGGGTCCAATTTTTCTGTTTCGTTTCCAGTCAGGACCCCATGGGTCCAGAATTTTTGATTTTCTAATGCTGTCATGTTCCCAAGTGCATACTGCAACTTTGGAAAAATGAGTTTGATGCTGAGAGTGGCATCGAAGTGGCAGTCATCAACATCGTCGATGTTGTCTGTCCCTTGCATCAGAAGTGTCGCGAACCCAGCGAGGGCAACGATGCGAATCGTTGAGTTTTTGAATTTAATGTCAAATAAGTGCGAACCTTGAGTTGTCATATTTTTGATTGATACAAAAGAACCGATTGTTATACATAAAAACACGGGTCGCCTTGCGTTTGCCCGTGTTTCAAAGCTTCTAATGTGCAGAGTTCACACAAACGTCTGTCATTGGCGAGTGCCTTTTCACACATGGCAATTGCATTCATTCTATGATCCGTAGAATACTCGGAGAAATGATGGGCAAAATGCAGGCTGCGGATGGATTCCGCAACGCGTTTCCGAGAACTACTGCCTTCGCTCACGGCTGTGATATTCGCAGAATTCACAAGGTATTGTCGTGTCACGAGACCAGACCATACTCTCCCCATTGTATTCAGAGTCTGGGTATCATTGTTCGTTCAGATTATCAGACAATCGCTGTTCAAAAGATATTCTGGGATGCTCAGAAAAAACATATTATCGTCAATCTGGGCGAATGTGTTTATGTTATTACCGTTGCCATGAACATTGATCGTCTTGACAAATAACCTCCACCTGTGGACATAGAGATGTGGGTCTGGATCCAAGCAATATTATTTGAATCGTTTCAACATTTCCCCCACCGACAACAGCGGATTCCGTGTGAATATGTGCTCTACAACAGACGACGAGTGCTGTAACATGGGCTCGACAAACGGAAAGTTGTCATTGCAATCATATGTGCCACCGTCAATAATCCCGAGCCGTATTGAGCCAGAAGAGAGACATACAGGAACGTGTTGATTCGAAGCGTCGGGTGTGTGAGAAAACGGTGACGACATATCACGATACTTTCAGTCAGGTGTCGACCATGACATGCTGCAATTATATACGACTCGAGGTTGAAATCAATGACATAGTATGACTCAATTGTCACATCTACAACACACTTCTTGATTCGTGGCAAGTCTTGAGAACCTGCGTGTGTTTTGGGTCGGGAACCTAAAAAGAAAACGCGATGCACAGCAGTGGTGGTGTGCTGGCGGCATGGAGAAGATTGAGGATAAGAAAAGGACATTGACAGCCTGGTCCTTTGGACAAAGAAGGGCTAGCTTTTCTCCTGTTCCCTCCTTTCTCTTCACAAGACTGAACTGTTCACTTCTCCCAAATCTTTCTGACGTCAGCGGGATCTCCATTTTGCCACAGTTTGTGTGATGATGCGTCGTTTTCTTATAGACGAGTGTTCTCGAGTCGAGATCGAGGAACGTGCAGGAATTAGGATCCGGAGTGTCGATTTTTTTGAAAGGTTCAAAGCATGGGGGCATGTCTCTACCCACATGTACACCATCGCTCGATTTGGAATAGAGCTCAGTGAGTTCCTGAGGGGACTGACGGAGCGAGACGCTTTTCAGAGCACACTGACCAAAGGCAGGTCATATGAGGGAGTCTATTATTTTGTGCGTTGGGCACAATTACAAGCCCATCTACAGACACATACGCATGACAAAGTCGAAGTTTCGACTTTGCTGGGGAAATCTGAGAGTGTGGGTGGTGTTGCTCGGGGACAATGTCGCAGACGACATTCACTGATGCGGATCCGGTCATTTGTGGCCAGCGGACTCAAGCGTCTTGGGTGTGTGAAAGACAGAACGACGCTCAAATACCTTGGAGTGACTTCCTTCGACACTGTGATCAAGCATATTGAGACTAAAATGCACAATTACAATACACAACACCCAGAAGACACACAGATGACGTTTGAAAATATGCAACTCGATCATATCAGGCCAGTGCAGCGTTTTGCTCTCGACATGAATCATTATACGAATTTACAGCCAATGTTAGCCGACGCCAACCTGTCCAAGAGTGCCAAGTGGTCGAGCACGGACGAGATGTTTTGGAAGGCAAATATCCACCACAATGCTGCTTTCACAGAAATTTACCAAACATACACACCTCCCTCTACTTTGGACAGCCGGGCGAGCCTGAAAGAACGAGACCCTGTAGCGTTTGCACTGAAAAAACAAGAGTATAGAATGAAACTAGCAAGACATATGGGTATCACGCCAGACGCGGAAACTGTGTCGTAGAAAACACTGTTGCGGGGTCCGCGGTGGAAATATACAGACAGGAGACACAAACGAGTGTGTGTAGTGAATGAAACATTTCGATGATCGATTAAAACCCTCAAACATAGATGTCGACGGTCGCACCGACGACCAGTTCATGCGACAGCGTTCAAGAACGTTGAAACCATCGAGTTGAACAGTGGTGCATGTGTTCCGGTGAAACTCCATTTCTAGAAAATGTGGCAGTGTCTATATGTACGCGACAGGAAGAACAGCGACTGTATCACAAACATGGCACGCAGGAGTTCCACAATGAGTTCGCCTATGACCGACTCTGATCTTATGGCCGTTGTATTTCATCAGCTGCCGCCGTGTGAAAGGTCGTTTCGCTACCTAACCTTTATCGCGTGCGTCTGCAAAGTCTGGAAAGAATGTGCCCGCACTACTCGTTCGAGTAGCACGTGGCTTCTACCTTTCCGCACCCGCGGGATATCGTATCACAATGCCCTGAAAAACGCAAAGTGCGACCTGAACTTTGACGCCTTTACCAGTGGCATGGTCGAGTATTTTTCAAGTCAGAAAATACAAGAGGCCATTCTGGAGTTGATGTTTGACCCTACGACGTGCACTTCATATCGATTAAGGAGTTCCTGCACAAGGTGTCGATGTTTTGCCTTGGAATCGGCGTCGAAGCGAGGATTGTCTTTTGCCTGAATGCAGACCGCCATCGTGATCAAAGCGGCATCTCGCACGTCGGAATGTGATTGTACCATGTCGACCCATGTCTCCACACACCATATACAGTAGAGCACGTACGATTCCATGTCAGTCATCATTCCGAGTTTTGTTACAAATAATACCTGATGGAGAATCCGTGAAAGACAAATTGGCTGTCAACCACCGCTTCAGGTCCGCCGACCCTTCTTCCCTTCTTTCGAATCTAATCAAGATATTCAAGAGGCACATGAAGAGTGTGTCGGTTTTTGTTGCAACGTTTAAAATTGTTGGCATACTATCGCTCATGGACAGACAAGAAGATTCTACTGCTCGTACCAATGTCATTGCTGCCTGTGACTTTTTCCCTCTAATTATCGAGGGCGCGGTGTTACACAAGGAAACCATGAATGTGTTGCAGTGCGAAGCCCTCATTAAGGCGCTCTCGCTGGCACCCGTCGGTGATGTTGGCAACATAGCGGTTTGCATTGGCTATATGCAATCGTTTCCAGCCTCCTCCAAGTTCCAAGAGGATACCCTCTTATATGAATACAGGTGTATGGATGACTTATCCCTCAACTACATAATGGCCGGTGTCGATGTTCGTTCAATCATCATGCAGGCTGGTATATGTTTTGAAGTCGAAAATTGTCAGATCTTAGGTCCCATCCATCCAGTTTGATGTTGCAGACTCCAAAGATTTGATCTCCCGCGGGAGAAAAAAATACAGTCGCACCGACCAGCTCATGCGACAGCGTTCAAGAACGTCGAAACCATTGAGTTGAACAGTTGTGGGTTCTCTAGATGTACCGCGTGAGAACACGCAGCTACTTGACATAGAGTGGCTCCGGCAATTTTGTCGTACAATTCTTTTGTTGTTGGCCATCGATATGACCGATCTTCTTGTCCCCATAAAATCATCGTTTTCGACGTTATTTTGCCCAATAGGTCTCTGCCGCACCATTGCTCCATGGCCGTAAGTCCTGCAATGGCAGCATGCAAAGATGCCTGTTCGGCCATGCACAAAGTGTCGCGGTATGCAGGAGAATCAACTCCCTGTACAAACCAGCTGGCGGAAATACGTTGAGCACAGTGTTTCACACCATGTGTACTTAAACGTGTCTTGGAGACTTGTATGGTTTCAAAACGGCCCGGCATGGTCCCACAAGCCCCAGTGCCGTAGAGAATCAATTTTTCCACTCTGTCGGGTACCCAGGATACGATTTCTTGTGCAATCATACCACCCATCGAGTGCCCAAGGAGGTGGAAGGTGTGTATGTCAGCTTTGTCCACTAGCGCCAGCACATATCTGGCATAACCACGAATTGTTTCCGGTGATTCCAGTGTTCTGTTGAGTCCAAACCCTGGCAAGTCTGGGGTAATCACCCGGAAAGAGTCTGACAAAAAATCTACTTGCTTGCGCCACTGCAGACTGCTTCCGAGATAGCCATGTACCAATACGAGAGCGGGTTTTTGCATTTAACGAAAATGCCACACGGCCCGGCCATGCTGTATGATACTCTTTATTATTTATATAACTTTCACGTCAATGTAAACAATTATGTCGTAGAATTGTCCGTAAATTTATATTTAAGTCAATCGCCACTTCACCACACCGCAACACACTGCAACACTGGATTTTGTATGACACAGACAGTTTCTCCAATTTTTGAATAGGTGTATTCGGAACCACCACGCCCCCGCGTTTGTATATAAATCAAATCAAAGTTTGCAGTGTGTGTGTGTGTGTGTGTCGTCCTCAAAATGGCAGTGGCAATGGGACGCAATTATACGCTCATTGTCACTGAAACAGGCACTGTGTTCTCCTGTGGCCAGAATCGCTACGGCCAACTTGGACTGGGAAGTGAGGCGGATGAGCAATCTCAGCAAATGTTACCCGTGCCAATCAAACTGTTCAATGCACACGACGGAGAAGATGAAGATGCTGTGATGGTGTCTGCAAAGAGTCACCATAGCGCCTGTGTGACAAGACAGGGCTCTGTTTGGACGTGGGGATGTGGTGCGAGTGGACAGCTGGGGATCGCAGGCACTTACAGACGGCATGAGCCAACTCCACAGCGAGTATATTGTACGCAAATGGGTCGTTCGCCGGCTGTCATGGTGTCGTGTGGTGCTCATCACACACTCGTCTTGACAGCAGCCGGGCATGTATGGAGTTGCGGATCGAACCAGCAGGGACAAATTGGGCAACAGGATCTTGTCGGCTCACCGAACCCGAACTTTGAAAACATTTCAGAGCTTACAATGATCGATCCAGTACGATTTGGTCATGCTGATGGGACGACACGCGTTGCCTTCATAGCCGCTGGATACGAGCATAGTATGGCCATAAGTCACGACAGTGGAGTCTTGTGGACCTGGGGGCGTAACGAAGGGGGCCAGCTGGGACACCCAGGCAACTATCCCAGCGATCACAATTATTCGCATGTACATGTACCCAAGGCATTACCGTCCGAGACATTTGGAGAGCCCGTGGAGTTTGCAGCTGCGGACGCTTTGTATAGTATGGTTGTGACGGCTAGTGGCATGGTCTGGGGTTGTGGATACGACCACTGTGGTGTGCTGGGAACCGGCCAGAAACAGAGCATTGGGGCTTTTCGCCGAGTGGGTGGAGAGGACAGATTTGGTACAGGTGGCGCGCGCACGGTCGCATGTTCTCGACATCATACTCTCATTGTAGCGCACGACGCATCTCTGTGGGCGTGTGGAAATACACTTTCACACGGTCTAGGCAGAAACACTGGCGCCGTTGCTGGTTATTTAGTACACACCCGTGTAGATGCAGCACATTTCGACCACCGCCAGGTCGCTATAGCGGCTGTACACGAACAGGGAAGCATTGCAGTGTCTGTGAGTGGTCAAGTCTACACATGGGGATATTCAATACCAAATATACATGTTGGTCTTGGATACAATTGCCCACATATTCAATGGACACCGAGAATGATTATAGAGGCGTCGTTTGATATGCAGCGAATTGGTCGATGGCACTGCCTGCCCGAAGCCGACTTGCTCGCCTTTGTTATGGGCGTGCATTGTCGTCTGGGCGCGGCGACAACTTATCTAGACCTGTCCAGCGAAATGCTCGCAGCTATCTCGGAGGGCCATCGTTGTCTGTGTCTACACGGTTGTGGCCTTGGACTGCGAAACCTTCTCGGCGTAGGCACAAATGTATTGTAGCCCAAATACCATTAAGATTTTCATTTTTTTTAAATTTAAGAGTGTTTATTAAGGAGTAACCTCAGCCCCTCCGGGGCCCTAAAGGGCCCCTCCCCCACAAGGGGGCCCCTCCAGGGGCCTTCAGGGGCAAGAGAAGCAAGAAACATTAAGATCGAAAGACATCCAGTTCGCAGCTGTTGAGCTCCCCAAATGTCTAGAGGGGGGCCACAACACCTACAACAGATCCACCAACAGCAGCAGATTGCATTCAGTGTCTATATCGAGCCAGAACCAAGCATGTTCACGACCCCTTGTGATGTTCCAGCTGCTGGAGAAAAAAATGTGCGCTCTACGTCGAATATCTTGCGCATTAGCTCTGGCGGCATTCCATGCCATGCACTGTCGGACCCAACACGTTCATGTGTAGTCATTGCGAATGTGAGTTTGTTGTCACACGGCACAACTTCGTGCCAACGACCGAAGCGAATGCCTCCAGTTACTCCTGGGGGCATGGGCACGACCTGTGGCGGGCACACCATTTCTGCGGAAACATAGCCAAGACCATTCGCGCTCCACATGTCGGGCTTTTCACCCCAGGTGTAGAGAAGACCAGCTGTGCTCACAGCAATGGAATGAAATACACCTGCCGCTACTACAATCACGTCGTTGGTGTCAAAGTGTTGAGTGTCGTCGTTTATCCGCTCAAGCCGAATTGGCCACAAAACCAAATCATCGCTTGCATCTGTCTCAGCGTGTATGCCCAGCATTTTGCACGTTCCACAGCCCCAAACACTGTTGTCCTTGGCCACAAAGAGCGTATGTGCAAATCCACACGACACCATTCGCACTCCACTGCCTCCAAAACATTCAGGACACCCGACACGTTGGAATGTGTTGTGATTGTTAAAGGTTCCGAGTCCCAGCTCGCCGCATTCCCCACTTCCACATGCCCACGCCACGCCGTCTTTTGTCACTGCCATGGAAAAATCACACCCGGCGGCTATTGTCACTACCCCTCCTGCATCTTGCAAGACGTTGTCTTCTACCCGAGTAGGAACGCAGACAATTCCATATGTTCCGTGGCCAAGCTGTCCTTGACGATTATTTCCCCATGTCCACAAGGTGCCCGTGCCGCTGTCTCGCCCCACAGCCATACTGTGCGTATCACCAGCTGCAATCATGCCGACAGGTGCCCCCCCGAAAAATGCACTGTCAATGCTTCGCAACGCTGTTGAAAATTCGCGTCCAAGTTCACCACTGTTCGCATGCAATCCACATCCACACGTGTACACGGTGCCGCCAACATCTAAAATCATTGTGAAGGAAGCTCCACACGACACCATCACAGCGGGTAGATGTGGCTTTCCATACATGATGGTAGGTGTCGACACACGTCTTCCTATAATTTTCATTTCCATCCCCCATGTGTAAACATTACCGTCGCTCGTCACGCACGCCGCGTGATAATCGCCAGCCGCCACCATTATCTGCTCACGAAACACGTCGTGTAGTCATTTCCTCTGGAGTTCAACGATATCTTGTCTCAATGACGGGTCGGAATGGAAGTTGGTACAGTCGCTGCAAATATGCTGTCATCGCCAGGGAAATATGAAGCAAACTATCTTCTCGTACAATCGGTATTCGCGGTATTATGTCTCAGGATACACAAACATATGCAACATATAGGCAATGCTGTTAAGCGTAAAAAATAATTCCGCCGTGCGAACCAGGCTCATGCAGCCGGGCGGACCTCCGCATAAATCACTCACTCAAGCCCTTGTTTTGGAGATACTTCGCGAGCAGGATCTCTGGAAAGAGCAAGGCTTCGAACACGCACATCGCATGATAATGCTCGACAGGATGTACATTAATATATGACATTTCGCAGCCAATACCACGTCACAGCCGTCGAATGTGGCGGCTGTGTCCTCACTGCCTATCAATACAGGTCGAAAATGGTCTGTGAAGTTGTCATTGCCAAGACCGAGCTGGCCCACATCGTTCTTGCCAAAAGCATAAATGCTCCCTTTATCAGTGACCGCGAGCGTGAAGTTTTTTCCTGCTGCCACAGCCATGTGTACTGGTTGCGATCGCTTCTTTATATACCATTCACAAAAAACACAACGTCAAAAAAACGCGCGAAAAATATGTGTGTGGTTTTATTTTTTTCTTTTTTTGGTTGTACGACGCGAACGCACGGACGGGGAGCTGCAGCGCTTTTAGGGCCCCCAGAGGACGAAATCACAGACATGGGCGTCCATGACGCGAAGCTTGTCTTAGCGATTGAAGAGCACGACGTGGATACCACTCGATTACTGCTCCTCAAGATTTCCAACATCAACTTCCAGACCAAGCAGCGTCGCACCGCGTTGCATGCAGCTGTGCAGCACAACAACATTGTCGCGGCTACTATGCTGCTCGAGCGTGGCGCCGGCATGAACGTGCTCCCGATGAATAAGACGGATCAAACCATACGGCAATGCCCGATGTTGCTGGCATTCAAGATGGGCGAGTCGCACGAGAAGATGCAGCTGCTTTTTTTGCGCAAGCTGAAAGTCATCCGTGATACATGGTTGAGTGCCCCCGATCAAGCAATCATTGCCTTGATTCCCAAGTATGCTATGCAGTATTCGACTCCGTTGGTGTTTTTTGACGCCATTGGTGAGAGTGGTGGCGCAAACATCAGTAACGAGGGACTGAGCCCTCTGATGCATACTTTGAAAGAACTCGCTTTGTCCAGCATCGACGCTGCCGATTGCGTCAAGACGATGGAAAACGTCTTCAAGATGCTCGACAAGTACCCTGCCATGGCATGGGAGCGTCTGGAGGCCACCGTCAAAGTTACCGGCATCTCTCCTATCGTGTATCCGCAGGGCTCTACTGCGCTGGGGATGCTGGTCTTTCACAGCATGCCAGCTCGTCACAAAATTAACATGGAATTCGTGGAGATGGGCGATGAACTTTTGCAGTTGCAGGAAGAAATGAACGCGGCAATGTCTTCCACTGATCCTGTTTGTCTCGTGCAACAGCAGGCGGTTGAAGCCGACCGGCAGAAGAACGCGGCAATCATAACATACTTGAACACCGAGCTTATTCCCGATTTTTTCACCAGGATGCTCCGCCCGATGCGAGTAGCTTTGGCCATGGCGACACACGTCCGCCTTGGGGAAGATGAAGGATGCTGTGCTAAGGGCCTCAGCACGGACGCGATTGACATCATTTTCAATGGTTTGGTGCGCGACATTGTCGAGCGCCCTGACGTGCTCACACAGATATTGTGCTAGCACATGGTCATCTCTCCGATCATCTCTCCGGTCATCTTTCCGGTCAAGCGTGTCTTTGTAAGCAAAGTCCACATAGCAGCATGAACTCTGACATGGTGATCCGACAACTTCAAAAAAGACAGAATTTCAAAGACCTCCTTTAAATAATAAAAACAAGTGCAGAGTTTTGTGGAGCACGGCTCATAGTGCACCTTCTGTTTTAACTCAATTTCCCGTTCGCCATCCCACACCTTTCTTTTTCTCACAAGCTTGTACAGAAATTTTGTGTGCAGAGGGGCAAATTGCACCCAATGCTCGCAATATTCGATGACATGGACATGTCGGGACTTTTAGCAGTGTGGTACGTAGACAAGTTCACTCAACATACCGTTCTTGGGGGTGTCGGTGTGTTTATGCTGTCCTCTCACAGCTGTCGGCGATCTCTCTTTGTAAGAAAGGTCTTGGAAATTACCAGCAAGCAGTTTCAACGAACCAACGACCTACGAAATCTGTCGAGACTGGCGCATATTTACTTGAATCTTGCGCTGGAGAATGCACAGTACCGTCACGAATACGCTGCGACTATGCGTAATTTTTTCAATCGATTACCCGAACGCCGACCGGTGCTGTCCTGCACTCTACATGAGACACGGTACTGGGCGGGAGCAGGCAGGCAAATGGACGCGTTAATTCTTGGGAGTAGGATGATGCGAGTGCTGGGAACTCATTTCACACGTGGTCGATCGGGCGGTCTGTGGTCGTGGAACGCAGCGGGGGGTGATGAAGTGCACGATCTGCACACTTTTGAGTGCGGCATCACCAGTCTGATTGCGTGTGTCTCCGTCATAGACAGACAAGCCGTGCTTCCTTGTGTGATGTGCATTGATTTTGCATTGAATGTCACGGATGTGATTATGGACAACAACAAGTTTTGTGAAGCACATTCGGACCTGTTTATTCCAAGCACACAACTACTCGCGTTATTCTGTCCTGCTTCGAGAGTACAGATTGTTCTAGATAGAATAATTCAACAATTTTGTGATTTTGTCGTCGATCAAGAGCAATCGAGTGCGCATGGATCCTCGTTTCACCTCAGCATACAAGGAGCGAGCCGATGCGACTTACTAGAAAATGCCCTACAACTTAGTATCGAGCACGTGACAAGTCGCCCGGATCTTAGTAAGACGCTCGAAAATTACTTTGCGCTCAACCCGTGTCTATTCAAGGTCATTTCGGCGGGTATTGCATTGGCAATCCAGCAACAGCTCGGTGTGTGTGCGTTACACGTCGAAACCCCTCTAGTATCACAGCATGCTAGGATCAGGGCACAAACGCACATGAATGTCTGTTCACTCGCACACAACATTTTAAAAAGATGCATTCATATTACCGAAGACGAGGTCTCTCATATTCTGTGTTACGTAGATCATCTTGCCAAAGCTGAACTTCTCGGTATATTGTGCTTTAACGTTGTTTTGCTGTTGGCCAAAGTTGTCTTTACTTACAGCGATGGAGCCTTTCTTATGAGACCTGCACCTCTTCAGCATCTTTTGATGTTGCTGCAGGATGCAGTGAAATTGACAGGCACTAGAATGTGCAGCGAAGAAATCATTTTGAGCGTTGGCGAATGTATAGTATGTATTTTGGCAAAACAACAGACACAGTTATCATGTGTGGGCTGGGACACAATTAGTGGCATCTGTTGTCAGCAGCTTGGATTTCGCAAACTGCACGGGACGCCATGTGTGGATCGTCTGCTAGAATCGCTGATTGTTTGTGCCCGACACACTTCACTCGCGGCATTTGAGATACTCGTTTCTTCCATGAAGGACATCTACGAAAGTTTTGGTGGAGTTGCATCCATGAGCAGTCGAAAACGCCGGCAATTCGTGGATCTCCTTAAAATACCACTTTGTCGGGGTGTGGTATTTCCGAAAGCTCAGATGCAACTCCAATTCCACAATCTGGGTATAGTGCGGCACACCGAGTCACTTGCAACTTTGTTCATGCGATTGGAAAACAAAAGTGGCAGACACACAAGTAGCATGATTTCGATTGCGCAAACACTCTTCCTCTTGATTCTCTTCCAAGAAGTCGGGTATCCGACAAAGGATTTGACGCTGCGCTTGTGTGCCAAAATCATTTCGGCTGTCAACATCAGAGACGGCCATCGTTCACGGATGCACACGATGATTGTCGAACTCTTGGGTCGATATCACCACAGTGTAACACCCAATTTATTATTATCGGCATCGCCGTCAGTGCCACCGTGCAGCATGGATCCGTCATTGATCCGTCACCTCGTGAGCACCTTACTTCCCGCGCCCAAGGACATTAATTACACCGAAGTGCCACTGCAGTTGTGCATTATTTCGTCCTTGTTGTCACACGGCAAGTTGCTTTGTTTGTGCGAGAGGAGACATGCGATGGGAGGAAAGGATGTAAAAGCTTGCAGTGACATATATGTATTCTGTCTACAAGTTCTGGGCAACATCAATAGCATGTCTGTCACTGCCGTACATCGTCATGGGCTCCTCTTGGCACAGCGGATCATACACCGATTGCTTCGATCGCCGTTTCACGGACATTCGCCACTTGCCACCTTGCACATGAATAAGGTGTTGTTGACGCACATTGCTGCGATGCAGGTGTTGCTCTTGGTGCAGCCGAAAACTTTTCCGGAAAGTGCATATGCGAATGGTCTGTCCGATAACGAAGCAATTCGTACACTGCTGCAGCGTTGCTTGATTTTGTCCAAGTGTGCGTGACAACTCCGACCTCCATCGTATTATGCGAGGATTTTACGGGGCTTCGGCAACAAACTTTGGAATGCGAACTAGGAACTGATGGCAATTCTTGAAAAGCTGACCCGATCTACAACGACACAACTGTAATCCTAATCGTGTGCGTTCTTCTTCCAGTGCAAATGAGGTCAGATGCACTCCTGGAATGACCCGTGCAATTCCTGCGGATGCCCGTGCATCATCCTCCACAATTGCACGTGTAAGAAAACGAAAAGGGACGGAAGCATCGGCTCCGCCCAGAGGTAAAACGACTGGAGGTGCTGCGGGAAGCGGTGCTGAGAGCAAGGGGGGTAGTGATGACATGGGTGGGAGCATTTGCGACGTCGGTGGCAAAAGGCAAGAATTGAGAGGTGCAACAATCCAATCTTTCGCGGAACTACCATGCACTGCCCTGGCTTGTTGCTCTGCTATCTGTGCGCGCGCGTTTTCGTGTTGAGAGCCAGGACGGTCAAGTTTTCGAGCACCCCCGCCCTGACCCGGTTCTCGGATACTTGCAAAAGACGAAGAGGGCTGTTCTTCTTCATCCTCTTCCATGTGGTCATCAGAGTCGTCGAAAACGACAACGCTTTGTTTTCGATGTTTTACGCCAATGCATGCTTGTGATGCATCAGGAGGCATAATCACCGTCGAAGATCCTGCTCCTGCATCATCGTCGTCGTCTTCAATTACAATGGGATGTGCCGCATTATACAGCAATTCCAGGCGCTTCAAGGCCATTTTCGCTTCAGCATCACCCAGCAGCGCTTTGTTTTGGAGTTCCTGTTGGTCCGCTTTACACCTATGACACTCACAATAAAAATGCCATGGTGCGAGTTCTTGTTGTCGTTCATCCACGCTGCCCCGTAGTTTATCAGTGCCCAGATACGACACACTAACTTCACTGCCCTTCGAAATGTTCTTGTCCGCCGTGACAAATATTTTGTCACTGCGAAACTTGATTTCGGCGAAACAATCGGGGTCGCATGAGTGATTGAAAAAGGAGCCCGCGGCCACAGCTACAAAGGTGCCCTTGCGATGTTCCCATCCATTTACCTCGAACATTTTTCGTAGACTTTCTTGTGTCGGGACTGTTTGACTGGTCCGAAACGATTGCAAGGAGTGAATATCGCGGACAATCTGTGGGTTTGCCAGATGTTTGATGCGGAATTTTTCGTATTCTGCCACATAGTCGATTTGCGTGTTTTTATCGCATTCATTTTTAATATACCACAGAACACCTGGCACTTCGATCGTTGTCTGTTCGGTGATTTTCCGCTTTGCGAGAATGGCCATGCCCTTTGTGGGGGTGCGAACAATCGTTAAATACTGCTCGAAAAGACCTTTGCGAGAAGAGCTCATTTTTTGGACGTACGACGTCTCTGTGCTCAAGAATACTATGTGTCTATGTGTCCTCCTATTCGAAGGACACAATGTGATTCTTTTATACTAAGTAGAGAAGAAGTCGTGGATGTTCCGTGAATTGTGGCACCTACAATAAAAATAGAACTCACACTATTTGCCTGCATTTAAGAAAATCAAAATGGGCAAAGATATCATGTGGATTTTCTATATTAGACGAAGAATCGCTGACGATATTCTTGTGCCTCTACACGCAGGATGGCCAAACGAGCTATCTGCATTCAAAATGTGCAAACACATAGGAATTTTTCGGTATCCTCGCAAGCGTTCGACACGCAGACGTGGATTCGAACTTCTCACACACAATGTGTTCCTTCGGAGCAAGGTGAACGCAAGTACTCGTTTGCTCACAATGTTTTGCGAAACAAATACTCTGTAGTTCCCATTCCACAATACACGTTCTTTTCCGACGTTTGTCATAAGGAACACTGAAAAAAAACAGCAGTGATAAAAGTGGAGTCGATGCATTATTTGCTTATAATAAAACATCCTTTTCCGTACCAGATATTTTGGAAACCACAACACTTGAGCCACCCAGTGCTGCATGCTGGAATGCACTAATTGTTGCAAAACACCCACGCAAGGCATTGTGTTATGATATTCCGAGCCAAAAAAGACATTGCTATATAAAGTGTGACAGTCATCAGAATTGTGCTCCGGTTTGGAGGCATGTCTTGCAATGCACCCGAACATGTCCCGCTTCATGCTGCAGTGTGGTTTTCTCGTTTCAAGGACATGCTTGCATTCTATGTGGCGAGTCCTGACCACCACCAACTTTTTTGCGTTTCGTGGGATCGACTGAACGCCTCTACACTCGGATCCAAAATGTTTGGCATTTTCGAAACGCCAGCACATTATTTTCACATTGTGCGTAACATGCCGTTGGGAACAGTGTGTGGATATGAAATCATTATGGAGGGCACCCGGTGCAGGTTGTATTTGGATGTAGAGTGGGAAACTGAGAGGGAGGCTGATCCAAATGCTGCCGACATCATCCAGAAGATCTGTGGAGCCGTAACGCAGCAGTGCAAAACACGATTCCGTACTCTTCCACCCTGCTCATCGTGTCTGATGGGGCAGCAGGACAACAAGCTTTCATACAACGATTTGAAATTGCAGAAGAGTCAGCAGGCAACGATTTGGAAAAATCTTGAGCTGGATTTTTACATATCAACGTGTTCTCGACTTAAGAATAGTACCACCTTCAAAAACTCATTTCACATTGTCGTGCGCAACGTGATTTTCCCAAACAACCACGATGGTATGATGAAGGATTTCGCAGTGCAACTAAACTTCCCAAACTCTGTTGATAAGGCCGTCTATTCCCGCAACCGATGCATACGCACGGAACTCTCCGCAAAATCCGGGCAAACTCATTGCTTCAAAAACATAGTGACCCTTCCTGACGAGCACTCAAGTCAAGAAAGCAGCAACCTGTTGCTTTCGTCTCTTATTACAGTCTTCGACACGGCGTTGCCAACGATTTGCTACAAGAAAGCTGAAGAAACGGCTGCCTTAAGTACAATCGCTGCTACATCCAAGCGCAACGCTGAAATTATTCGTACAGAGACCGAATGTAGGAAGAAGGCAAGAAGCATTGACTGCACGCAGAGCAATGCTCTGCCGATTCTCGGCGCATATTTCCGACATATTTTTTACAATGATACTGAAACTAAAATCACCGTCCGCGAAATCCGTGACACGGATCCGTTGCCACCCACCATCAGACTTGTACTAGAGCGAAAAGTCGTGACTTCGGATAGCATCTTTTTTGTGTATATTGAGAACCCCAAATGGTGCATCAGTCAACTAATGAATGCAGTCAAACACAGACATCACTCGAATAATGCATGCGCAGTGGCCGTTTTTGTTGATGGCAGAATGGACATTTATGCACGATGTTATGGATGTGAATCGCCAGCGTACGCCAAACTGGCCACATTTGACGAGAAGACCAAGTTGTTACCAAGTCTCCGCACGAACGACGCCTTCCGAAGAGTTATCCACAGTCCGTACGGGATCGACTGTGTCAAGGACTCGGCCGATCGCAAACGCGTGGCAAAGCTCTTCGAACAAACCCAGGGAGTGATTGCATCAAAACTAGGGAACGAAGGCAGCGTCCGATTATTTACTTCCAGTCTTCGCTACATGTGGTCCAAATATGTCGAGAGTGCCGTGCGAGGGTGGTTTTTTATTTCAGAACCATGTGTTTCAACAACCGAAACAGTGATAGCCGGCGAATCTTTGTCTTCTTCGAATGAAACCACGGCTACATCGTGTTCGCCGATTTCGGCACTGCACGGTGAAATCTGACCAAGATAGTAGGGATTACGATTCGTATTTTTTAATTCTTTGACACCGAACAAATAATAAACACATCCCCTCTCTCATCACTCTGTCTGCGACTGCCCAATCTCTGTGTTGATGACTGGCGTGTGTCGTCAAACATCACGCGACGCGATGTTACTAGTGTTGGTCGCGTTGGTAGCAAAGCCCTCATTGACAAGTTTCACCCAGCGATGTGGTTGTGTTTGAATCGTGAACCCGTGTTCCTGCAAAACTCGTTCAATACGTGTACGAGCAAAGGCGGGTTCACGTGCCTCTACAAAGGTAGCATCTCGATACACTTTACCAATTTCAGCGGTGTTCCGTTCGAGCATAGACATGTCGTCACTGTGCAAAAGCGCGCCGCACAACTCACCCACCAAACACTCTAAAACGCGGATGCGCCGCTGCAGCGAATTAAAATCGGCATCAGAGTACTTTTGAGGTCCATATCGCACAGGCGGACGCAGAGTGGCAGGTTTGACATGTTCGTCACCGATACTTTGCGCTCGATAGGTCAAGAACAACGGCAGAATTCGACCTCCCGAAGAATGTATCTTCTTATAAAAGGTGCGACCACCACTTGACAACTTCAGAATGACAGTATGGTGTTCCGACGAAAATGATCCACACAATGTAGGGGACAGCATACATATGAACAAGATCCAAATGCCGTTCATGCTTGCTGTTACCGCAACATGCTGCCCACCTCATCTTTTATGGACAAACCCGTGTAGGCGAAGATCCTAAAATAGTTACAGCGTTTCTTGTGTTTAGAACCGTGTGTAGCGATCTGTGTGTTTTTGATACTTGATACACATGCAATGCATTATGTGGTACCAGTAATCGGAATATGTCCATTAAACTTCGAGTCACAGGCCCACAATACGCAGTCTAAATTCTCCTGTGTGTTGTCACCAGGATGTCTCATCGACAGTTCCATAATGCTTGTATTTTCTTGTGTTTGTTGGTCGATCTCTGTTTCCAGAATAGTGCACCGAACGTGCATGTCCACATGCGCGTGCATGTAAAAATTCATGTAGAAGACACCATGCTGGTCTTTTTTGAGTAAATCGTTAGTTCTGTGGTCTTTCCCCATTTCGTGGCGTAGTGCCAGTATTGTGAGAGAGTCTGAGATCCGGAATCTATCAGAATCACACGAGCAACAGATACACTGTATGTTACTGCATTTGCCCTGGCTACCACGTTCTGCCCATGTGAGACATAAATGCTGTATATTGGTGGTGTGTGGAAACGTAACGATGGTGCGAACGTCCAATAAGAGCCTGTTCTGTAGGTGTTGTCGTGGCAGTAAATATTGGTGTCTGAGAGTTTCATCTACATCGACGGGTTGAAACTCCATGATATCCATAGCAATTTGACTACATAGATACGCGATTCGCAATACTTGTGTGATTGTGAGAGATTCCAGAAAACCGCACAAATCCACAATGCATTGGTGTAATTCCATCATGTCCAAGTGGTTGAGCACCGGAATTGGCATCGGGTGCGCAGAGGGTAGTCTCGGGTGGCGCACGCGCCATTCGTCTATCAGGGGCTTGAATGCCAAAATGCAACGACGTTCCGTTCCGTATGTCCGAAGTCGAAGTTTTTCTTTTTTACACTTTGCAAGTATGGTCAGTGCCTGGTGCAACTCATAAAAGAATTTCGGCGACCAGATTAGTTCTTCAGGACGCGCCATACTGAGTAGCACAGAATTATCATCGGAGTCGTAAGACATGCCACCATATAATGAGTTCCACTCGACGAGCAAATCCTCGTTCTCGTCAACAAGACCCATGCCGTGCTGCCACTTCATACACAGTTCCGTTGTGAGTGCGGCGAGTTGCACTTGTTGCGCATTCCCATCGACATGGCGACGAATATCAGCACAACGGTACTCCCTCTGTTTAGAATTCCAAATATGTTGCGCGTGTATGGTATCAGCCACTTTTGTCGAAGACCAGCTCTTTGTTATGTTGTCGATTTCTGCATCAGTGTTGCCGAGGACTAGCTGTTGGTGCGCAGGGACTTGGGTGCCATGCTGCATTCGATTGACCGTTTGATTGTGACGTTGTACCTCGCTGTGTTCTATATGACTGTGCTTTATATACAGGAGGGCATTGTGAAAGACCGACTGAAGACAGAACAAAATTCAGATAATATGGAAAAGACTACAATCAACTGTATATATGAGTCAAAATAGTACTTTTTAGACAAACTAGAACTGGTCTTGATTTTCAGTTCAGAAACGGCAGTTTTTTGCACGAGCACAGGGTACAGGTCGGAATCTAGAGTCATTCGAGTCATTCACTTAATCACGCACATGTACGCTTACGAACGTATATAAGTAGTATCAGGCACCGATGGTGCAGTTGCGGTGAAGCGTACGTCGAATTTCGAAGAATATGATGCCAAAATGCCCGAAATAGTCCAGAAACTCGTAAAAGCCGCGACAAATCGTGATTGCAGAATCTGGCATTTCGCAAATCTGCACCATGCTGCCACCGGGATGGACCGAAAAACACAGCGAGACACATGACAAGCCATACTATGTTCATGCGGCCACTGGCACTACTATCTGGATCAGACCCACTTCTTCCAGTGTAGAGCAGCAGGGCATACTCACTTTTCTCGCCTCGCCGTTCTTACCCGTCACCGACATGTCCGGAGAAGATACCAGCAAGACTTGCGAAAATGCCACCGTCAAGTCGAAACGCAAGATGGAGGAAGAAATGGACATGCCGAAAGAGAAAAAATCCCGCACGAAAAACATCAAAACGCTGCCCGCATCTGCTTTGGTCGTACATCCTGGCATGTTCGAAGGAGATGTCGGGTCGAATTCCAAAACAACCACCCTAAAGCAGAAACGCAAGAAGGAGGATGAAACGGACATGCCAAAGGAGAAAAAAGCTCGCACAAAGTACCCCAAGACGCCATCTGCAACTGCTTTGGTCGTGAACTCCGACATGGTGGCAGTCGACAAAACACTGGCTGCCTTTCTTGGAGCTACAATTTATGATCTTGGTGGTGGATGTGCCGTACTGACGTTTATGGATCCGGTTGTGCAAAAGCTATTACCCGCTGCCGTGGAATTCGTGTCGCGTGAGGGAGTGCTTGATTATGACAGACAATTCACCATGTTCAAGGACAAGATTTGCACCCGCCATCGTGGAGAGGGTTTTTTTTCCAATACCGTTGCAGGATATTCCTTTTCCAAGGACAAGCTTGTGGCGCAGCCGCTGCATTCTACGTTGCATGCTCTCTTGGACCATGCCAACACCTCTGTGCCACACGACAAGTTCACTGCCATCACGGTGAACAGGTATCGTAATATGGAGGTAGACGGCATTGGGGACCACTCGGACAAGGATGTGAGATTGACAGAGGAAATCGGCGTGGTTGCTTTTTCGCACGGTGCGTCACGTTTTCTGTCGTTTCGCCCGATCGACCGCAGCAATGACGAGTTGAAAGAATTACACGTGGCCACCGAGAATGGTCAAACGCTGGTAATGTACGGAAAGGGATTTCAGACCAAGTTTACTCACGGTATCAAAGCACAAAAGTCAAAGCAGAGTGCTGATCAAGCTGGCGCCACCTCGACAAGTGCTCCTTTGATGGACAACGCCAAGGATGTCCGTGTGTCGTTTACGTTTCGTCGCCATCGCGCCGCTGCGTCGTGAATATCCAACTCGCTTGAAAGTCGTTGCACAAATGCGCTAACAAGCATTATGCTGCACACTTTGACACAGATATTTTGCTTTTCCACGAATATTGATGACGTGGTGTGTTTATTTTTGAATAAAAGTGATTGTGGGAAAGTGTGTATGATGTATGAAAGAGGAGATTATCAAACTTGTTCTGTTCAAAATCTCCGGATTCGGCGCTTCACATTTTGGGCTTCGATGTTGCGGTGGTTTGTCGGATGTCTGAGGAAGAATTTCGACGTCTTTCCGACGAAAGTCTGCGCTCGGTTGTTGGTAAATGCTTCGGAGAGACTGCGGATTCCGTTGAAATCGGTACAATAGGACCCTTGGACGTCACACGGTTCGTCGACACAGGGATATATTTGCAGGGATCGAGGGCAGTCAGGAAAAGTCGTTTATAGCTCAATTCGTGTTTGGTTACGGGCATAAATGATACAAAAAATATATATATATCGATTACGGGCGGCACGTTGACCTTGATATAGGATCGTCCAAACAAACCAACAGCAACATGTGTTGTGGTCGAAAGTGTTTGTAATCGAGTCGAATCTGATGCTTTTCGTTTTTTTTGTCAATTTTTTCACCTGCTCGAAAACGCCGAAAATAGTGCTTCGATTATAAATTGGGCACATAGTTGCTCAGCATTGTGTGCATGTGTTTGCATAGAGCCGCGAGTGCCCTTCATCATGCACAAGATCGATATTGTGGTGGACACACGGGAAAGGGCTCTTTATGATGATATTGTTCGACTTTTGTCGCTTCAAAAGGCACCTGCTAAGAAGCTGGAATCAGTAGAGATACACTTCAAAACCCTCGAACTTGGCGATATTAAGGTTGTCCTCTCTGAAAACGACACAGTGGTACGAGAACTGTCGATGGAACGCAAGACACCACTCAATCTAGCAAGAACGCCTTGGGAGTGGTTAATGTGGTGTGCGGTCTTTTGCTAGCGATCAAGGAGGCCGACGTCCTCAAGCCACGTAACACCAAAACCGACCATAAGATATGCGTTTTCGATGTTATCCTGCGGTCAATTTTTTTTAAGCACCGCATTGACTATGCTGTCGTGCTGCGACACTGCATTGATCTTGGCTACTGCACACCGGCTTTCGAAGACAAAGAAGACAGAGTCGAGCAGGGTTGTGCAAGCACAAAAATATCGACATGAGCTATTTAATGAAAAAACTACAAATCAAACTCCGAATCGACTCACATTCACAGCTTCATATATTCCAAGATCTTGCCTGCCTTGGCCTTGCCCACTTTGTTGATGCCCGCGAGTATTTTGTGCTTCTCAGCTTGTGACGAACAGGCGCGCATCGCATCTACCAGCGCTTGCATTGATGGGAAAACTGCACTAATGTTTTTGGCAATCACGTTTGAAATCGACGGAATCTGCGCCAGCTGCAGCACCATGCAGTTGTCGGGAGTGATGTTGTGGTTCTTTTTCGACTTGAGCTTGAGACAGCTGGTGTAATCCTTCGGAGGCTGTGCAGTACTTGCACACGCCCCTGTGGTGTAATTTGTCGGTTTTTCTGTCATTTTCGTGCAAATCGACAAAAGTAAAAGTCCCGTCTCCGCGACGTCGCGCGTGAAAAACAGATGAATATCGTCCCGGAAAATCATGTTCAGGTATGCCGACGACACGCTCTTGGCCCCGCGGCGGATGCTCTGGCACAGCGTATCACCCTCTACAACATAGCTGATGTTGCTCGAGGGCACGTTGGACAAGAGTCGCGCCTTCTGCTCTCTGTATCTGCCATCGCATATTG